>Ga0131853_10006061_pt1 | contig 21842 bp, 13 predicted proteins | sample TergutLab28metaG_FD_92764 | JGI IMG/M metagenome (GOLD analysis project Ga0131853, IMG submission 92764) | Labiotermes labralis P1 segment gut microbial communities from Petit-Saut dam, French Guiana - Lab288 P1 (version 2) (version 2) | ecosystem: Host-associated > Arthropoda: Insects >... | reverse complement strand
TTTTCGATGATTTCCAGCACACTTTACTTCCTTTTAATTCAACTCAGTTATCACATTCCTTACCCTCTTTTTAAAAGTGATTGTTTTGCAAGGGAGAATTCCTAACACTTCTGCCGGTAACTGGGTCCAGTGCTGGATGGTCTTATTTACAAAATAGTATTTCCCTATATCCGGCCTTTTCCTCCTACTCCTAATTTTCCTTTCATGATCTACCCTGCTCAGATAGTGTGGCCGTTGTAATCTGTCACCAATAGGCTTCCACGCGCATTCCCCAGAGTACGCTTTGAAGAGGGTACATATGCGTGATAACTCTGTACGCGACGCCAAAGTTTCCCAGTTTGGACTGTTCTTATGATGTGCAAATTTGGCCGCTTTCTTTTGCACCCTGTCTAACGCACTTACTTGTCCCTCCCTGTACGGATCCAAGCACGCGGCCCCATATTCAAGAATCGGACGTACAAGTGACATGTAGGCTAAACTTTTGGTATTACTGTTACCCCTTTTTAGTATTCGCATTGTGAAATGTAGGACAGGTGGCGGGCACGTGTGAATGCGGTAATGAACCTTCAGGTTCCATAAAATGCGGGGAATTTCTTGACTAGCTGAGAACCGGTTAGCTTCGCAAGCAGGACTGTGCTCCATGGAGTAAGTAAGTAAACAAGGAAGTAAGCAAGAGCTAAGTTTTGTTAACTTAGTTGTTACCTGTTTGGCTTGGATAATGAAATTGCCAGCGTTTTGTCACTTGGCACACTGCAGCTTTCTAGAAATGTACAACAAGTGACTCCTACAGCTAGAGTATCAAGTAGATTAGTACAACACCGTCTGAGCTCAGCCCACACTGGCCTGTGGTGGTGGTGAGGAGCCCTGAGGCACTGGACATAGTTTCGCCAAAAGATCGGCCCTCTGGAAACACCGCCGCGCTGAGCCTGGAATGAGGGCGGCGACGAAGACTCGAGGAATGGAATTTGGTTCTAGATCGGTGAAGTTTATAGGTAAGGTGGGGAACTGTAAGCCTCCACCATTACTTGTCTGAGAGCGTCAGTCGTGTGTGTGTGTGTGTGTGTTCAATTCTAGCGCTGGAAGAGTCATAGAACGTGATCCGAAATCACTACGCTGTCCTGACAAACCGGTGCTTTAAGACCGTGGCATAATGATCGGGAACGGTCTCTGAACGCACATCGCCACAATACGGATAGACTTACGATCTGTAACGAAATCCGCTCGAAATATTTCTGTGTAAGGCGATTCGGAATTGGTGCCCAGTCATGCGCCGCATAACGACGTTTCGGTCAACGACCGACCGCATATACGACGGTGGTAAGAATTTTTGGAAACTCTAGATAAGTGGATTGTGGAGGAAAATTACTTGCCAGAGCAAATCCTCAATATGGATGAAACCACCCTATTCTGGAAACAGATGCCTGAAAGGACTTTCATCCATAAGGAGGCGAAGTCAATGCCAGGTTTCAAGGTTTGTGTAAGTACACTCTATGACGTTTGCACAATGACGAAGTCGCCTAACGAAGCATTTCTTAGAACTTATCCCCGTCGTTAAGCAACGCATGACTGTTTTCAGATTGGTCCGGTAATGTGATGCCTGTCGATTGTGCCGTGCATTGTCGTTGGTGTGAGAAGACTGTACTGCGACTGCGTTGAACTAACACACTGTCCTATCTTCTGTCGCAAGCAGTGCACTCGGTAGAGGGCTGTTGCACTGTTCTGTGTGCGTCTGTATGTGTAACGGCACATACTCTTGGTACACTGAGGATTAAATTCGAGTTTCAGTAGATATGTATATTGTGTTTATATTTGCCATCTCTTTCCACTCTGCAAAATAAGGTCTGGTATGCAGAGTAATCCATACAGAGTGACAAGTACCAAGTGTCACATAGATACAGTTATTGCTCATGATGTTGGGCACATAGTCGTCAGAAACATGTAGAGAAAAGAAATAAACATACTAAGAAAAATTGTGCACCAAGTTGGCTTTCTTTACAAGATTATACAGGGATGCAGGTCAACAAAACATAAAATAATTGTCTTGACCTACAGTTCTTATTGCATCGCACCGTTATGGCTCCACGTTGCCGTACACGTGCTGATAGAATGTGGAGTTCAACATGTACATTGCCTTTGCTGTTATTTCGTAAAATAATGACTACGTTAAATAAACGTAATATTCCACCTCGCACTTCGTACGGGATGACACCGTTAAGTTGCGATTGTGACTGTAGGAGGCTGAACGTGTTCGCTTATCGACAGCGTCTCCACAGGGACTTGGTTAATGAAGGTGGACGTTCTGTTCTGTACGTAATGTGCTATGCTCGTCTGTGTCTGCCTTCAAGGCAGAAACAAATGGCGCGGCCTGTATGCCGAGATGCAGAGTGGAAGAGTGGAGATTTGCAGCCTCAATGCGCGTTTATCGAGCTGTTTTTTTTTTTTTGTGGAGGCAGCGTTGAAGGCTGTCACATTCTGTTGGCAGATGCGGGTGAGTTCTCTTACTTATATTTGGCAGACCTATTTGGGCTGGGGGGGGGGAGGGGGAGGCGGGTTTTCTGTTCTCTTTCCGTTAGAAGACCAGTTGCACCCAGGCAGTATTCTAGCCTCTGGCTCACCATAATCTGGATTCATACCGATTGGTCTCAATTCCCAAGTTCCAGAGTTGGAAAAGTCCGGCAGTGGCTTCAGGCGCGTAATAGTCCATTGTGGGGGACATTGTTTCGTTCATAAACTCGGTTGATGCTGTTCGGAAATTTCAATCAAAATGTAAATTGGGAGCGAGAGGTACTTCGCAGTGACTGCAGTGTGTGTGCCATGTAATGAAGATTGGGTTGGGGCTGAAAGTTTGAACTCAGTCGTCATATATTCCGCTCGGCCACTGGGGTTGGCTTAGTGTCTGCTTCCAGTACGATCGCGTTAGGATTATGATGTGTGTAGGGAAGTTGTTGTTGTTGTTGTTGTTGTTGTTGTTGTTGTTGTTGTTGCTGCTGTTGTTGCTGTTGTTGGTGGTGGTGCTGCTGGTGCTGCTGTTGTTGCTGGTGGTAGTGATGTTATTCTCCAGAAATTCTTATCCTGTTTAGTTGTCTCGTTGGTGTGCCAAATGTGCAATTTTGCTGTGTATTGGACCGTGCATCGTTGTAATAACTGAACAATAAGAACCAACTGGATGCCACTTATTGTTTTATTGTACTTATGATAGGTTGAACATGTTTCGGACACTTATGCCCATCATCAGGAGCTCACGACTAGAGTGCTGCAAAACTTCGCACATAACACACACCACAAAGACCATAACTTACATTAACGCCGCCTTATCCATATTTACAGAACCGGACGGCCCATATGGTAATCAGCACTATAGTCGTGGGCTGCTGATGATGGGCATAATAGTGCCCGAAACATGTTGAGCCTATCATAAGTATAATAAAACAATAAGTAGCATCTAGTTGGCTCTTATTCTTCAGTTATAGTGCAATTTTACTGTTGGGGAAGGGCATATATTTAATGCGATTGGATGACGCATATAATAAAGATGACCTACTGGGATGTAACGAGGGAGACGTAGGTGGGTTATGGTGTTGTGTGTTGACGAAGAACATAGTCATTTAGAGATGCTGTATATTGTCTTTGTTATAGTAGTCAAATTCAAGGAAGGCAACATGGGCTTTGACATTAGCGTGGAAGTTTAACAGAAGAAATACAGAGACTGGTGGAGGGGGAAAACAAATCCTTAGATTTCGGTCAAACACATTTGATTTAGAAAAATGACGACATTAATTGGTACTGCATTGCACCTTATTTCTAGAGTTTTTGTAATGTTGTCCTGATCATGGTCTCTTAGACCGCAACATGCTGTCGTTTTCCTGTATAAAGTAACGTAGTTGCGTTTGATGGCAATCTCACGATTTATTTTTAAGATCACTAGCACAACGGGGTGTCCTCTGTAAAATTATTGGAGGGGAAACCGGCCTCCCCGGCCATGATGCTACCTCGCCGTTGTCAAAATCAGTTAATTGTGCGAGAATGAGGTGCCCGCATCGGTTTTATTGGGGATCGAAGTCTTCCCCAAGATGTTAGGATTGTTGATAATTGAAGGCCTATTGTTAGTGTTGTTTGTAAGTGTAGACCTATATAGATACGACGTATCGATTGACTGACTAGTGCTTCATCTTGCGGGTTCACCCGCCGAAGAACAGCAGCCGCACGACCAACCAGATGATGCGAGGCGCTTGGGTTGTGGCACTGCGGATTCCCCACGTGGGTGCAAGCTTCGGACCTCGAGATATTTCTCACATAGTGCGTGTTAGAGCGAATGAGGTGCTTGTTGAGCTGGACACGGTTGCTGATGGACGTTAGTGGGGAGGGCCCAACTTGCCTGGTCACTGAAATGCTCTGATTCCCACCTGATTTATGCGAGTCGACCCGGTCAGTTCTGTATCGCGGGTCACCCCAAAGTACCGAGCTGTTTCGACGTAGTCAGCCTTTCAGTACATTCATGCGTCGCCTGACGACGGGGATACGTTCTGAGAAATGCGTCTTTAGGCGATTTCGTCGTTGCGCCGTCGTAGAATACTGAATACTGTAGGCGATTGTAACACGGTATTATAATATTACATTAAAATGATATGATCTTATGGGACCACCGTCATATATTCCATCGGTCGTTGACCGAAACTTCGACGTGCGGCGCATACCTGTAATTGGCGTGTTTCAGAGACCCTCTGTCGCCCTTCTTCCCAATCATGCAATCAACCACCCAACCAGCCAGCCAACCAACCAACCAAAAAGCTAAGGACGTAGTTTTACGTCGTAACGTCTCTTTCTCCGTTCACCCATTCCTACATATAGCATCCATCGCTCGGCTGCGAAAAGGAAACCGTCAAACTGCAGTGCGCGTTGTGCTTACGCTAACGGATTTCACATCTTGTCCGAGGGTCGTGACGTAGTCATGCTGAGGCCTTGTGCTGCATTATGTGCTTCTGAGGGAAGTTTGTTTGTAGGCTGGATGTTTGGAATTTAAACCCAGATCGGGTTCGTTCGCCTAGGCCGAACGCCTATGTGACAAAGGGGGTAGTAATTTTGGATGCGATACATCGTGAGTTTGGAGTGATGGAGTTGCGAGCGATTCCCCGTCTTTTAATTATACCTGGAATTCATCTTGCAAACGACTGAAATGCAAAATCTCATTTGGAGTAACTAGCAAGGACTAGGCAGTTCCCTGTGTCGACAGGCTCACTGGCTTGCTGATTTCCATTCGCTTTCGGCTGAGGCCTAAGGCAACGGTGGTCAGCCTTTGGCCGGCACGAGCGCCTTTCAAGTTGCCGAACTAGGGTTTTCCCTCATCGCCTAACTTCGAGGCGAAACTATTGGTTAGTGCTCTGATGTGGTCGGCGGTAAATGGAACCTCCATATCATCATGAATTTGCTAGTTAGTAACGCACCAAGCCGCTGTAATTGCAATTCGAGGACACACCACCCATAGCTTCCTTAGGTCGGTGCGTCCGCTTACCACCAGACAGGGCATACGAGTAGTAGCGACGGCAATCAAAGAACGTATTTTGTTTGTCACGGCACGTCCCCTACTTAATGACGTATCCATCACTGTTAAACAATGCCGCAGCATGCACATGATCACTGCTGGCCAAAATGAGGATTTGTGCACACTTCAAGACCGGGCGGGGGTCCTGCAATAAAGACGAGAACTTTACCCACGTACAGACGTTCTTACAGAAGCAATACAAACCGGTTTTTTACTCATAGTTTTGTCAGATTTGAAACAGTTAGACGTAACTAAATGCACACATATTTTATGAGTTGTAAGGACATGGGAGTGCCTAAAAAGAAGAAGTTTCGTGGTGACGTGTCAGCGCTAGTGATGACGGTGTCCGTGTGGTGCACCGAGGGGCATGTATCGGAATGACATATGTGTCTTAAAGGCTTTGTTGTGTTTTGGAGAATAAATTATATTTATTGCTTTTTTTCTTTTACTAGGAGTAGAGATTGCTTAGTAAGTGATGAGCACAGGCGGCATTGTTTTGCCGTCATGACAACTTAAGGCACTTTCTGAAATGTGTGTAGGGATAATTGGCACCATTGCGGGGTGCTTGTTTAGCACGTTAAAGGGAAGAATGATCCATAGACCGAGTCAGGTTGCAAATTATTCAGTATTATTTTTGATTGAGAATGATAAGTACACGATTTTCTCGAAGTCTTTACCCGTCAAATGTCACTGATGTTCGGCGTTAAGCAGTACCCAGCACGGCAAACCGACTATGTTGAACAGTTCTGACCCTCTTGTCCCCGAATGTTCCCCTAGGATTACTGTAGACACCATGCACAGTTCGGAACAAAGCAAATGTGTACACCAGTATGAACTCTGTGGATTATTTATCGGTGCTGTCCCCTCCGATTGTGTCCAGGCAGATGACAGATGCTGACACCAGAGAGGCAAAAACGTATGCAATATGATCGGGTACCGGTTTGCCGCCCCTGTCATCGGCACTGATTCGTTTAATTAGGGTTAAGAATATCAAGTTTCGTGGTTCCACTTCTTGGTTGCATCTAGTCTGTCATTTTCGAGGACTTTATTCCTTATTACTTAGTTTTTGTAATGTTTTTGTTAGGCGTGTTCGCAAAATTGTGAAAAGCTAATATTAGCTTCCTCCTGTCTGTCTGTCTGTCTGTCTGCATCGAACAACGCGGCTCCCACTGGACGGATTTTCATTAAGTATGACATTTGATTATGTTTCTAATACCTGTCGAGAAAATTAATGTTTAATTAAAATCTTACAAGGGTGACGGGTACTTTACATGAATACCTAGGCGCGTTTATGATAATATCTCGCTTAATTCTTCTTAGAATGAGAAATATTTCAGACAAAAGTTGTAGAGAAAATCAAAGCGCATATTTTATGTTAAGTTTTTTTTTTTCTCGAAAATCGTGCCGTTTATGAGGTAATGTGGAAAAATATTGTAGAACCGGACAGGCCACAGATGACAATATGGCGCATGCGCACTGCATGCTGGATACCTAAGGCTACAGACACACTCAGAATATGTAATACTTAATGCTTTTCCGCAGCAACAATAATTACGCGAACGCGCCTGAATGTTACTCGTATACGTACGTTGCCTTGTTCTTCCTAACCAGTCACTTCCATACGAACGTCTCAGATGCGGCCGTACATACTGGATAGTTTAAAAAATAATCTAACAACCACTCATGCCAAGAGCTATGTGCTGGCATCTGTGTGTAGCAGATGGTACACCCCAGAGCTGCACGTAGTCACCATTGGCATTTACGCATATGCCTCCTCTTCGCCATGGTACCATGGCTTGTATCCCGGTGTAAAAGTTTTAGGTGTAAAGTATTCGGAGGCTGCTAGTGACAGCTTGCTTTGCGTCGGCATCTGTTACAAATCGCTTGCTCGTCAGGATCTTCTTAAGGGGCCCAAACCGTCAACTGGACTTAGTGGTTGCAGCGCTGATGCCTGGAAGTTGTGGACCGTTCCATTGTATTTTACATGCGGTTTTATGGACTCATTTATGTGTTTAATTTTTAGTATCCGCCTTCACTTTGTACACATGTTGTCGTAGGTTTGTTTTGGTACTGTTCGTTGGGGGTGCAGAGAACAAGACACACTGGGTTATTTCGTTTCCCAGGAACCTTGCCTCCCGCCACAGGAGCTGCATGATGTAACATGAAAGGACTGTTTCTGTGAGTACAATAGGAACCGTGCTAGCGAGGTGGTGGTGTACAGGAGTCAGGTGCACGTAAATATGCCGCAACACAAAAGCATATCAGCCGAACAATAGAGCTCCAGCAACTGCTCAGAGAAATGAAACGGCGAGTGACACTGGCTGGCCGTCATTAAAGCTCTCATTTGCACCTTGGAAGACAATGGCTTATGCCATGCGTACGATTTATTATAATTTTCAGCAGCGTGATGTTTTACAAAGAGTATCATTACCAGTAAATGCACAATTCTGTTTATTATGTACTTTACTATTCATTTGCTGCTACATGTTTCGGCACAGTGACCGTTCTTACGGAGCTTACATCAGTAATGTTAAAACGTACAGCAATAAAATATTTTTACAATATTCCAGCATATCAAATGTGCAGGTGTTTGTTAAAATTTACAGCATTTAAAATGTTGTTATAAAATGGTAGGATAATTTGGTGCTGATACAATTTGTCAATTATTTGACAGTGCATGCAATGAACAGTATGAAAATGTGTCATATTGTCAATTCATGAACGCGTGTGGGCGCACTGAGAGCACCGTGTTAGAGAGGATTTTGGATCTGTGTGTCTGTGCAGCGTGTTTCACGCAGATAGGCCTATGTGGCAGCCCACATACTTTACTTGAAGGGCGAATTTCAGTATGGACCATCATTGTCGTCATAACCCAAGTCTGCATCGCATTTCTTAGAAACGGATGACCTGCAAAAAAAAAATGGTACACGGCGTAAACCACTTTTCTCGTTAGGATCCGTAAATTTGAAATTTTTGTACCTTAGCTGAGCAAGGTACAAAGAGAGAGAACATTATTTCATGCGTCTGCGCTGTTCACACTACAGTAAATCTCCTAAGTGCCGCGAGGGCTAGGGAGCGTGTGGGATTATACTGTGAAGTGATTGTATCGTGATGTGATTGTACTGTAAAGTGATTTACTGTGACGTGATTGTATCGTGAAGTGATTGTAGTGTGAAGGGACTGCCTGCCCCTCTTCGCAACTGTGTAGTTTTAGTCCCATTGGCTTCATCAGCGAGTTTTTCTTCCACATTTGAAGGCTTCTGTGCGTACACAGTGCAGAATATTACACAAGATGCCACGCTCTTCGTGTCAGTTGTGCTGCTGTCTGTGTAGGCATGGTTGCTCTACTTCGTCAGATGAACTTCTTCGGGTGTGGCTGCACCTCGCTGTGGCGGGTGGGCGGATGCCCAGTGACTGGCCTGTCTGCGATCGCCTGTGCTGTCCTCCATACAGGCTATTGATTGAGGTCTGGCAGTCGTTTGATTGAGTTGTTGCTGACTGCTGAAATGGTGTGCTAGGAAGGCGAAGTGATCAGGTGGCTGGACAGAGCAGCACAGTGTTGACATACAGTACTTAAGCGTTATCTTCAGACGCGATCGCAAAAACTTGCGAACATGACCGACCGCATGGAACAACTCGGTTGCCGCTAAATTTTCATGAAATTTCACGTGGCTGTATTTAGTTGGAGATAAGCAACGGACGGTCTTAGGCAGCAGTGATTGTCACAGAGTGGTGTTGCTTGCCGCAGTGAAAAGGCATGGGAACACGTTCCGTATAGAAGAAAATGTTTTGAGTGAATTTCCAGGATCTGCGGTCCACTGTCTTGGGGTACCATTATGAGGTGAAGTGTTTAGCGGCGTTGAATCCTCGTGCTGTGATGCTGCGCAAGTCGCGGGGTGAGACGTGCTGCAGGTGGAGTCTGTCGTGAGAACTACGCTGTTCTCATTTATTACGCACCTTCAGGGGTCAAGAATTCTTGACCCCTGAAGGTGGGACCGATAGGTTGTCCAGAGACGTCGCTAAGAAATTACCACTACTCGCTGCGCAATAACCGAGAAGAGTGCCGTTCGCATCTACTTCGCGGCGGAAGCCTGAAATCACGTGGGATCTGTGTTGATTACCAGTGCCTTGTGTTTGAGTGCGTGAAAATTGGCGTTGTGGGTGGTTTCCTTCGTTAGAGTAAGGTACTTTTTATAGAAAGTGTAACGTCAAGAAGCTGATCGTTGCGGAAAGTGTAAACGTAGTTGTGAAGGTGTTTGTATCAAGTGTGCGTTGAACAGTGTAGACCATTGCACGGTGTTAACGGCGTAGAACGGAATGTCAACTATAGTCACTTGCTGTGTAGGACGTGAGACAGTGTAGCGCGGTGTTAGCGATGCAAGAAATGTGGCGAGACTCGAACGCTATAGCAGTGTTGTTTGCTGTAGGAACTGTAGTGTAGTTGTGTAGTGTAGCTGCCGTCTTAGTTAGTTAGTGTGCTGGAGTTGAATGTAATTGTCATGTCTCTTTTGTTGCAGGTGAGTGGACAAGCACGGTGCTGGCTGCGGTACCTGCTGATTGTTAAGTAATGCTTTCCTTGTAAACCATGGTTCTCTGAAGGCTGTGTGATACTGACACGCTCCACTTCAGCTGTTGCATTTTGGTACGAGGCTTCGTTCTAGTATGTTGTTGTTGTTGATTTGTGTCTGACTTCTTGCGACGTGTTACAACTAACCGGGATGGTTGTGTGTTTGTTAGTGTGCAGTCACTGTGCTCTTCCCCTCCCTAATTCTTTGCCTTGTTTGGAAGCATTGCCGAAAATCACTGCCGCTAAGCCTTACGAATACAAACGTCGCATTCCTATGAATTTCCTGAAGTAATTCCAAATTAGACCCTTTCACGTGGGTTTTTAGTTTCTGAGGCTTGATGCCGTTATACGTGGCCATATGAGGTGAGGCTGGTGGGTGATTTAATATCACTGATTTTTCCTTGGGGTAGAAGTTACTTTATGATACCGAATATTCTGTATGGGAAGCAGCACTGTCAGTGTAAAATATTCAGTCTATTTTTAAACGGTGTTTCCGGTGTGAAAACTTAGGCAGACTGACAGTGTGGCAAACTTGGCGCTTGAGTCCCCTCCCATTTGCAGTAATCCAAATCGCTGTTGAATGCTAACTTTCCTACAAGCATTGTGGCTGTATGCAGTGAGATGTTACGATCGCCAGTAGCGCCACCGCTGACACCCGTGCCTGTCTGTCACACTTTCTTTCACGTGTGTCGCTGCAGAATTATAATTTGTGTCATCGTACCTACCTACCTATGTACATACCTAACAGCCTACCAGTGTCTGCGTAACCAACCAACCAATCAGAGAGCTAGCTAGCGAGCCCACTCACTTGCTCACTCACTCAGTCACTCTCACTCACTCACACGCCACGGGAAAGGGCCTACTTGAGAACCTAGCTGCTCTTACTAATTAAATTCTCCGTTTTGTGGGATTCAGAGGTTCACCACCGCTTGCAGAGGGTTCAGTGCCGCGTGCAGAGGGTTCAGTACCCCTTGCAGAGTATTCATTCCTGCGTGCAGAAGTTTCAGTGCCGCGTACAGGGGGTTCAGTACTCCTTGCAGAAGGTTCAGTACCGCGTGCAGAGGTTTCACTACCGCATACAGAAGGTACAGTACCGCGTGCGGAAGGTTCAGTACCCTTTGCAGAAGGTTCATTACCGCATGCAGAGGGTTGACTACCGCATACAGAAGGTTCAGTACCGCGTGCAGAAACGCCTGTCGTGAGCATCCCTTTTCCTGATGATCTACATTAGCCCTTTACCAAATACGCGTAGCATTTCAAGTTGTTTCTTAGAGCGTTTCCCACTCAGATACTGTTCTAGTCGTTTATCCCACGCGTGCTGTATAGACCATCCAGCCGATCGTCGTGATAGTGGGTGGTGGTAGTGGTGGTGATGAATGCTACGAAACTCCTCATGTGATATTCTGGAGCATTGTTTTTTATTCCCTCTTATGTCCAGATATCCTCTGAACATCTTGTTCTCGTACGTATTGGGTTTAGTCTTCGTGCCTTGTGATAGATTCGGTTGCAGTACAGTGAATACCAGTACAGGGTGTGCCATGTTTGTTTGCTCTATGACTGTGCCGTCGTAAGCGTTTCCACGGATATCTTTTAGCGACATCAAGAGTGGCACAACAGGTTTTGCGGTGTAAATGCTTGTTACATAACTGACATTTTTGCCTGATAAGTTATTCAGAGCACCCGAAGTTTCAAAGTTTTTACGTGACTATTTTGATAAGTAAGGATTATCAGCTTATATGTTGTAGTGCGGTAATTAGTGGGTATTGTGTTAGGTGCCAGTTAGTGACTAATGTGTTAGGGCCAGTTAGTGCCTAATATGTTAGGCGCTAATTAGTGCCTAATGTATTAGGTGCCAGTTAGTGCCTAATGCATTAGGTCCCAGTTAGTGCCTAACGTGTTAGATACAATTAGTGCATAATGTATTAGGTGCCGGTTAGTGCTTAATGTGTTAAACACCAGTCATTGCCTACTGCATTGGGTGCCAATTAGTGTCTAATGTGTTCGATGCCCATTAGTGCCTAATGTATTAGGTGCCAGTTAGTGCCTATTGCATTAGGTGCCATTCACCACACTCCGTAAATAAGTCGATAATCCTCACTTCTAATAATATTCTCATTAGGACTTGCAGTGCATTACTAATGCCATCAAGACACACATGTCAGTTGTGTAACACCTACTCGTATGGTAGAAAATGCTGCAGTTCCACTCATTAATACTAAAACATGTACCCGAAGAGCGATCATATTGCATTTAATTACAGTACATACAGTAATGTGGTGCAATTATTTTGTTTCGGCCTGCAGTCCATGTCGTCCCGTTCCATGTCCGTACAGCGAGTTACAGGCGGTACGTTCGGTCGGATCGACGTCACCTGCCTGCCGAATACATTTTGTGGATTTTGCATTATGCAGATGAGCGCCGAGTTCGAGAGTTGTGACGTTGCTTCAATTGGAGAGCCGTGGTACAGAGGTTTATATAATTGTAATGTGTAACATGTGAGAGGAGAGGTCCGGCAGCTGTGGAATGTGGGTCATACATTACAGCGCACAGTATCTCACTGCTCGCCGTATCGATCCTTCGCCACAGAGTAACTCGCAGTTAACTGTCTCCGTGGAAAAACAGACCAACTTCCATGGCAGTGTCAGGCCCCATGGGGTCACATGCTTTTGTGTTGTAAAGTTTACAAGCAGCCATTTCTGTAGGTTTGTACAGACCCAAATGAAGCCGGTATATGTATATGATAGTAAAGTGTGTGGGATGTGTGGCGTAAGGGAATGAATGCTTACTGAATTAATTTGTTTAAAGTGTACAAATTTAATATGCATAATGATTTTTGGCTTATTTGTAGACGTTAATATTTAATTGTATGATAAAACTGAAGATTTGCACGGTGGCGTATTGTGGTATGTGGTGTCTGCATACTTACCAGGCTGTACGGTCTCATTATTGTGGTATGCTGGTGTCTGCATACTTACCAGACTGTACGGTCACAGTGTTGTGGTATGCTGGTGTCTGCATACCTACCAGACTGTACGGTCTCAGTATTGTGGTATGCTGGTGTCTGCGTACCTACCAGACTGTACGGTCTCAGTATTGTGGTATGCTGGCGTCTGCATACGTACCAGACTGCACGGTCTCAAAATGGAAGACGTAGTATCAGTAATGTGATATATAATGAAGAAAGCCTATAATTTTGTTAGGACGGAGGTTTTGTGTAATACCGTCATCGAGTTTGGTGTGCCTGCGAAACTATTTCGGTTAATAAAAACGTGTCAGAGTAAAATCTGTAGTAAAGTCCGGATAGGCAGACATTTGGACATCTTCTATTCAGTAGATGCTTTATCGCCATTGCTTTTCAGCTTTGCTTAGACTGTGCCATTTGTAAGGCCCAAGCAAACCAGGAGGGTTCGAAATTGAACAGAGCGCATCAGCTTCTGTTCTGTGCTGATTATGCTAATTTGTTTAGGGAACACATATGTACTATAAAAAACACAAACTTTATTAGTCAGTAGCAGGGAGGTCAGGCTAGACGTAAATACTGAGAAAACTAAGTATGTGGTCGGTCATGTCTCGTGAGCAGAATGCAGGACACTCTCACTACATAGAGACAGGCAACAGGCCCGTTAAGAGTGTGGCAGACTTCAGATAGGAAGAACTGTGACAAAATGAAGATTGTATTTATGAAGAATTACGGACAGGTTTAATTCGATTATGCTTGCTACCACTCGGTACAGATCTTGTGTATTCCCTTAAAGTTTTATTTTTATATGTATGTAGAACATGGTCTTTCACATAAAGGGAAGAACGGGGGCTGAGGGTGTTCGGGAATAGGGTGTAAGGTAGATATTTGGGCCTCAGAGGGACAAGATAACAGGGGAGTGAAAAAGACTACGTAATGAGGAGCTTCATGATTTGTGCTTGTCTTCGTATATTATTCGACGATGAAATCGAGAGTAATGTAGCACGCATGGGAGGAAAGAAGAGGTGAATGTAGGGTTGTGATGGCGTAATCTGAGGTAGAGAGACCACTTGGAAGGAAGACCTACGCGTAGGTGCGAGGATGATACGAAAATGGATCATAAATTGGATAGGATGACGGCTGGTTTTAGTTGGCTGGAGGTAGGGGACTGGTGGCGGGTTGTTATGAACAAAAATGCCTATGAACGGTGTCGAAGTCAGGACATCAGAAGACGATTCACAAAATGATACGAAATGGTCTAGACAAATCCTTTAGCCGGAAGTTCCTGTCACACTAGTTTTCACTTCTGAGAACCCCTCCACGTATTTTACAAAGGCACAAACATGTATGGCCGGGGTATACAGACTGGATGGCCCAGGGTTCGAACCTCTATAGCGGCGGGGTTTTCGGAAACTTTCCAGACCGGTCCCGAGGCACATCCAGCCATTTTTACAATGGGGACCGTCTGTCTTTCCCAGGGGTAAAGCGGCCAGGGCTTTGCGTTGACCACCGATCCCCATGTAGCGCCGAGGTTAAAGAAAGAGCAGAGCTGTACCTGTACTCCCCCTCTGAGCCTTCATGGCCTGTTATAGGGAGAACATTTTACTGCAACACCCCACACTTTATTAATGTTCTGACTACATGTTTCTACTATGGCAGTCCTTATTCTGCATGAAATGCCATCCTTACTGTTAACTTTGGGATCACTCCCTCTCCAAAGGCTTTGCCAGCTTTCCCATTAACTTTGTGCTGTTCTTGTACGCCGGTCACTTCTGTCGGCATTGCCAATGAACAGCTTTTCTGAAGGTGAAAGGTAAAGGTACAGGTCATCCTAGAACAGGCCACGAAGGCCCAAAGAGGGAGTAGATGTGAGCTGTACTTTTTATTTAACGTCGGCGCTAGATGGGGGTGGGTGGTCAACGCTAGCCCCAACCGCTTTACCCAAGGGAAAGAGATCATGTAGCCATTGTACAGGAGACTGTGTGGATCCCAGGGCCGGTCTGGACGGGTGCGGAAAATTTCGCCCTCACTGGGATTCGATTCCCGGACCGCCCTGCCTGTAGCGAGTCGCTATACCGACTGAGCTATTCCGGCTCATGTATTTTTTCTGAATGTCATACATCAAAGTATTCAAATTTGACCTGAACACGTGGACAGTCTGTTACAGACGGATATGCACGCAGCTGAGCAGAAGTACTTTGTATTAGTGACGTCTGCAGTAGATACATCCGTGACTTCAGAATGAGAACAATTTCATATCTAAACTCACCGTCTGTTGTAGGCTACTTTGAACAGGAAAAGCTGAATTTTGGGAAATGTGAGCCATTGGTTTGCGTTTTGCCTGTTGGGAAGTTACACCGTAGAATTAACGTGGCCAGCCGTTATGTAAGCCAGCCTGATGTGGTTAGGGCCACGTGTCCTGTTCGGACAGGTTTGATTGCCTGGAAGATCAGTGACTTGTGCATCGCCACGAACAGGAGCTGATTCATGTGTTAACGTTTGTGTACTGGTGAAGAGCAGGGTGTTGGCAGTCACAGCCCAAGAAATTTACCGGAAAAATCAATAAAAATAAATTTGATTGATTTGATTACTAAAGACTGCATTAAATGATGTAGCGCACACGTCAAGACAGAAGTACACCAAGCACTTGTTTTGCTCCCCAGTTGTTTCCCGGAAAGAGTGGGCGTAAAACAAAAATGGCATTCACGTAAGAAATGGTGGAACTGGGGGGGGGGGGGTTAACATAATAGTGTGCAGTCAGACAAAGGACGTTAAACCAAAATTTAGAGGGCGTAAATTAAGAAGTGTTGTTTATTGGCAAGGTGCGTCCAAGTAAGAAGACGTGAAGCAAGTTGAGCGTTAAACGAGGGCTACGTGTCCCAAGGGGAGATAAGTGCGAAGATTGGCGGAGGAGCTAGACAAGGATGCTGTATGTCGCCGATTCTGTTCGACCGGTTCAGCGAATGCCTTACCGAGGAAGCTCTTGAAGGGTTTAGAGATTTCAGAATAGGACAAGTAATTCTCACTGTGGAATATGCAGGTGGACTTACGCTACTGGCTGAGGAGCAAACGGTGCTACAGTGCATGGTTGATAGGCTAAATGAAATTGGAGTGGAAATAAACGTAAAAAAAAAATTAAGTGATAATCTCAAGGTAACCAACTTCAATACGGATTACGACAGATAAAAAAAAACAGCCGGAAAATGTGGAATATTGCAACTGCTTGGGTAGCATGATAACTTACTCCATGGAGCGGAGTCCTTGAGAAGCCCTCATCCTATGGAACCCGAAGGTTTATTACCGCATTCACAAGTGCCCACCTCCTGTCTCTATCCTTAGCCAGCTCTATCCAGTTCATACACCCACATCCCACTTCCTGAAGATCCATCGTAATATTGTCCTCCCATCTACGCCAGGGTCTCCCAAGTGGTCTCTTTCACTAAGGTTTTCCCATCAAAATCTTGTAAACGCCTCTCCTCTCCCCCATACGCGCTACATACCATGCCCATCTCATTCTTCTCGATTTTACCATCCGAACAATGATAGGTGAGGAGTACAGATCACTGAGCTCCTCATTGTATAGTTTTGTCCACTCCTCTGTTACCTCGTCCCTCCTAGGCCCAAATATTCTCCTCAACACCCTATTCTCAGACACCCTCAGCTTACGTTCCTCCCTCATTGTGAGCGACCAAGTTTCACACCCATACAAAAGAAGAGGCAAAATTAGAGTAGCATGATAACCAGTGACGAAAAATGTAGACGTGAAATTCAGTCCGGGATTGTCATGGCAACAGCAACTTTCAGTAAGAAGAAGGCTCCTGTCACCAGCAAATTGGACGTAAATTTAGGGGAGAAACTAATAAAGTGCTACATCTGGAGCGTAGCTTTGTGTGGTGCTGAAACTTGGAGATTTCGGAAAGTGGATCAGAAATAACTCGAACGTTTTGAAGTGTGGCGCTGGAGAAGATCGGTTGTACCGATCGTGTGAGAAATGAAGTGTTAGGAGTCAAGGAGGAGGAGATGAATATCATACAAATAAACAGAAGAAAAGCTAACCGGTCACGTATTGTGTAGGAACTGCCTTCTAAAACACGTTATTGAAAGAAAGAAAGAGGGAAGGATAGAACGTACGGGAAGACGAGGATGAAGAGGTAAGCAGCTTGTTGATGACCGTAAGGAAAAGAGATGATACTGTAAACTGAAAGAGGAAGCAGCAGATTGCACTGTGTGGAGACCTGGCTTTGGTGGAGGCTGTGGACCAGTCGTAAGGCAGAGAACGGAACGAATGACGTGTACCTGAATAGTAGCGAACAGGAGAGCAAATTGCGGAGGAGAGTTCTTCGCCTCAGTAGGCAGTGACAGCAGCAGGTTGTGTGGGTCAACATTTTTACATTTTTTTCATGTCAAATAATAAAATGGGCCTTGGTGTATAGGCTACAGCTGCGCATGCGCAGAGCAACCAAAGAGTTCCTGAGTTGTACCGGGAGTCGCAGCTGGTTGGCAAATCGAACGCGAAATTCGTAGTCGTAGCGACGTTACAGGCACAAATCTTCTGCGATTATGCTGTGTCGGTTGGTGAACAGGTAACGACCATTTAGAGGAGTGTATTGCCTCCTCCAGAGTGATGTGACCTACAAGAGAGCAGTTGGAGTCGGTGGTTGCAAAGGGTTTGCAACCTAGAACTCTTCGCCAAATATTATGAGTGTGAAAGGACGCAATTATTGTGACATGTAGCACGCGTGGAGTTGGGACATGACTGGAGTACTACGTATTTAGGTTCGAAAATTGTGTTGGGAGAGATCATTTGGAAGACGTGGATGTAAATGGGAGGGTAGTAATAGAATTGGTCTTCAAATACATCTGCTGGTTTAGGAAGGAACCCGCCATTTCAACCTGGATCGGCATAGCGTAGTCGGTATAGCCACTCGCTACGGGCTGGACGGTCCGGTGATCAAATCCCGGTGGGGGGCGAGATTTTTCGCACCCGTTCAGACCGGCTCTGGGGCTCACCCAGCCTCGTATACAATGGGCACTGGGTCTTTCCCGGGGGTAAAGCGGCTGGAGGGTGGCTTTGATACCCACCCCCATCTAGCGCCGAGGTTAAGGAAAGAGTAGGGCTATACCTCTACTTCCCCTTTGGGCCGTCGTGGCCTGTTATAGGGTCAACTTTACCCTTTTTCCGCCAATTCAACAGCGGTCTGTCAGATTATCCTGTTGCGGTGGTCCAGTGGTAGCTCGAAACAGGGCTAAAGACGTGAGTTTGTTTGATTTTGGTCGAGAGAGAGGTGTTATGTGTAAGAGGGTGGAGGGTGCAAGTTGCCTACATAATACAGACAGCAGCCTGGAACTGCGACAGGTAGGGAGCTGGACGGCACAAAAAGAGCGAAGTGAGTAATGGAACGTATCTGAATAGAAATGTGTGTGAAGTCCAACAAAAAGCCTTTGGTTGGTTGTTTTGTGGTCAGAGTTTCTGCTTGCTGGATGCACCGTTTGGAAACTAGCCACTGCCTCATTCCCGCACATGAAGACTGTACTTTGTTACAGCAGCGCGTTCTTTTGCGAGCTGGGGCCGGAACAGCGAGTCTTGTTTTTGTCCGGTCAGCGTTTGTCTCTCTTGGCATAATTTGAATATGGCCGGCCATTCAGCCTTTTCTGGATTTTATATATATATATTTATTTATTTATTTTTTATTACGAACGCATTACCACCGAGATGGCCTTTTAGTGACTTTGCTGGCTGAAGGGTTTCGAGGAATTCCATAGTCTCTTCAAACAAATTCTGTAATGCCACCTGAAATCAAATCCCAGACGCCAGGACGCAATGGCAACTAAATTTTGTACGGAGACGCGTAATATTTGTGGGTCCTCAGCATTGAACTTCCTTCATATCACACTTCTGACGCCTGAAATTTTGAATGTTAGACATTTCCAGAATTTGTGCATCCCCACTTTAAATTTGTAATGACTGGTTCCTGTTACATACTTTACAGTTCAATGTTCACGCATCATCCTGTGATTTTGCACTGTGACGCATACAACTAAAAGCGTCGTTGTGTACGCTGCAGGCAAATTAAATAATAATACACCCAGGCACCACACGTGTGGGTCGCACCGTCCTTGTCTGCTTGCTCTAGTGGCCTCTGCTTGGTCCAAGGCTTCCTCGACATCCGGCTATGTGAATTGTTATTGTATGCGTTTGATAAAGCCCTTGAAGGCGGGAGGTGGGGGGGGGGGGGGGTTTGGTCGCAACGCCACACCTGCGCCGGACTACATACATTTTTGTTCCGAGTTGGGTACGAACTCGCGATTACATTGTCTGAGCCGCAGTTCGTCATTACCGCTTTGTTCGCTCCATCTGTATCAGTTCTGTTTATATGCGCATGTTGGTTAAAATATACATTAGGCCGACATTCGCCGACTCTGAACACTACGCACACGTGTTGAGACGATTTAAAGTTATGTTATAAAACGAACTAATGCACATGTGTATAATATGTTTTAGCACAAATTATTACGGGCTTAACTAACTTACATACTCCATGGAGCAGAGTCGTTCTTGAGAAGCTAACCGGTTCTGAGGTAGTCAAGAAATTCCCCGTATTTTATGGAGCCACGAAAGTTCATTACTGCTTTCATACGTGCCCTCCACGTGTCCGTTATTATTAGTAACTGGCAATATGCGATAAAACATTGTATACTTGTGCATGTCTTGGTTTCATTGCATAAGTTTAAATAGTCCTTCGTGCACTGAAATGGAACAGATTAAGCTTGAGACGGGTTAATATCGTACACCATCTTGTGTCCATTGTCTGAGATGTATGTGTTTCATACATATAATTTATACAGTAGAACTCCACTTATCCGGACGCTGGTTATCCGGATCGGCTTGACCCTTCGGGTAAATTTATCGACGATTCTACTCGTACAACACTACCGTGCCTTGAAATTACCGGCTATTGGATCAGGTACATTTCAGTGTTATGACTTCTTGAACTTCAAATCAGGCGTGGCCGTAAGGTTTAGACGCATGTGCATACTGTGAATAGTAACAGCGGAACTTCAAAACTGCCAATATAGCCGGCTATTTAAAAAAAAAAAGCCCAGTTATCCGGATGGCTCGGCGTCAGAATTTATCCAGATAGGTGGAGTTCTGTTGTGTATGTTTTCAGCGTTTAGCTGTTCCAGTCTGTAGGTGATTCGCTGCCATATGTATTAAGTTCTTTTTTCTTCAGCTAGTGGCAACGTCTGAACTCTGACGTGGGACGTTTTGCAGACCAGATTACTGTTCTAACCACTAACCCACCTGACCGGTCGTAGCGGTTCGACGCTTAGATTTACCCCAGCCTCAGGAGGTTGTAAAGTTTATGTAAACTTACGCGTCCTAACGCGGTCATTAACGTCAGCAGCATATTAACTTCCTAACGGATTGGCGCACGGATATCGGTAAATTTACGAGACGCAGTTGCTAATAAAGAAGCGCCCGCGTGTAATACCAAACCCAGTCCTTATACAATGCAGTTCAAGCCCAGTTCTTGTATTGTCCATGCTCACATTACCCCCTGACACTACGCCTCTGTCATGGGGGTGGTCTTTCTCCTTGAGTGTACGTACAGAACTAAGTTCTACCTACATTTCTTATTTATTATCCCATACGTGTTACAGGTCCTCGTCCTCTAGCTTTTCTCGCTCAGACAGTAAGGCGGTAGGCGTGCAACTTAGTTTCTTTTAACCAGACCAACCAAATGCACGTACAACGTGCACAGTAGTACAGTCTCGTGCCACTGCACCGAGTTTCTGTAATTCTGTGCCGTCTTTAGGGAGTTGTGACACCAGCATACACAAATTTCACCTCGAACGATTTGCACAGTGCTTTTATATATATTATACGCAGCTTCTACTTGTTTCGGCCCTGTATCCAGGCCATCTTCAGGGAATTACAAGTTCGGTCGACGTGTACAGCATATATGGCAGCTTGTAACGGATGACAGGCAGACTGTGTACGTTTACAGGGCGTTTCTTAATTGGTTATAAAAAACTGAGGTGTAATAACACAAAGTAGAAAAGTAGAGTATTATGATTTATATCACAAAATGCAGTATATGTTTAAGTTTTATCTACAGATATTCACAAGTGTCCAATTTGGTTTCGTGTCGCGCGGGAGATTTTCTCTCGTCTCGTCTGCAACACAAGTCCGACCCTGGCCTGACTTCCTGTGAGATTCACAACCAGTTTCAACGAACCGATTGTACGACGCTAACACAGTCATTCTTTGGGAGTTTTTTTTGGTACTACCTGGTCCTGAATTTTCTCTGAACGGAAGTGGGCGACTGCGATTTGTGGCACCACAAACAACACTGTGCGTGCCCCGCACCGGTACGCGGCTGCATGATGACGGGCAGGATTTATAAGCAGCTCTGTACGAGTTGAATGCCATCTGGCGGTTCGAATGAACACTTGACTAAGCGCGACTTTTGACAAGTGTCTGACCAAATTGTTACTTATATATCAGAAGTTATGACAGCAGATATTTGTATAATGTAGGAACGTCCTGTATAAAAGTAAAGCAGTCCCTATAACAGCCCTGTTACAAGCGCGTAGGGTTCCAGGAGGTTGAGGCTCCCAGATTTCTGGACAGTCGGCACTTCAAGGTGGTAAGATAGTCAGTCCGGCCAACCGGCCCCTTTTACCCCCCCCCCCCCCCCCAAGCACCCCCCCCCCCCGCGCATTTATACTGCGGGATGCAGGCGAGACCCACCGCAGCCGGGAACGAGGGGGGG
>Ga0131853_10006059_pt1 | contig 21844 bp, 13 predicted proteins | sample TergutLab28metaG_FD_92764 | JGI IMG/M metagenome (GOLD analysis project Ga0131853, IMG submission 92764) | Labiotermes labralis P1 segment gut microbial communities from Petit-Saut dam, French Guiana - Lab288 P1 (version 2) (version 2) | ecosystem: Host-associated > Arthropoda: Insects >... | reverse complement strand
TCTTGATACGCCGCACGCTGTCCTCCAGAAGTCCATCTCTAAAGCTTTCAGTCGTTTTTCATTCCTCTTGTTTATTTCCCATGTTTCTGAGCCATATGTTACTATACTTTCTACTATTGTGGAGAAAATCATCTTTTTCGTTTTCATGGTTAACTTATCATTCCACAGCACTGAGTTCAGCTTTCCTATTTCTTTCCTTCCGTGTATAATTTTATTATCAATTTCTTCATTATTATTTCCTTCTTTCGTTAGTGTCACTCCAAGGTATTTAAACCGTACACAATCCCGGATGATTTTGGAGCCTATTACCATGTCGTCTCCATCTCTTCCAATGACCAACTGTTCCGTCTTCTCATAGTTGATATCTAATCCCCAATTCTTGTATTGTTCATGTAATTTGCGTAACATATAATTTATTAATGAGAACTTAAACTATTGCAAACAAATTATTTGGCTCGAAAAGTGGATGTTTTGTTCAATTTTCCCTTTAGGTTACATTGTACTTGTAACAGAACTTATGGCACGACTAGATAGGTGAAATGCAGCGCGAAATTTCGTAACAGAATGCTAACAGAATTGGGTTGAAGAGAGTGAATGTAGTACGAGTTTGAAAAAAATTGCGTGGGAGCACAATATTCTACACCAAAAATAACTGGGGGTGTTAAAATCAAAGAGAACGGCAAATAGCGCGGATAAAAGAGACGGAAAATACGTGGCACGGATGTGTCGTAAATACTGAATGGAAAAGGCCCTTGGGCGAAGTAGGCACAGACGAGGGGTTAATATTAAGGCGCTTTATTCTTGTTGTTTATTTTATGACGCTTTAAGTAATTCGGATTATGCAGAGTCGAAAGTTGTGATGACTGGCAAATCTGAAAGGAATGGAAAAAATGTTCCTGAACTAACTGAGCTTCGCCCGCAAGTACTGAGGAAAACCACAAACTGAGTCAGCTAGCCAATGGTCCGACTGATATTCAAATGAGGTATCTCCTACACACCAGTCTAAAATTATGCCGCCACAACAACCCGCTCTGTAAGACAGACATGGCAGGAGTAATGACATGATAGAGCGCCATGATAGTGTAGTCAGTACAGCAACTCGCTACGGGCTGGACGGTTCGGGGATCGAAACCTGGTGGGAGCGAGATTTACCGCGTCCGGCTAGACCGTGCCTCGGGCCCACCCAGCCTCCTGTAAAATGGGTACTGGGCCTCTTTCCCACGGGGGGGGGAATGAGGCCGAGACGTGGCGTTGACCACCCACCCCCATCTGGCGCCGAGGTTAAAAAAAGAGTACTCCCCCTCTGGGTCTTCATGGCCTGTTCTAGGGCGAACTTCGCCTTCACCTTCTACGAATTAGAACGATCTGACTTCGGACAGGGTCGCATGGCGAATATTCTCAACACGGTGACGAAAATTCGAGTTCCAACAAGGCGAAGATTTCTTAACTGGTTGACTGACTAATAGCTCCTCCGTGGAGTTAGAATTACGATAATACTTCTCTGTAAAATTTAGCGAGATCGTAACTGAACAGCCAGTAATATTCTGGTGTGCGATAGCCTGTTATGAGTTGCGATACAGTGAGCATACAGAAGTAGACGACATGTTTCGGTTTAGGTTTAAGAAATCCAACGAGATGCAACAGTACGCAGTTTTATGTACTCCTGATGATGAGCGCGATGAACGCCCGAAACATATAGAGTAATTTAGCAGTAAATAAATATCTGCATACTGTTGCATCTTGTTGGATTTCTTCAACTTAGAATTACGATGCGCGGAACCACGAATATAAAATATTTATGGTTTATTTAATAAAACCCATAATCAAGTCAGTAGCACAAGGACGTATACACAGAATTCCGTAAGGCATCCTTTTGCAACAGGGCTGTAGGAATGCAAGACAATAAAAAAAAACTGTATCCACTGAAACTCGTTTGTCCTTTCTAGTAGCTTAATAGTAAAGGTAAAGTGATCCCGTTACAGGCCCGGTGTGGCCCAGAGGGTGTGTAGAGGTATAGTTCTACTCTTCCATGACCGCAGCATTAGAAGGGGGTGAGTGGTCAGCAGCACGCCCCGGCTGCACTTTACCCCCGGGAAAGACCCGGTATCCATTTTACAGGAGACTGGGTGGTCCACAGGGCCAGTCTGGATGGGCGGAAATTCTCGTCCCTACCGAGTTTCGATCCCGGACCGTCCAGCCCGTAGTTATTCGCTATACCGACTGAGCTACCCGGCCCATTCTAGCAGCTTAATACTTTTTAGATTTCCCAACGAAAAGCGACTTTCTTTCTCTTACTGTGGAAGCAATTTCTGCTTCCACAGTAAACAGATATATGTTTTCCTTCCTGCCAGTGTTCACCCTTCAGTGCTGACTTCGATGCACTGCAAGCAACTTTAATTCATCACCTCCAGCTGGCCTCGGTGCACTGTACGACCGTGAATGCATTTAAGATTACCAAAAATTAAAAACCACATTGTCCTGGACATTAGGTGGGGTTTAAACCCTAGCGTCTTCGAAGACTTAAAGAGTAATGCACCCCCGTAGAACTGATTCTGCTCACAACCCCGTAACACTTGCAATTGCCACAAGACACAGAGACACTTCGATACAGACCACTCACTGTCTGACGGCTATAACTTACCATTGACGATGTTCCGAGTATCCAGTATCAACAAGACACACAGAATTATGGTTTCACCAAACATCCTGAACTTAAACCCCATGGCATGTGAGTTTTGGGGGGTTTAAAAATATGAATGTACACCGCAAACTTTTAAACTTCACTTCAACTGATTCACTTTGTGAAATAAATAACACATAACCGTTACACGTCTAGGTTGGTACTGACACAATGTCCATTTTTATCAATTGATATGGATAAAAGTATTGAAGAATACAAATGACGGACCGAAGTACTTTATCGCTCTTATCTTCATATTTCACTTCCTTCGAAAGCTCGGGTACAAAGCTGTCTGTTGATAACACAGACAATGTTAAGTCTCAGTGTACCACAGAATTTCCAATCCCTGGAGTTAACTTACACACATCACAGAAGCAACTATTTGTTAGCTTATATTATCCCCTCTTACTCTTCTCCCACGACACAAATAAATTGGTTCTTTTAACAATCTGCCGACGCCTATGTCATAGAATTTAGAATACATATGCTCTCTTATCTCCACTTATCTCCAATATCTAACAGCAAACACTACCAATGTTTCACATATCTTATCACGAATAATCCGTATATGTTAAAAGCAATCCACAGTATTAGTGGCCCAACGCCCATGATTGTCAAGATTCTATCCTACCACAATTAATTGACTTGTTAACGTGAGTCTCGCCTTTGGGTGAGCATGTGGGCTACAGTCCTTACATTCCTCAGATCCTTACTACCTGCATCGTCACAAATCAGTGTCTGCTCCGTCAGTGCATATTACAATTATCTGCAGAAATAATACTGAAATAATTCCCCCTGGATGACCAATGACATCTCAGAAATTTTTTGTAACATGCGACAAAAGGAAAATGCAGACACAGAGCGGCTGCAAGTAAGTAGCTTATGAATACCGGTCATTACACAAGCTGTTCTCTTCAGGTGTGCAGGAGGCTTTGAGCAGAAAATGACCATGTAAAACAGCACAGTCCTTCTCGAGAAGCAAACAGGTCCTCAGCTAGTCAAGAAATTCCCCGCATTGTATGGAACCAGAACGTTCATTACCTGCATTCACAACAACACACCACCTGTCCCAATCCTGAGACAGACCAATCCTTCCCATGCTCCCTACCACTTCTTGAAAATCTATTTTAATAGTATCTTCCCATCTAAGCATGGGTCTTCCAAATGGTTCCTCCCCTCACGTCTCCCCACCAAAATCCTGTATGCACTTCTCATCTCTCCCATACGTGCTACACGCCCCGCCCATCTCAGTCTTGATTTGTTCACCCGAATAATATTTGCTGAGTACAGATCATAAAGGTCCTCGCAATGTATTCTTCTTCACTCCCTCATAAAATTAAATACGAGGCTTGAAATTTTAAAAATGAAAGACAAAGGCAACGCATGTACAACGTAAAGCCTAGGCGCGTTCCAGTGACGTATATAAGTCTCCTCGGCCATTCTAACAGCCTAATAACATTCGAAGGGAGCCCATGTTGTGGCGCACTGATGTCGCCGGCAACAATTAAACGTAATTAAGTCCTCAAATAAAGTGTCTGGCTTTAACCCAACTTGCATTTTCGCTAAAATACTTCCAGTGGGAGCCGAGCTGATACATGCGGACAGACGGACAGACTGAACGACGAACAGGCATGAGGAGGCTAATATGAGCTTTTCAAGACTAAAGGCGAGCGTGACTAAAAAGGAGGTGGCCCTGTTAAGCTTAGAGGTCACCACTACATATGCTTTGGAATCCACTCTACCTAGTGAATTTTTAAATTGCAATGTGTGTTAATGTGTCAGCGTCTTCCTGCTAGATCTTACACAACAAATAGCGTTTAAAAAATAGGTGCCCTACTATTATGTATTCTAGTTGTCTGTTATTTGGCTGTGGGGACCCGTTGTGCTGACCACGTGACACCCCTCTACCCGCAAAAGTTGGCACTAATTTCGCCGACCGGCGGCGGCCGCTCTGTCGGTATAGTTCGCGTGCGGACTAAGGCCAAGGAGTTTAGTTTAGTTCTCTGTTATTATTCTAGAGGGATGTGAAAAGAAAACGAATATCCTAAATATGATGCGGGCACCAAAATTCTAACACCGTTGCATTAAGCATTAATATAAAAAAAATTACAGTTCAAGGAGTCAACCCTAGTAAATCGTATGCTGGTTGTAGGCTTAATCACAATCAAAATAATCTACCTTGTCTACCGATAACACATGTATATCCCAGGATCACAGTGACAAGAACCTACGCCCACATCACATAAAGCAACGTGTTTGTGACTGTCAGTGGTTTTCGTGGTATTGAAAAGTTATCGACTTCCAGATACTGACATCATGCATATTAACTTACAATGAGTTGTTCCTGTAGCGCGTTTCATGATAAAGAGCGTCAGTTGCCTATCCATTTATCTGTTAAGTTTCTCTGCTCTGCTCAGGATATTAGGTCCTCTTTCTTATAAGGAAACATAGGCCTATGTTCCTGGTATTGTATTCCTGCAAATGTCCCATGCATTCATACTTGAAACAATGGGCGGACTTTCATTAAAATTGCTGACGAACACCGCACAACAAAAGGCCAATTTGACATTCCGAGGACCGTGCATCGTGATATACTCTTATAATAAAACCAAAGATATGCATTAATTTCTCAAATTTATTTTTGGAATAGTACTCTACATGTTTCGGACAGGTTTCCTGACCATCATCAGGAGTCTAGTACTGTATGACATATACCTGTTGCTGTGTATACAGTACTAGACTCCTGATAATGGGCAGAAAACCTGTCCGAAACATGTAGCATCCTGATCCCTCTAGCAAGCAGTCAGCTTAACCTGTATGGCATGCACCTATTGCTGTGTGTACAGTACTAGACTCCTGATGATGGGCGGAAACCCTGTCCGAAACATGTAGCATCCTGATCCCGCTAGCAAGCAGTCAGCATAACCTGTATGGCATACACGTACTGCTGTGTGTACAGTGCTAGACTCCTGATGATGGGCAGAAAACCTGTCCGCAACATGTAGAGTACTATTCCAAAAATAAATTTGAAAAATTAGTGCATGTCGTTGGTTTTATTATAAGAACTACAGGCCACTCTACCTGTATTACTTTTAATCTTCTGTACCCAACAATATCAAACTGGCAGCCGTGTGAACTTCCGAGACGGCAAAGAAAAATTTTCTGTATAATTTCAACCAATGAAATGTGTGCCGGGCGAAACCTGTAAATAGCTTTCTGTCTGATCACCATCAGTGACGTAGCTAGCGGGTGGGGCCCGGCGAGTGGTACGGCCGCTGGAAACGGCAGAGTATTGGGGGTGGCCAAAGGAATATACAGACTTCGAAAGAAAAGCTTTGATTTCTTATGCTCATCAGATTTTAAATTACATATTTAACAGGAGAGGCAATGTACGTATAACGTAACAATGAGGCGCCTTCGTGTAAGCATTGTTGCAGTGGAAAAGAAATCAGTATTACATATTCTGTGTGTGTATAGCCTTAAGTATCCGGCATGCAATGCGCATACGCCATATTGTCATCTGTGACCTGACCCGATCTACAGTATTTTCCACAATACGTCATCAACGACACGATTTTCTAAAAACTGTTATTGAACATAAAATGTGTGTTCTGATTTTCTCTACACCTTTTATCTGAAACATTTCTCGTTCTAAGAAGAATTGAACGAGTTATGATCATATTGGTCATATTGGTCTTCACGTGAAGTACTCGTTATTCTTGTCCGATTTTAATAAAACTTGAATTTTCTCGACAGTTTTTCGAAAAAAAATGCTCCAATATCAAAATTCATGAAAATCCGTCAAGTGGGAGCCGACTTGTTCCGTGCGGACAGACGAACGGACGGACGGACATGACGCAGCTAATAGTCATTTTTGGCAATTTTGCGAACGCACCCAAAAAGGAAATTCTATATATTCTTTTGGTTTTTCTAATCCACTACTTCTACTGAGTATGGCCATTTTGATTACCCGTCCCAGGCGCCACTGGTAACCGCAAAAAATGAATCGCAGGAAACAGGGATGTGTCATTTTGCAAGGCGATAATCATAAATACGCCAGACATTCAACACGAAATATTTATACAAGCCTACGTTAACAATTAGGCACTCGGCGACATTGCGGTGTGTTTGGGGTTAGGCACATATCTGACAAATCTGACGCAGTGGAAAATACTTTATCGGAAATTATGCAACGAAATGGATAATAGCTTTCCACGATTATTAATTATTAATTAATTAACTTCGGCAGCTCAAATATTTCAGTCGACCGACTGAAAATACTGTCGGTCGGACGAAGAGGGAATTGGGGTTTGTCGCCTCGCCTCGCCAAGCCAAGCCAAGCCAAGCCAATGGGAGGGATAAACTTTGGTTGGTTGTCTGGGTTCTGAGTCCAGACTGGCTCTGTCAGTAACTGGAAGTATGCGACATTTGTCAGGCGCTTAGGTGAAGCCGCCGCGACTGTGGGAGGGAAGTGCGGGCCGTGCCCCGAATTTGCATCGTATACCCTGGCATTTGCCTTAACAACTGAGGAAAAATCACGGAAAAACCTCAGTCAGGGTAACCGAAGGGCGCTCGGATGATCAGCGCCGAACGCGATTCGTTTAGCCGTCACAGGCAATATATTTATATCTTTCAGGAGAAGGACCATGGAACCCGCTCGCTCTCTCTCTCGCTCTCTCTCTCTCTCTCTCTCTCTCTCTCCTTTCCAATAGGGAGCACGGTTTCCCCATCGAGTTAAGTAGCCGAGGCGTGAAGATCTACACCAACCCTCACCTAGCGACGAGGTAAAAATGTTATCTTTCCCTGCTCTACATGAAGCATATCGCCATGAGGACGGTTGATAAGATTGAAGTAAAGAAAAGTTACTTCCTATTCTAGGAATCAAATGAGATAAACAGTTTACTTGATTCTCCGGCCGCGTTTCTCTTGGTAACCATTCCAGAGCTGAGTTGGGGTAGCTTTGTTATTAGGCTAGAGTGACTATAGTATGGAGTGGATGATCGGAGAATTAGGGTTCGATTTCCTGCGACGAAGGATATAGTTCTTATCGCTACCGGGCTCACACCTGTTCGGGGCCTCGCCTAGCCCCTGATCCTACGTTTCTTTCTTGTCCTTTCCCCATTTGTAAAATGGCCAGAGCGTGGAGAGTTCAAAAGATTATGCAAGACTATAGTTATAGCTAAAAAAGGCCAAGGTTTACATCGAGCAGGAGTAACACTAATTTAAGCCTTTTACCAACATTTACAGAAGCAGGTTACGTGGGCCCCCACATGCGGACTGGACAAGATGCTGGACACAGAAGTCACTGCTTCTGCCAGGAATCAAACTCCGATTGCACATTCAGAAACTATTACAATAACCCTAAGCAATCAATTTCATAAACTGCAAAAGGGCCTAAGGGGGGGGGAGATAAAGTAAATAAGTTGAGAAAAATAATAGAAGAAACTACTCAGAATATCTTCGTAATTAACCAATTTAATGCATAAATTCTTGTTTTATAATAAGTTTATTATATGCCTCTACATGTTTCGAGCACACAGAGAAGAATTTGTGCATTAAGTTGGTTAATTACTCTCTATATATTGTGTGTATTGTTTGTTGTAAATGTGTCGTGTGATGCTGCCACCGGGTGTCAAACCAATTGCGGTTAAATAAATATCATATCATATCATTATACTGAGATGCACGGTCAGCATAACATCAAAATACTCAGAATATGTTATCCAAAAGAAAATACTTGAAGAAAGCAAAAGACATGAGTTTATTTACGCCTTTTCCCCTCAATGTAAGAACAACTGTTGTCCTTAGGACAAAGCTGCAATACAGCTGCAGAAAACCGGACGTCTCAGTAACAGAGTTAAGATAATCCTGCCCTATTATAAAAGTGCGCCTCACATCATCGGAGAAATTGTCAATGTTATGTTGCGAAGAGTGGCAAAAAAAAAAAAGACTGAAACAAGAAACAAAACACAGCAATAAAATAATAAAATTGACATTCTTGATTTGAAACCCTTAAGAACATATGGCGAAGGGCACCACGCATGAACTGCTCATAATGCAATATTCCTCATCTCTTTGTTCCTCCTTTCTCTTTCTTTGGTACCCACAATTGCTCATCATTTCATTTTCCCTTAGGATATGACAGTAAGTTTAACAGCCAATTGAAAACACTGGTAAAATTAAAAGGGAGCTTCTGTGTATCTTAAGCTATTTGTTTTTACGTTGCCCATCGATCCAAGGAAATTGTTTAAATTATGACACAGCCGAAAGCGACAGAAGACGAATTAAGAGAAGACATACAACCATATTGAAAAGTACAATGTCGTACCACTTTTTAGCAATATGGTGTGAGGACCCCCCAATACCGTCATATCTTCTCATCGCTGTTGCATTTCGATCAAACGGTAGGAGAGTTATCACAGCCCATTGTTTGATAACGGTTCTTGTTCACTGCACATGAAGGCAGATAAAGCAACGTCACGACACGAGGTACGACCTTGTCGATTAGATTTACAGCTTATATTAATAGCAATGACGGCGCATTAGTTATGTCGTTCGAGCAAATTTTCCTTACTGTAAATGCTTTTACCTAAAACCTCCAATCAACGTTGTCCGCTTCAAAGTAGCCTCCTTCTGACTTTAACCTTTAAGGTCTAGTGGCTACCACGTACCAACCAGTATAATTCTGCATTCTGTCCACAGAATGTGTAGTGTGTGTTTTGTAAGTGATCGGTTTTTGTTACCGATAAGGAGAGTGTTTACTGCGCGGTAATAACTGGGTCTTTAAATGAAACAGATTATGCTTCGCCCTTTAAAAGGGTTAATCAACGAGTCCAGCGACCGAGCCACAGTTCGAAAGCATTTCGCGAAGAGAGATTTTCCTAGAATTGCGGCGACGTCACTCAGTCTCCTTGGTTTCTGGGTCGTAATCTTGAACCAATATCTCATTCCCTGTGATTATCTGCTAACAGAAATTTCGGGTTTCTTCTAGATTACATTTAAGCTTTTTGCACGTGCTGGCACAACTGTCATTTTGTTTCTGTCTTATCGGGCGGAATACTTAAATTTTGAAGCAGAAGAGCAAGAATACAATATTAATTTTATTAAAACATACGAGAAACAAAAAAAAAATTTAAGTTTTAAAAATGTAAGTGAGGAAACAGATTTCTAGAAGGAACACACAAGGGCTTATAATGGCACAGAAGTACGGAATACTCTACAGGCGGGGGTGTGTGGTTGAAAATGAACCCCCTTCGTGAAGCTGTTGCTAACCATTGGTAAGTGGGAAGAGTAGATATCAAAGGTCGCTCTGTTTAGTGATTACCGAGTTGTACTAAGGTCAAAGATGGATGAAAGAAATATACGTGAAACTCCTAGTTGCGAATGAACCAGGGATAAATTGTATGTAATTCATTCATAAGTTATCCTAGCCTCTGAATTCAGATATAAAAGATAAAGTAAGGTATAGTGCACCCTTGTACCCATTTTGCAGGAGGCTGGGTGGGCCCCAGGGCCGGTCTAGACAGGTGCGCAAAATCTCGTCCCCACCGGGATTCGATCCCCGGACCGTCCAGCTCATAGCCAGTCGTTATACCCACTACGCTACCCGGCCCGTATTCAGATACACGCGCGTATTAAAACTGTAGACCCGTTAGTGATTCCTAGCAATTCTTCTGATTTAGGCCGGGATTGGTCACTCTGTAATTGGGCAAATTAAAATGTAGGGCTTTGGAAATGTATGGACGGAACTATATACCAATCACCAAGTTCGGGTTTTTTTTTCTTTATTTGGCGCAACAGACCGCCCCTCCCCCCCACAACCTCCCAGTGGGCCAGGGCCTCCTCATTCACAAGGTTTCTAGATAACACTCAACGACGCACCACAATCGGTAGAACTCCTCTGGACGAATGATCGGCCCGTCGCAGAGACCTCTACAAGACAACACACAACATTCATGAGACAGATATCCATGCCCCCCCCCCCCGGTGGGATTCGAACCCACGATCTCAGCAGGCGAGCGGCCGCAAACATACGCCTTAGACCGCGCGGACACTGGGATCGGCAACTTCATGTTTTAGTACTACATATTTCTAAAGGAATATAATTTGAAATCGCTGTTAATGATGCATCATTCTTGAGCAAGAATGCCTCTTGTTGGCAACCATTTAAGGAATTAAATAGCCTACCAGTTCCATCCCAATATATACTTTCAATACTCTTATTTCTTACCAAAAATAAAGACCAATTTATGACAAACTCACAAATGCATAAAATTACTACATGGCAAACTTTTGATTTGTACATACTCGTAGCAAACTTGACAGTATACCAAAAAGGTGTTTATTACCAAGGAATCAATATTTACAACCATTTACCATAAACTATTAAAGATTTATCTGGTGATAAAAATAAATTTTAACCAGCATTAATAAGATATCTGTTACATAACTCCTTCTGCAGTTTAAAGGAATATTTTGATACATAATTAGTGCTGATATCGCATTCAATTTCATTATTACTTAGGCTTATTTTAAATTATAGTACTCATAATTACTAGTAAAACGAGACAATGACACTATACTATGGCACGGTTTATGCTGTTTATACTGAATGTACACTTGCTTGTTATTATGCTATATTTATACATGACTATTTCCACATCTGTATAATATCAATGGAATGTGAAATAAATTAAATGAAATGTGTTGTACTGGAGATAACAAGGAATGGCGTTTATGTGCCTGCAATACATGATGTAAAGAACATGTCTTCTTCTTCAATTGGCTCTACAGCCCTTGGTGGGTTTTGGCCTTAAAAGAACATATAAATGTGCAAATTTTTAAGAAGTCTTGAATTTCCTTAGTGCCTCGCCTTACAGTACAGTACAGTACAGTACAGTGTAGGTGCTTCCATAAATTCAGCATACTAAGTATGCGTTGTGTGTCCAAGCTTCCTCGATCCGTATAGATTAACCGTTTAAATGCCAAAATTAAACTGAATTGTACTTAAAAAGACTCAGTTCGTACCGCCCAGTAAACACACTCCGTCTCAGAAATAAATACCAATCAATTAGCGTTGTGCAGGGAAATGATCGCTGTTTGTTATGAGGATAAAACAAAACACACGAATCAGTTCCGTGGGCAGAATTTAGAATTTCCAAACGTTAGAACTGATGGTACATGAAGTGACCACTGGGTTTTAATGGGTTGTCTACTGATGAGCAGAACTTTTGTAAGGCTACTGCAGTCTTATGAGGCCGTATGTGGCCTTGCCGTTCAGCGAGTCCTAGAAACGCTGGTTGTATTTTAGGTGTTTCGAATTTTTCTTCTCATCATCTGTTCAGTCTTCGTTACCAGTTCAGGACTACGTTTAGTTAGGAGCCCTAAATTTAATGTTTCCTTCGGTCCGCTGATGGGAAGTCTTTCGATTACATCATGTAATTTGACTTTGTAATTCCACATTACAAATCTATGGACAGTTTGTGAAGCACAGTCATTTGTGTTAAGCTACTTGGCTATTTTATGCCATAAATTCACTTAAATATTCATTTAAACGGCACTCCCAAACCTACAAAAAGCGTACTGCATCTCTATTCGGCGTACAAACGCTAAATGTCTAATGCTGTTATAGACATGCGCAGTGTGTATTCTGAGAATCATACGAAACCCACAAACACACTGTGGATAATATGCCGAGCACGTTAGGTATGTGGTACATGTAGTTACCAGTGCGCTTTAAACGGCTATGTAACTTTGAACAAATATTTAAAAAAGCACAGGGAAAGAATTTACATTTGACTTTAGGGTAGGATGTGTTTATTGTTTGTACCAACGCTTTATCGCTGTGACTGATTTTAACCCTTTACGAATTAAATCCCATTTGCCATTTGCTAGCATTATTTTGAGCTCACCATATTCTCCACGTCAGTAGGTAAAGCGTTAATAATCTTAGAGGTACTTACCGTCAGTCAAATATGCCTACGTGTTAACGGGCTGGGTTCCTGGTTCCGAGTGCCGGCACAGAGTTCTTCCTTTTCCGCCATGATGAGAGTGACCCCCACGTACACCTACGTAATGGAAACATAAAGGTATACTTATGTTTGACGAAACAAGACGCCATGGAGGCATGTATAAAATGAAGATATACCGCCACGCAGACCTAACCTTTGCACTGGAAGGAATTGATTAGTCAAGTCTAGCTCAGTTCGCCCAGAGGGAACTGATCCCGATGTCCACTGAATGGTAGGGTGGTTGAGTCCTACACCCGGTATGGACTGGAGAGAGAGAGAGAGAGAGAGAGAGAGAGACAAATATCTGAAACTGACGAAAACCGAATCCGATTCCCCTGATGGTCAAAACCGTAAATTAATGGCGTAACTGTCCAACGTTTCGAGACCCTGTAGTGGCCACATCTGCTAGGGTCAGATGTCCTTCTTCGAGGACATGGTCATATCTTCAAAGATCAGATGTCCAAAAAGAACTGGACATGTGACTTTCTTGAAGATATGGTCACTAAGGGCTCTCCAAACAGTGGACAACAAACATCCAGTGAAAAGGAGCATTATTCCAGAAGAATGAATATCTGAAATGAGAAGTATGTCCAATAAGTGTGGCTCCCAAGTTATAAATAATTAAAAATGTCATGTTAATAATCTCATTTGTTCCATTAAGTTAATATTTTTTTTTTCGGCATAGCAGGGGCAACCACTGTCTGTTGTAAACACGCTATTCAGCACTTGGTTTCCATGAAGGTCGGGGGATTTCCTCACTAAGAACTATTAGCTTCTGAAGAAGGGCTCTGTTGGCTAAGTGCTGGTACCGTGTCCTATCCGATCACTTGTACGCTTATTCCGTTGTTCTCAATTTAACTGACCGGCTGTAACCAAATTCCTCCGACACATACTTATAATTCTTTATAATCATTCCCGCGTTACCTTCAATGAACTTGAAGAAATTAGTCTTATGAAGAAAAAAAAACCAGCTATGTTACAATTGAGAAGTTCCGACGGAAGCCTCCTACACTCATTCACTTCCCTGTAAGGTGTATGATCTACGGTGTTTATTAATTTTAGGCCACAGTTTAAGTTGATATACACTTATTACGTATAAGAAAAAATGTGAAAATTTAAGTTAAATATGTTTCTCTTCACACGCGACAATTTCCTCCCTGGAACGCCAACAATTTTGGCGATGGGGAAAGGGGAAGAAAATTAACAACTCTAGGATAATGAAAGCACAGTATCGATACTTGCCTGGTTACGTCGTGAAAAATTTGAAGTCTTTTCAAGAACTCAGACATTACAAATTTATCAAATCTAAAACAATGGCCAAAACTAGCACATTTTACCCAAGTCATTTGACAGTGCTAAGATTCACATCGTATTTCAGAATTACTAACCCAACTAGCCCATTGAGAAACTGCGGGCTGAACAACTCCTCGTGGAGCATTGCCTCATTTCTTCCTGTGCACACCGGCTCTATATCTGGCCCATCCTTGTAAAGATGGCGGAAGTGGCTGTAGGGTACTACTCGTGGTCTATTGCGGAGTTAAGCATGCGTTAGGATTTTAGTCGTCCACAGCGACATGCTTTGGCCCAGAAATATTTTTTTGGATGTCCAGTGGGACAGAGTACAGCAAACAACAAACACGATTCTGTGTGTTCTACGACACATTACACCCTACAAATTACAAAAAAGACATTCATTTGACAGCCGTATAAATGAGGGTTTTGTGAACACTTCAATTTTATTTATATGTATATTAATACACTGTACTTACGTACAATCAAGGACATAAGTGGCGGCAAGTGGCATGAATTTTATTACAAATACATGCCTCCTCAACAAACTGTCAGGCGATTATTGGACTTCAGTTATTAAAAAACCAATTTAAAGAACACTTGTAATAACACGAAATAAAATATATTAAATCATTACTTGCTTACGTGCACGGAGTCAGAGACTGTTGTAACGAAGTCGTGCAAACTAAATGAAAGGAATTTCCAATCACGCGCATAGTGGATCGTTCGTCTGACTCACATAAAAACAAAACACACAAATGAAGATGCGCAGTCGATTTAAAAAAGGCACACTTTTCACTACAAAACGATCAGTCTTGTTTAGAATAACTGCACATGAAACCTACATGGACAAACTTTAGAAGTCAGGGCTTGTCAAAAAAATTTTTTTTTTTGGTAGATTTCAGTGCTGTCATTAACTCGACGTGAAGACGTTCACGGCCAAATTAACCTAAACAGTTGACCGACACGCAAAAAAACACCTTTGGGTATTCCCTTAAAAGTATAACCTCCCCCCCCCACATACAGAAGACCTGTTTCACAGTAAATATTACAAAGTACCAAATATCTCAGTACCCCGCTGATCTTATTAAATTTCATGGCATAACCTTACAAAAATATGCTACTTTATGCAGTGGAACTTAAATTTATAAATATTTACTTGTTAAAATATTTTGTCAGATGCTTTCCTCTCTTATTATATATTTCACATTGTTACTTTTCTTTAAATATTTCATTACTTTCATATTATACACGCCTAGAAGCTCGGTCTATGCAATTTTAGTGTCTGTCGGCCCATGACAATAAATGCCCTCACTTGGGTGTGAAAACTCATACCTTCACATACCTGTGTATCCTGTACACATCTCCATCTGTGTATGTTCCTATCAAATATAATACCTGTTGCAATATTATCATGATTTGCCCATAAACAAATTGAAACCTAAATCATACAGACGCAGCAACTGCCTAAAGTAGAGTAATGGTCACATCTTGTTTTGTAATACCATGTGATAAAGCATAATAAAACAACATGATCATTAACAGGAATGCACATTTAATGTATGGGTATTGGGAGAAAGAAAATGTACAAAGAAGATAGACAAGAAATGGCACTTGATAGAATGTTCTTTTCACACTTTTTGTTACATCTCGTAACAGTTCAGCACTTCACTTTGTTGTACACATATGCCATAAAAGACCGTTATTTTCAGACCTGTCAGTTTGGTACAGAAAAATGATGTTAACACTGTGCTCAATGGCAATAATTTATTCTCATGAGGAAAACAAAATAATCAACTTACACAATGGCAGTTTCGTTCATTCTTTTACAATCTGGAGTCTGTATTTTAACATCACGTCGATGCCAACGCCTGAAACATATGTGATATATAAGAAAAAGACCTTAAGAGAGACATACTGAAACAATTCACAACTGGGAAGAAAATTTTGACACACACACGCAAACAAACGCTCTGATGCCATAACCCATTTGTTATTGTTCTGTCGTCATCATTAGCATAGTCATATTGTAATGATAATCATCATCGTTTTCTTTTCTTTCAGCCCATTAGCACACATGTAATTTTCTATGTGCATTTGTAATGATTTTGTAATTGGTCATTTGACCAATGATTCAGCATGGTTATTGGCCAGTGGAATTTTCAAACAGTACGCTAAAATATTAGCTTAGTGCCTTATTTCTAAAGTCAATATGTTATGACATGCATGCACGGCACAATAATTCTGGCACTTTTTTCCCCGTCATGTACCTCAAAACAAAACTTAGAAACTTTACAGAAGTAGTGACTGTAGCAGCAATTTCAATTAGATTTTAATTAAATACATGTTAATGCTCAGACAGATACAAATTCAGGTGGCAGAGTGCTCTGTTTAATTCATATAAATAATATGAAACCTTGGTATCATCATGTGTGTTTTAAAGACCACTACTGACTGGCAAACACACAAGTTTGTAACCGTATGCATAACATACGAAAAAAACAGCAGGGTGTTAACTCTATTTTGATTAACTGTCTTGAAAACACTAATATTTACAGAAAATGTGCTGCATTTGTAGGCATATTCACACTGTCACAAAAAGTTCCTGCTATTTTCATCATGTCTGCATCTGTCACCATGAATGACCTCAGCCCCCAGCAGATTTTCATGAAATTTGATATTGGAGACTAACATGAAAACCTGTCAAGCAAATGCAAATTAAGTTAAAATCAGACAAAAATAATGAGCATTTTACATGAAGACCTAAGAGCATTTATACTGCTGACAGGGACACAAAATTGCATAAAGTCAACCTCTTTGCCGAAAAAGCTGTAGGATGTTCGGCCAGCTGCAGATGTGTGAGCAGTACAAAATATTTTGTACCTCTACAACAATACTAAAGAAAATTTGCTGTTATGCTTCTATAGCAACAATTGCAATTTGTACACTGTTGACAGTGACATGTACCTCAACATTATAAAGAGATTGCACTGCTGTTTTTATTGCAACAATGGCAATGGTGCACAAAGTTGTCATGTCCATTGCATGTCATGTTCTTTACGGCTTCTGCTCAAAACATTTTACACTCTGAAAAATATTCAGCCACTTACACTCAAGATGTGTGCAGCAAAGTATGTATACTTCCATGTAAAATGTCACTTAGTGTGGTCTGAATTTAACTAAAGTTGGTATTGCAGCTTCTAATCACAAATGTATCAAAAAGCAAAAAGACCAAATCACACCCCCATCCCCCCCCCCCCCCCCGCATCCAGAACGATACACTTTTTCTCACATTATATAATTGCTCAGTCCTGAGAATCTTTTCCCATAACTTCCCAGATGAAAGTACCCAGTACAATTCGAATGACTGGCAGCACTGAAAAATGTTCGTGCATATCTATGCTTACAGTATTAGGGTATATGTTCTTCACTGGTGTGCATCAAAAGCATGCCTCAGTGCCACTGCAATCTGCATTTTACTGAAAGTTGTGAATTGATCATGTATGACTCTGGCATTCTAATCTGATACAAATGTACCAACATTTTGTTTAAACTGACAATTCTCATATGCGATGACAGAAACACAACAGCAGTGCTAGCAGTAGCACCAGAAGTAGTAGTAGTAGTAGTAGTAGTAGTAAAATCATGACGATTATGATTACATTTCATAAACTGTAAACTGTCTTCAAAAATGAACATGTCTTGCAGTAATTATATAGGAAAACAAACTCATACAAGTCTTAACCTTGGGGTGGAATAGAATTTCTATTATATATATATATTTAATGAAATGAACATAAAAGATTATCTACGAGTATAGGTGCAGACTTTCCTGGCCAATATAGTCTAAACAGTCACACACTCTAATAGATCATGAATAAAGTTTTAAATGCCAAATTTAACAAACTCAGCAGTGGTTCTGATATTGCACGAAACAGAATGACCATACAGCATTTCTTTGAACTACTTGCATGCAAATCTTTTTCTGCACTGTGGTGATGTACTGTCACTCAAAAATCAAATTTAAAATGTTACAAAAAAACAAAGAATAATACATCAAAATATGAATAAATTCCTTGTTTTATTTCTGGTGCTTCACCCCCCCCCCCAAGAACTTCTACACCCAATTTCATAAACACAAAACAAAAACCTGTTTCAACAATGAGGAAATAATGCAAGATCAAATAAGGATAATCCATTTTCATTTATTGCTTTTGCTTTAGAAAACTACATTAAATTAAACCCTGCTACTGAAAATGAAGAAAGAATAGAACATCAAATAGGAATACCAGCAAATTCTTCATTGTAACTTGTTTTGTCTTTGGTTGAGGAACTTAAAAAGTATGTCCCCCTGAATCACAGCCAAACATCAAGGGGCCTTATATTTCCACAACAAGCATTCAAATATGCCTAAATCTGAAACCACAAAAATACCCGTCAGAATCAACAGCACTTGATCAAATAAGGACAATAATGATCAGGTACACAAATCATCATGCATTATTCACTGGGGAAAAAGTGGAACATGCCAGTGAAAGGTAGGTGAAAAATCGCATAAAATGACTAACATATTATGGAAGAAGCTAAAGGCAGCCAACAGCTCAGGTTATAATTTGTGTGAAAGTAATATAATACACATGTCACAAGGAAATTCATAGCTACGTATCTTACAAATATTTTTGTGCTGCCGTTGAGTGTAGAAACACAGCATCACCTCACAAACTGCAGAATCTACGTTCCTAACACCAAGGAACTAAAGAAAAAGAGCGAATTCAGGAACCTAGCTTCTGTTAATATTCTACTAAGTATAAGTAAAAGGCTCCTTAATTAAACATACAAAATTATGCAATAACATGCTTGAGGATGAACAAGATGTAACACAAAAAAGTAATAAAAAGGCACACAGCAATAGTAATCTGGATGCTACAAAAGTGGTTTCTGATGACATGCCCTGCCCCCAGCGAATATCAATTTTTTAGTGAAGAAACCACCAATTGTTTTTGTGTGTATACAGACAGAAAAGTGTGGATACACAAAACCAAACATGGTGGGTGGCTTAACCAGACACAAAACAGAAACTTAATATGTGAAACCTACGCTTTGTGCAGGACGGGAGTAATATCAAGTATTACATGCAGTACTTGCAACACTCAGTGGTAAGGAGCTGGGCCTTAATTGTAAGAAACAATCAGATCTCCTGTTCAGGTGTATGTAGTAGTATCAGCATATTAAAACAATTTCCGCACGCAGATAAACATGCGAAAGTGTAAGCAAGAATTTCCATGATCCATGTTACACCATTTGGTGACATAATTTTTAATCAAGTGAAAAAGTCATTACAATGCTGTGACAAACCCTTGTACTAAAGAAACTCACATACAGAATAATTTTAATCGTGGTCACAGTAAATCAAATTTGAAGCTCACAAATGTTTCTAAACTTTAATAAAAATATATATTCTGAGTTCAGAACCATAATGCATGCATCTGCAGGGAAAGGCTATTTGGTAAAAAGGACAGACTGTTATCACCCCCACCAGGAATCCAACCTTGCATATCTGTCTTCGAAAGTACCACCTGGAACTGCTCATGTTAACTACAGTTGCAAGCACCATTAACCCCAATCAGCGTTTTCCAAGTTCTACAACAAAATTTTCCATAAATAAATTTCCAAACATAAAGCCTAAGCAGAGGGCTTGTATCTACGTCAATAAAATAACTGCCATGACGTCCGATGAGCAGTTGATCCAACTGCTGATGCACAGCATATTGGAATACCTAACAGCACTAGCAGCGAGCATTTTATTAAAACGGTATTCTGTTTCCTTCTCAACAAACAGTATGAGAGATACACATTTCAAACAGAGAAATTATAAAACATTCTAAGTTCAAATGCATCCCCCCACCACACACACAAAAAAAAATTATTTAATTTTACAGTCTACTGTCAGTTTATGGTAAGACAACTTATGTAAGTTTCTGTATGACTAGGATACAACAAGAAGGAAAAATGTTAATACAAAATATCCAACCATACAACAATTCTTAAACCTAAGTGACGTGGGCAAAAGTGACCCAAGTAATGGGAAATGATTGTCGGCTTGTAAGTCAGCAGTTAATATGAACATGAATACAGAAAACAAATTTTTAACAAGTGATTTCAAGCATCCGCAATGATGTAAATGGGATCTTCACTCTTCTGGGTTCTGGGATGTTATGCAGCATTGATTGGTGGTTAGGTATCGACATTTTGGGACAACCTAGTAGTCCCATTTCCAAGGGCCATGTAGTCCAAGAAAAAATACTTCTTAGACTTGGATTGTTGGACCCTTGAAAAAGATGGAATCAACAGGTTGTTCTGAAACATCAGTAACTAACTACCAATCAATGCTGCCTAACATCCCAGAACAGCAAAGATCTCAGATTTTCAACAAATACTCAAATATGAAGAAACTTTGCATAAAGCACCAAAGAGTATTAATGATGAAGACCTAAGACAAGAAATTTGTTCACAATTTTTGTAATAACCTCACTTATGTGGGGGATATTAAGCTGTGAATAAAACCTGGATTTTCCAGTATAGTGCAGAGACAAAATGACAACATATGCAATGTACAATCTGTGACGAAAAATACAGAATCTGTAATGAGAAGAGTGAATTTTGTATCATGGCACTGCACTTTCTTGTAAGCTAGCATATTTCTTGTCAGACACAACCCTTTATTATTCTTTTACACGCCGCATGTTTCAATTAGAAGCTGATCATGTTCAGGTGCTTCAAAAAAAAAAAAGTCTCGAACACAGGGTAAAAATTGTAAATAACTTTGCAAGATCTTGCAAATGATGTAAAGAATGTATTACCATCAGTTTGTAATGTTTACTCTAAGCACAGCAGCAAGAAGTTAATGTGCACAGAGTAAACATCCGAGTATGACAAAATCACTGAACCTCAGTGCGAAGTTGCCAAAATTGGATTTAAAAAAGCGACAACAAAAACGTGTGTAAGTGTATACTGAAGAAGTACATATCGTACTAGACAGAAAAAGCATCAATGACTTACAGCTTGACAGCATAAAAACTACAATGTCCACCACTCTGCATGCAACCTGTATCCTGTCATTCATCAGATAACAGAACATAACAAGACAGGCAACGTATGTATAGTGTAACATTGAGGCGCATTCTTACAACCACAGTTGCAGTGGTAAAGCAGTATTACACATTGTGTGTGTGTAACCTTAGTCATCCAGCACGCAATGCGCATGCACCACATTGTCATCTGTGACCTGCCCTGCTCTACAATATTTTTCCACATTACCCCATAAGCAGCACGATTTTCGAAAAAAAAGTTACTGAACACAAAATATGTGTTTTGATTTACTCTACATTTTTCTGAAACATTTCTCATTATTAGAAGAAATGAGCAAGATATGATCAAAAATATACATTCGTCTTCACATAAAGTACCCGTTATTTTGTCTGATTTTACTGAAACTTTAATTTTCTTGACATACTTTTCTAAAAATATTCAAATACGAAATTTCACGAAAATCCATCTGGTGGGAGCCGAGTTGTTCCATGTGGCCAGACAATGGACAGAGTGAAACAACTTAGCTAACAGTCACTTTTTACAATTTTGCTAACATGTCGAAAAACGAAGAGATTTTAATATACAGGGTGTTTCACGACTTTAGGGCATAACTGCAGGAGGTGATTTCCTAAGTCTTTGTGATCAAAAAAGTTCATATAAACATGTGTCCGATTTTGGACAGTTACGGAGTTATGACTGTTTGAATCTCGGAATAGAAGGTAACGATTACTGACAATAAACGGAACAAAATAATAAACCAGCATAATACATGATA
>Ga0131853_10006057_pt1 | contig 21845 bp, 20 predicted proteins | sample TergutLab28metaG_FD_92764 | JGI IMG/M metagenome (GOLD analysis project Ga0131853, IMG submission 92764) | Labiotermes labralis P1 segment gut microbial communities from Petit-Saut dam, French Guiana - Lab288 P1 (version 2) (version 2) | ecosystem: Host-associated > Arthropoda: Insects >... | reverse complement strand
CTTCGACGTCGGCATCGCCGAGCAGCACGCGACCACGGCGGCCGCCGGCCTGGCGCTCGGCGGCCTGCACCCCGTCGTCGCCCTCTACTCGACATTCCTCAACCGTGCCTTCGACCAGGTGCTGATGGACTGCGCCCTGCACCGGGCCGGGGTCACCTTCGTCCTCGACCGCTCCGGTGTCACCGGCGATGACGGCGCGAGCCACAACGGCATGTGGGACATGTCGATCCTCCAGGTCGTGCCGGGCCTGCGGCTTGCCGCGCCCCGCGACTCCGAGCGCCTGCGCGAACTGCTGGGTGAGGCGGTCGAGGTCTCGGACGCGCCCACCGTCGTCCGATTCCCGAAGGGGCCGCCGCCGGCGGACATCGCGGCGATCGACCGCGTCGGCGGTGTGGACGTGCTGGTCCGGTCCGGTGCTCGCGACGTCCTCGTCGTGGGCGTCGGCGCGATGGCCACGGTCGCCTGCGACGTGGCCGAGCGGCTCACGGCCCAGGGCATCGGCGTGACCGTCGTCGACCCACGGTGGGTCAAGCCCGTCGACCCGGCCCTGGTCGAACTGGCGCGCGGCCACCGGTTGGTGGTCTCGATCGAGGACAACGGCGTGGTCGGCGGCTGCGGCGCGGTGCTGCTGCAGACCCTCAACGACGCCGGGGTCACGACCCCGATCCGGCTCCACGGGATCCCGCAGACCTTCCACCAGCACGCCAAGCGGGGTGCGATCCTCGACCGTATCGGCCTGACGCCGCAGGCGATCGCACTGGACACGATCGGGCGCCTCGCGGCGATCGATGGCTCGGCCGCGCCCGTGGCGGAGACCGACTCCATCGACCGCTAGCCCGCTAGCCCCGCATGCGGCCGGCCGGATGCCCGGGCGGGCGCTCTCGCGTGAGGTCCCGGTGTGGCTCGTGGGAATATCGTGGACACGCGGGATGCTGGTGGCAGTGCCATGTGGAGACGCAACCGAACCAAGTCAGACGTCGAGGGGGAGTACGCCGTGCCGAAGTCGCGACTGGTGCACATCGTCGATGACGTGCCCGAGCTCGACTCCGCCCCTGGTCACGTGAGAGCGCTCACGATGATCCACGTGCTCGACGGCTTCCTGGATGCCGGCAGCGTCGCCGAACATGCGGTGCGGCATCTGGTCGACGCCTCCGACGGCGGGCGCGTCGTGGCCACCTTCGACGTCGACCTGTTCCACGACTACCGCGCCCGGCGGCCTGCGATCACCTTCTCGCGCGACCACTACGAGGCGTACGACGCGCCGCGGCTGGTCGTCCGGCTCCTCCATGACACCGGCGGGACGCCGTACTTGCTGCTGCAGGGGCCTGAGCCCGACAACCGCTGGGAGGCCTACGCCCGCGCCGTGCGGACGGTGGTCGAGCGGTTCGGCGTCACCGACGTGATCTCGCTGGGCTCGGTGCCGATGGCGGTGCCGCACAGCAGGCCCTTGATGGTCACCCACCACGCGAACAACGCCGAACTCGTCCGCGAGGCGAGCCCGTGGCGCGGGGAGATCCGGGTGCCGTCCTCGGCGCAAGCGCTGGTCGAGGTGCGGCTCGGCGAATGGGGCCACGACGCCGAGGGCTTCGTGGCGCACATCCCGCACTATCTGGCGCAGCTCGACTATCCCCAGGCTGCCGCGCTGCTCCTCGAGCACGTCGAGAAGGCCGGCCGCCTCACGATCGACCTCTCCGATCTGATCGCCGAGGGCGACCGCCGCGACGAGGAGATCGCGACGTACGTGCGCGACAACGACGAGGTCGGCGAGGTCGTCCGGGCCCTGGAGCGGCAGTACGACGCATTCGAGCGCTCCGAGGCGACCGGCGCCAACCTGCTCGCAGGCGACCAGCCGTTGCCGACGGGGGAGGAGCTGGGCCGGGAGTTCGAGCGTTTTCTCGCCGGTCTCGAGGATGGCGAGGAGGGGGAGAAGTGACGGAGCTGACCGACCCGACGCGGGCACAGCACTCGGCCGCGGCGGGGGTCGCGGACCTGGTGCGGGTGCTCGACCTGGAGGAGATCGACGAGGACCTGTTCCGTGGCGCCCCGTCGCCCAACGAACGGGGCCGGGCGTTCGGAGGCCAGGTCGCGTCGCAGTCGCTCACGGCGGCGATCCGCACGGCGGGCGACGGCATGACGGTGCACTCGATGCACTCCTACTTCCTGCTTCCGGGCGACCCGCTGCACCCGATCGTGTACGACGTGGATCGGATCCGTGACGGCCGGTCGTTCCAGACCCGTCGGGTCGTCGCCCGGCAGCACGGCCGCCCGATCTTCTACCTGACGGCGAACTTCCAGAAGCACGAGGACGGGTACGACCACCAGGACGCGATGCCGCAGGTTCCCCCGCCCGAGCAGGGCCTGGACATGTTGGCGCTGATGGCGTCGGCCGGCGTGGCCGAGAGTGCGGCGCTGGCCAAGGAGTGGGCCGCCGTCGACGGACGCATCGTCGGCAACTCGCTGCAGGGGCTGGAGCCGAATCCCGCGCGTCCGGCGCAGCAGCGGGTCTGGCTGCGGATCGCGGACCGCCTTCCCGACGACCGTGACATCCACGTCGCCGCCTTCGCATGGGCGTCCGACATCAGCCTCCTCGCCGCGTCGCTGGCCGCGCACACCCTGAATACCGGCACCGTCCAGATGGCCTCGCTCGACCACACGATCTGGTTCCACCGACCGTTCCGGGCCGACGAGTGGTGGCTCTACGACCAGGAGTCGCCCTCCGCGCAGGGCGGCCGCGGCTTGTCCATCGGCCGGGTGTTCGCCCAGGACGGTCGCCTGGTCGCGACGGTCGCCCAGGAGGGCATCATCCGCCCGCCCCGGAAGTAGCGCCGAGAAGTCACTTCCTGACAGCCGAGAAGTCGCCCGGTGACACTCGAGAGGTCACTTTCAGACAGGTACGTCGCCGGGTGACGCTTCGCGTGTCACGGGGTGACGTCTCGCCTGTCACGCAGTGACGCTTCGCCCGTCACGGGGTGACGCTTCGCGTGTCACGGGGTGACTTCTCGGCTAGAGCGCGGTGGTCCGGCCCAGCAGATGCACCGTGTCGGAGCCGCGCTTGTGCAGGGAGAACTCCAGCCCGGTGTCCGTCTTGCGTGCCCCGTAGGCGACGGAGGACGGCAGGAAGACCGGCTTCCGGAAGGCCACGTCGACGCGTACGGCGTCGGGCAGCCGGTTCTCCATGGCGGCGATGCAGCGGGCCTTGGTCCACATCCCGTGGGCGATCTGGCGCGGGAACCCCAGTGCCTTGGCCGACAGCGACGTGAGATGGATCGGGTTGTAGTCGCCCGAGACCCGTGCATAGCGCCGGCCCAGGTCGGCACGCAGCGGCCAGACCGGTCCGCTCGGCGCAACGTCCTCGAAGCTCGAAGGCCACACCGCGTCGGGGTTGCGACGGCCACGGCGCAGGTAGGTCGAGTCCGACTCCCACACCAATTCCTCGCCGACGGTGACCGTCGTCGTGAACCGGTACGCCGTCCCGGCCGGGTGCGGCAGCCCGCGGCCGACCCACGCGGCGATCGTGAGCCGCTCGCCGATCGCGATCGGACGGTGCCCGGAGATGGAGTTCTCGATATGGACCATCCCCATCGCCGGCACCGGGAACCCCGGCTCGGTCATCAGCGCCATGTGCAGCGGAAAGGCGAGCATGTGCGGATAGGTCAGCGGCACGGTGTCCTTGGCGGGGAAGCCGCAGACCTCGGCGTAGGCGTCGACGTGGGAACGCTCCACGACCACAGGCGGCCGTGAGAGCCCCAGTCCGGCGAACTCGCCGGTGCTCTTACGCACCCCGGGCAGCTGGTTGACCACGGGCACCGCAGGCAGGGCCGCCTTGAGCAGCATCAGCGGGGCCGGCGTACTGCCGACCAGTCTGGGATCGCTCATCAGGCACCCAGCATCATCTGGCCGCAGACGCGGACAACGTTGCCGTTGACGGCCGTCGACCCCGGCGAGGCATACCACGAGATCGTCTCGGCGACGTCGACCGGGAGTCCACCCTGCGCCATGGCGTTGAGCCGTTGGCCGACCTCGCGCGTCGCGAGCGGCACCGCCGCGGTCATCTGGGTGATGATGAAGCCGGGCGCGACCGCGTTGATCGTGATGCCGTCGGTGAGCTCGTCGGCCAGGCTGTCGACGAAGCCGATGACTCCGGCCTTCGAGACCGCGTAGTTGGTCTGCCCGACGTTGCCGGCGATGCCGGCGATCGAGGAGACGCCGATGATGCGGCCGTTGGGGTTGATGGTCTTCTGCTTCAGCAGCTCGGCTGTGATCAGCTCGGGTGCCTTGAGGTTGACCGCGATCACCGACGACCACCGGGAGTCGTCCATGTTGGCGAGCTTCTTGTCGCGGGTGATGCCCGCGTTGTGCACCACGATGTCGACGCCGCCGTGCTTCTCTGCGAGGTGACGGGCGATCCGCTGCGGCGCATCGACCGCCGTGATGTCGAGGGTCAACCAGTCGCCGTCAAGCCGGCTCATCACCTTCTGGAGGTCATCGGCTGCCTGAGGTACGTCGACCCCGACGACCGTCGCGCCGTCGCGGTGGAGCACCTGCGCGATCTGCTCGCCGATGCCACGGCTGGCGCCGGTCACGAGCGCGACCTTGCCGGCCAATGGCCGGAGCCAGTCGGCGGGCGCCTCGGCGGTGGTCGTGCCGTGGACGCCGACCTTCACCACCTGGCCGGAGACGTAGGCGGACTTCGGAGAGAGGAAGAACGCGAGGGTCGAGAGCAGCGACCCCTCGGCGCCGGGCGCGACGTAGACGAGCTGGACCGTGCCGCCGCGGCCGATCTCCTTGCCGAGGCTGCGGGTGAAGCCCTCCAGGGAGCGTTGAGCGACGCGCTCGCTGCCCTCGAGGCTGTCCGGCGGCGTACCGATGACGATGACCCGCGGGCAGCCCTCCAGGCTGCGCAGCACCGGGGTGAAGAAGTCGCGTAGCGCGCTCAGGTCCGCCACGTCGGTGTAGCCGGTGGCATCGAAGATCAAGCCCTTGAAACGGGCGCCCTCAGCGGCCGCGTCGGCCGAGGAGATGCCGAGTACGTCGAGCAGGCCGGGCAACTCGTCGGCCAAGCGGCCCTTGCCCCCGACGAGGACCGTGCCCTTGACCAGCGGCTCACCCGCGCGGTAGCGCTCGAGCTTGGCGGGCTGGGGCAGGCCGAGGTTCTTGACCAGGAAGCTCCCGATCGTCGACTGGGTGAAGCTCTGGTACTTGTCGCTCATCTGGTGACGCCTCTCGACTGGCTCGCGGGTGTTGCCTGGATGATGTAACTAGAGGTGTAACTCGATGTCCACATTTCGTGACCTCCCTGACATACCCTTCTCCCCAGACGCTCGGCAGACAAGGATGAGAGCATGACCACCACCCGTCGCGTCGCCATCCTCGGCGGCAACCGCATTCCGTTCGCCCGCTCGAACACGGCGTACTCCACTGCATCCAACCAGGACATGCTGACCGCGACCCTCGACGGGCTCGCGAACCGCTACGGCCTGGTGGGCGAGCGCCTCGGCGAGGTCGCGGCCGGGGCGGTGCTGAAGCACAGCCGGGACTTCAACCTGACCCGCGAGTCGGTTCTCGGCTCGAGGCTCGCCCCCGAGACCGCGGCCGTCGACCTGCAGCAGGCCTGCGGCACGGGTCTGCAGGCGATCAACTACATCGCCAACAAGATCGCGCTGGGCCAGATCGAGTCCGGCATCGGCGGTGGCACCGATACTACCTCCGACGCGCCGATCGCGGTGGGGGAGAAGCTGCGCAAGGTCCTCCTCGAGGCCAACCGAGCGAAGTCCGCCGGCGACCGAGTCAAGGCACTGCTCAAGCTCCGTCCCGCTGACCTCCTGCCCAACATCCCGGCCAACGTCGAGCCGCGGACCCGGCTGTCGATGGGCGAGCACGCCGCACTCACGGCCGTGGAGTGGCAGATCCCGCGCGAGTCGCAGGACGAGCTGGCGGCCGCGTCGCACCAGCACCTCGCCGCGGCGTACGAGCGCGGCTTCCTCGACGACATGGTCACGCCCTTCCGCGGCCTCGACCGCGACAACAATCTGCGGCCCGACTCCTCGGTCGAGAAGCTCGCCAAGCTCAAGCCGGTCTTCGGCAAGGGCGAGGCCGCCACGATGACGGCCGGCAACTCCACGCCGCTGACCGACGGCGCCTCCGCCGTACTTCTCTCCTCGGAGGGGTGGGCGAAGGAGCACGGCCTGGAGCCGTTGGCGTACTTCGTCGACGCGGAGGTCGCTGCCGTCGACTACGTGCACGGGGGAGAGGGGCTGCTGATGGCGCCGGCGTACGCGATGCCGCGCATGCTGGCCCGCCACGGGCTCACGTTCGCCGACTTCGACTTCTTCGAGATCCACGAGGCGTTCGCCTCGCAGGTGCTCGCCACCCTCAAGGCGTGGGAGGACCCGATCTTCTGCAAGGAGCGTCTCGGCCTCGACGCACCGTTGGGGTCGATCCCGCGGGCGAAGCTCAACGTGAACGGCTCCTCGCTGGCCGCGGGGCACCCGTTCGCGGCCACGGGCGGCCGGATCGTGCACACCCTGGCCAAGCTGCTCGCGCAGAAGGGCTCGGGCCGTGGCCTGATCTCGATCTGCGCGGCGGGCGGTCAGGGCGTCACGGCGATCATCGAGCGCTGACCTCGGCGCACATCGGCGACGTACGCCGAGCCGGCGCAGCGAACGTTGCGCCGGCTCAGGCGCTGGCCATCGCAAGCGTGGCGGCGACCATGTAGTCGCTGACCTGCTGATGGCTCACCGTGCCGACCTGCGGGATGCCGGGCGCCGACTCGGTGACGAGGATGCCGACGCGGGCCAACTGCAGCGCGCCGAGCCCGCTGGCATAGAGCGTATTGGCCAGCAGGGTGGGGTCGGCGACGTCGAAGTCGCCGCTCGCGTTGCCCTCCTCCAACAGGTGCACCAGCAGCGAGAGGCAGCCGCTGATGCCGCGGCCGAGGCGGAAGAGCGCACTCTCCGAGATCTCGTCCAGCAGCTCCGGCCCGCTGCGGCGCATCAGGGCGTGCGCGCTGTCGACGAACGCGGGATGGGCGACGCCGTAGCCGATGAACGCCTCGACCGCAGCCCGGAGTCGCTCCCGCACGCCACCGTCGCGGCCGGCGGCCTCGGCGAGCTCGTCGCGCAGCTCGTCGAGATAGGCCACCAGCGTCAGCGCGACGATCGCCTCCTTGCCGGTGAAGTGCCGGTAGACGATCGCGCGATTGATGCCGACCGAACGCGCGATGTCCTCGATCTGCACCTCGGCCGTGCCGCGCGCGTCGAAGAGCTCACGCGTGGCGGCCACGATCTGCGCCTCGCGCGCACGTCGGCGCACCGCGGCGGCGCTGCTTCGGCCGTCCGGCCCCCGGCGGGAAGTGGTCATACGAAGACTGTACGCCGTGTGCAACTGTCGTTTACACCGTATCCATCACCCCACAAACGCCCTGACGGTCTCGATCGTGTCCGCGTCCTCGGCCGCCTTGTCGTCGCGGTAGCGCACTACCCGGGCGAACCGCAGCGCCACGCCGCCCGGGTAGCGCGTCGAGCGCTGGACGCCGTCGAAGGCGATCTCGACGACCTGCACTGGATGCACCCGCACCACCCAGTCGTCGGTGCCGTCGATCGCGAGCTCGGAGAACCGCGCGGTCTGCCAGCGCAGGATTTCGTCCGTCATCCCCTTGAACGTCTTGCCGAGCATCACGAAGCCACCGGTCGCGGGGTCGCGGGCCCCGAGATGGATGTTGGAGAGCCACCCCTTGCGGCGCCCGGAACCCCACTCCACCGCGAGGACCACCAGGTCGAGCGTGTGGACGGGCTTCACCTTGATCCAGGAGGAGCCACGGCGCCCCGCGACCCAGGGCGCCATCAGGTTCTTGACCACCACGCCCTCCTGGCCGTCGCGAAGCACGGTGGCGGCGAAGGACTCAGCCTCGTCGAGGTCCTCGGTCTGGACCCGGGCGACGCGGTGTGCCTCGGGCACCAGGGCATCGAGCGCGGCCAGCCGAAGCGACAGCGGTTCGTCCAGCAGATCGCGGCCGTCGAGGTGAAGCAGGTCGAAGAAGAAGCCACTCACGTGGGTGGTCGCCTCGCCGTGCGTGGCGGTGCGCGAGGACGTCTCCTGGAAGGGTCTCGGTCTGCCGTCGGGGCCGACCATCAAGGCCTCGCCGTCCAGGACCAGCGAGGAGGCCGGCAGGGAGCGGACCAGTGCGACGACCTCCGGCAGCCGCTCGGTCAGGTCCTCCAGCGTGCGCGAGGCCAGGCGTACGTCGTCGCCGTGCTTGTGCGCCTGCAGCCGGATGCCGTCGAGCTTGGCGTCGACGGCCACCGGCCTGCCGATCTTCGCCACCGCCTCGGCGACACTGGGTGCGCTGGCGGCCAGCATCGGCAGCACCGGGCGTCCGACCACCAGCCCGATGGCGGCGAGCGCGTCCACTCCAGCGAAGGCAGCGTCGACGACCGCCACCGTCGACCCGGCGAGCATGGCAGCGCGACGCACTGTCGGGAGTGGCACACCGGCGGCGGCCGCGAGCGCCTCCTGGACGAGCGCGTCGAGGGCGCCCTGGCGCAGCTCGCCGAGCACCAGCGCCCGAAGCCACGGCTGCTCCTCCGCGGTGGCCCGCGCGAAGAGGGCATCAGCGCTCGCCGCGCGAGCCGCCTGAGACCCCGAGCCGGTCAGCGCCGCGATCTCGTCGAACGCCCGGTCGACCTCTACGACGGTCAGCGAGGTCGTCGCAGCGGGCTCAGGGCGCTCCTGGAGCGAACGCCAGCCGAGCCCCGTACGCCGCTGCCGGAGCGCCCCCGACAGATATGACGCGACGAGCGGGCGATGCCCGGCCGGGGTCGCCCGCAGACAGTCGGTGAGCGCGGCGACCTTCGCCTTGCGCGACCGGGTCGCCGCGACGGCCGCCGAGGTCGCCACGATCTCGGCCAACGGCAGGGGATCGGAGTCCATGACTCACAGTGAACACCGAGCCTCCGACGGTTTGTACGCACGGCGTGAGTTACGGTCGCCGCATGCGCCTGCCGTCCCAGCCCACGCTCACCGGTGAGCTCGTCCGTCTCGAGCCGCTGGATGCAGCGCACTTCGACGGTCTTCGCAGAGCACTGGAGGTGGATCGTGCGACGTTCGGCTGGACCATCGTCCCGACACCGGCGACGGTCGGGGAGTACGCCGCTGACCGGTTCGCCCAGCGCGACGCCGGGCAGATGTCGCCGTACGCCCAGATCGAGGTGGCCTCCGGCGAGCCCGTCGGGCATACGACCTACTGCAACCCGAAGTTCCGCGCAGACGGCAGCCTCTACGCCGTCGAGGTCGGCTACACCTGGCTGATCCCCGCCTCCCAGGCCGGCGCGCTCAATTCCGAGAGCAAGCTGCTCATGCTCACCCATGCCTTCGAGACACTCGGTGTCGCGCGCGTCGAGCTGCGCACCGACGCCCGCAACGAACGCTCCCGCGCGGCCATCGAGGCGATCGGCGGCGTCTTCGAGGGCGTGCTGCGCAACGTCGGAATGTCCCGCGTGCCCGGCGAGGACCTGCGCGACGAGGCGGTCTTCTCGATCGTGCGCCCGGAGTGGCCCACGACCAAGGAGCGCCTCCATGCGCGCCTCGAACGCAAGCGGGCGGCCTCGTGACCGCTGCCGAGCGCATCTGGCGGCCGACGTACGCGCCGGACCTCGGTCTCCTCGCCCGTCACCGTCGCGGCGCCGGCGACCCGACGTACCGCATCGAGGACGGACGGCACTGGCGCGCCCTGCGTACGCCGACCGGGCCGGCGACCCTGATGGTGCACGTCGCCTCCGGTGAGGTGCACGCCCGTGCCTGGGGTCCCGGCGCCGAATGGGCGCTCGATGCGGTCCCGGCGCTGCTCGGTGCGGCCGACAACCCTGACGACTTCGAGGTCGCCGACGAGCGCCTGGCGGCCGTGGCCGCACGGTACGGCGTGCCGCGCTTCGGGCGCAGCGGGCTGGTCATGGAGTCGCTCGTGCCGAGCATCATCGAGCAGAAGGTGACGGGCCAGGAGGCGTTCGCGGGCTTCCGAAGGCTGGTCCATCGCTACGGCGAGGCCGCTCCTGGGCCCGGCGCCGACCAGCGACTCCGGCTGCAGCCGACGGCGGCGGAGTTGCTCCGCATTCCGAGCTGGGCATGGCTGCGACTGCCCGTCGATCCGGCCCGCTCACGGGCCGTCCTGACCGCGGCGCGGGTCGCGGCGAGCCTGGAACGCACCGTCGGCCTGCCCGGCCAGGAGGTGGACCGACGCCTGCGCAGCCTGGGCGGGATCGGCGAATGGACGGCGGCCGAGGTCCGGCAGCGTGCGCACGGCGACCCCGACGCGGTCAGCTTCGGGGACTACCACGTCGCGAAGGACGTGGGCCACGCCCTCACGGGCGCCGAGTGGGACGACGAGCAGCTCCGGTCCTTCCTCGAGCCCTATCGCGGCCACCGCAACCGTGTCGTTGGCCTCGTCTACCGTGCCGCGGGAGCCCGGCCCCGGCGCGGGCCGCGGATGTCGCCGCGGACCCATCTTCCCGCCCGCGTCTGACGTCTGTATCCGACGTCTGCGTCTGACCCCCGCTGGTCTCCCCAAAGGTGGGGAACTCCTCGGACCGCCCCTTCCGCTCCCTTTACCTTGCGTGCCTATGGTCGGGCAGCGAGCCCGGTCGGGAGGGACCATGTGGAAGACGTATGTGGTGGGCGTGATCGTGATGCTGTGCGGCATGTGCCTCGCGCTGATGAACGGCGCAGCGCTCACACATTGAGGGCGTTGGGCGCGCGGAGGGGCGGTCGCTCACACGGCGTCACAGGAAGGGCCGCAGCGGCCGCAGCACCAGCTCGGTGAACTTGCGGTGGACCTCGCGTGCCTCCCACTCGGCCATCGTCAGCTCGAGGGAGTTGTGCTCGTCGATGGCGAAGATCTCCTCCATCTCCTCGGCCAGCCCCTCGTCGATCACCTCGACGTTGATCTCGTAGTTGCCAGTCAGGCTGAGCCGGTCGATGTTCGCCGTACCGACGGTCGTCCAGGTGCCGTCGATAGTGGCGGTCTTGGCGTGGATCATCGCGTCGCGATAGCGCAGGATCCGCACCCCCGCATCCAGTAGCTGGCTGAAGTAGCCGCGGGAGATCCAGTCGGTCACGACGTGGTTCGACTTCAGCGGGAGGATGATGCGCACGTCCACGCCGCGGCCGGCGGCCTCGACCAGGACGTCGACGAAGTCCTGGTCCGGCAGGAAGTACGCCGTCGTGAGCCAGACGTTGCGGTGGGCGCGGTTGATCGCCTCGATATACATCGACCTGATCGGGAACATCCACAGCCGCGGCACGTTGCGGTGAAGCCGCAGCTGAGGCTCCCAGTCGGAGGCCGTGTCGATGAGCAGCGGACGCAGGCGTGCGCCGAGGTACTTGCGGCGGTTCAGGTTCCAGAAGTCGGCGAAGGCGCGGCGCAGGTCGACCACCCCAGGTCCGGTGATGCGCAGGTGGGTGTCGCGCCACTCGGTCGCGTATCGCTCGCCGATGTTGTAGCCACCGATGAAGCCGACGGTCTCGTCGACGACGAGGATCTTGCGGTGGTCGCGTCCGTAGCGCAGCAGGGAGAGCGGCTTCCAGCCCGCGGAGTACATCGGGTAGCGCAGCACCTTCATCCCCGCCGGGAACCGCTTGAACCGCGGCGGCACGACGAGGTTGGCGAAGGCGTCGTAGATCACGTAGACCTCGACGCCCCGGGCCATCGCATTGGTCAGCGCACGCTTGAAGCGGAGGCCGACGGCATCGCCCTTCCAGATGAAGGTCTCGAAGAAGATCTGCTTCTGCGCGCTGTCGATCGCGGCCAGCATGTCGTCGTACAGATCCCGGCCGAAGCTGTACGTCGTGACGGTGCCGTCGCCGACGGTGGTGGCCTTCGGTGCGCCGTGCGGGAACGGCTTCGACTTCAGGCCTTTGCGCCGGTACAGGTCGACCAGCGTCAGCCCCATCGCCACGAGGATCGGGACGCCGAAGAAGGCCAGCAGGACGTGACGCAGCAGCCGCACCGCCCGACCCGCGTCCTTGATCACGTGGTCAACATATCCAATCGGTCACACGGTCCTGCGGCGACCGGGCGGCGGAGCACGGACCCGGGGCCGTGACATTGCGGACAAGGACTGTCAGTGCTGCCGCGTAGGCTCGTCGTATGCGACCCGTGACCGATCTCGAGCGCCGTGTGGCGCCCTTCGAGGTGATCTCCGACTACCAGCCCGGTGGCGACCAGCCGGCGGCGATCAAGGAGATCACGCGGCGCATCGGCGACGGCCTCGAAGATGTCGTGCTCCTCGGCGCCACCGGCACCGGCAAGACGGCGACTGTCGCGTGGGTCGTGGAGCAGGTCCAGCGCCCGGTCCTGGTCCTGCAGCCGAATAAGACGCTCGCCGCCCAGTTCGCCAACGAGCTGCGGCAGCTGATGCCGAACAACGCCGTCGAATACTTCGTCAGCTACTACGACTACTACCAGCCCGAGGCCTACGTCCCGCAGACCGACACCTACATCGAGAAGGATTCCTCGATCAACGAGGAGGTCGAGCGGCTGCGCCACAGCGCCACCAACAGCCTGCTCACCCGCCGCGACGTCATCGTCGTCTCCACGGTCTCGTGCATCTACGGCCTCGGCACCCCCCAGGAGTACGTCGACCGGATGGTCCGCCTGCGCGTGGGGGAGGAGCACGACCGTGACTCCATCCTTCGGCGCCTGGTCGAGATCCAGTACACCCGCAATGACATGGCCTTCACCCGCGGCACGTTCCGGGTGCGCGGCGACACGCTCGAGATCTTCCCGGTCTACGAGGAGCACGCAGTGCGCGTGGAGTTCTTCGGCGACGAGATCGAGCGGCTCATGACGCTGCACGCCGTCACCGGCGAGGTGCTCACCGAGGACGAGGAGCTCTACGTCTTCCCGGCCACCCACTACGTCGCCGGGCCGGAGCGGATGGAGCGTGCGATCGGCGGCATCGAGGCGGAGCTCGAGGCCCGGCTGGACGAGTTCGAGCGCCAGGGCAAGCTGCTCGAGGCGCAGCGGCTGAGGATGCGCACGACCTACGACATCGAGATGATGCGCCAGGTCGGCAGTTGTTCCGGCATCGAGAACTACTCGATGCACATCGACGGCCGCGCCCGGGGTAGTGCGCCCAACTGCCTGCTCGACTACTTCCCGGAGGACTTCCTCCTCGTCATCGACGAGTCGCATGTCGCGGTGCCGCAGATCGGCGGCATGTACGAGGGCGACATGTCCCGCAAGCGCAACCTCGTCGACCACGGCTTCCGTCTGCCGAGTGCGATGGACAACCGCCCGCTGCGCTGGGAGGAGTTCCTCGAGCGCATCGGCCAGACGGTCTACCTCTCCGCCACCCCCGGCGACTACGAGCTCGACAAGGTTGGCGGCGACACGGTCCAGCAGATCATCCGCCCGACCGGCCTCGTCGACCCCGAGGTGATCGTCAAGCCCACCAAGGGCCAGATCGACGACCTGATCCACGAGATCCGCCAGCGGGTCGAGAAGAGCGAACGGGTCTTGGTCACGACGCTGACGAAGAAGATGTCGGAAGACCTCACCGACTACCTGCTCGATGCCGGCATCCGCACCCGCTACCTCCACTCCGAGGTCGACACCCTCAAGCGCGTCGAGCTGCTGCGCGACCTGCGCCTGGGGGAGTACGACGTCCTCGTCGGCATCAACCTGCTGCGCGAGGGTCTCGACCTGCCCGAGGTCTCGCTGGTGGCGATCCTCGACGCGGACAAGGAGGGCTTCCTGCGCTCCGACAAGTCGCTCATCCAGACCATCGGGCGCGCCGCCCGTAACGTCTCGGGTCAGGTGCACATGTACGCCGACCGGATCACCCCGTCGATGGCGTCCGCGATCGACGAGACCAACCGCCGCCGTCAGATCCAGGTCGCCTACAACAAGGCCAACGGCATCGACCCGCAGCCGCTGCGGAAGAAGATCGCCGACATCACCGAGATGCTGGCCCGCGAGGACGAGAACACCCAGGCCCTCCTCGAGACCTGGGCCGGCACCGAGGCCAAGGGCCGGGCGGGCAAGGCCGGCAAGAGCGGCGCCGGGAGGAAGATCGCTCCCACTCCGGTGCTCGGGGAGGCGGCAGCCGGCCACCACGCCAAGGACCTCGCCGGCCTGCCCGACAGCGAGCTGGCCTCGCTCATCCAGGAGCTCACCGAGCAGATGAAGGCGTCCGCCGCTGAGCTCCAGTTCGAGGTTGCCGCCCGTCTGCGCGACGAGATCCAAGAGCTCAAGAAGGAGCTGCGCCAGATGATGGAGGCGACCAAGTGAGTGCCGGCGCGGAGCGAGGAACGAGCTCCGGTGTCGGGCGCGAGCGCGGGAGCCAGGCGAGCGAAGCGAGCCTCGGCGACGAAGTGAGTGCCGGGGGAGCACCCACCGTCGCTACGACCCGAACGGTCCAGGTCGTGTTCGACTGCGCCGACCCCGATGCGCTGGCGGGATTCTGGTGCCAGGCCCTGGGATACGAGTACGACGCACCGCCGCCCGGGTTCAGCACCTGGGATGACGCCTTGGACCACTTCGGCGTACCCGCGGAGCAGCGCAACGACGTCTCGGCCGCCAGCGACCCGGGCGGTGCCGGGCCCCGCCTGTTCTTCCAGAAGGTCCCCGAGGGCAAGACGGCCAAGAATCGCGTCCACCTCGATGTCCGCGCCGCACCCGGTCTCGTCGGCGACGAGCGGTTGGACGCTCTGGAGCGCGAGTGTGCGCGGCTGACCGCACTTGGTGCGGCGCGCATCCGGCGTCACGAGCCGGAGCCGCCCCTGAGCAGCGGATTCATCGTGATGCAGGACCCAGAGGGAAATGAGTTCTGCCTGGCCTAGGTGGCCACGTCGTTGCCCATCCAGAGCCGTCTAGCATCGGCGCATGGTCGACGATGCTCAGGTCCGCGCCACCTTCTTGGGAACGTCCACCGTCTTCGTCGATGACGGCGTCTCGGCCATCTTGGTCGACGGCTTCCTGAGCAGGCCGCCACTGCTACGAGTCGCCTTCGGGCGCATTGCGCCGAACCCCAAGCGCATCACCGATGCCCTTTCGCGAGCAGGCATCAGCCGTCTGGATGCGCTCCTCGTCGCGCACTCCCATTACGACCACGCGATGGACGCCCCCGAGATCGTGAGACGGCTGGGCGGCGTGATGTACGGGTCCCCCTCCACGCTCAACGTCGGCCGAGGCTGGGATCTTGACGAAGGGGCGATGGCGGTTGTCGGAAACGCCGACGTGCTCACGGTGGGTGCGTTGACCGTCCGCATCTTCGAGGGTGCCCACAGCCCGGGCAACCGCTACCCGGGCACGATCGACGAGCCGCTCGTGCCGCCGGCCAGAGCAAGCGCGTACCGGGACGGCGGCTGCTACTCCTTCCACATCAGCCACCCGACCGGGACGTTGCTCATCCATCCCAGCGCCAACTTCATCCCTCACCAGTTCGACGCCCTCGACGTCGACGCGCTCTACCTCGGCGTGGGCGCCGTGGGGGCACAGCCGACGCAGTTCCACGACGACTACTGGCGACACGTCGTCGACGCGACCCGGCCCTCCCTGATCCTGCCGGTGCACTGGGACAACTTCTTCCGATCGCTCGACCAGACCCTGCGGCCCCTGCCCGGCTTCATGGACAAGTTCGACCGCTCGAAGGCGTGGCTGGCGCGGAAGAGCGCCGAGAGTGGGATCGCGGTCCGGTTCCAAGAGCCCTTCGAGACGATCACCCCGCTCGCCTGACTTGTGGCCGCCCCGCGCCGGCACCCGCACTTTCCGGCAGACATCCGGTTGCGCTGCAGGTTCATCACGGTAGGCGGGTCGAGCCGCGCTTCCCACGGCGTACACACCCACAGAAGTACGGGTCCACCCACTTTCCGTGATGAACCTGCAGAGCGCGCTCAACTCGGCAGGTCAGCACCTCCGAGAGGGGCTGCGTTCCGCGACGCCGTCGTCGCGCAACCCGGGCAACGGCCGCAGCTTGAACATGAGGATCCCGAGATACTTGTTCATCGCGGCCCGCTTGTGGGGATAGCGCTCGCCGGCTTCCGCAGGCATCTGAGGTTCGAGCGCCGCCTTGATCCATAGTCCGGCTGCGCTGAAGGTGTTCAGAAGATCGGACATCGTGTACGGCCGCTTCGTGAGGGTGACGTCCTCATTCCAATTGCCGTGCCGGTAGGCGAACGACTCGGTCGCGAAATACTCCTCCCCGAGCGAGGTCCCGTTCTGCTCGGCTCGTTCCATCGCGTACCTGATCGGCTGGGTGCGCGTAACGAGCATGAAGCCGTCCTCGGTCAACATCTCGCGCGCGGTCCGCAACGCCCGGACCGGATCGGCCGCGTACCCGAAGGATTGCAGGAAGAGGATCCGGTCGAACTGCCGACCGGCGAGGCCCGCCACCGCAGCCAGGTCGGAGAGATCGCCCTCCATCAGCTCGACGCCCGGCGGCGGCACGATGAAGTTCCCGCTGATGTCGACCCCGACCGACGCAGCGGCGCCCTCGCCGGCCAGTTGAGCGAGCTTGGCTCCGTTGCCACATCCGGCGTCCAGGACGGCGAGGCCGGTGACGTCGCCGAGGAAGGCGCGCTGCGCCGGCCACTCGACGAGTCGATCGAGCGAGTCCTCGCGAGCGCGGGCCTGCTCGAACCCGGGAGCGAGCGTCTCCCACGGGTGGCTCGCGTCGACATCGACAGTGCCGGCGGTGCGGGTCACCGAGTCTTCTTCAGCCATGAACGAATGATGCCGGACGATCTCGCCGACGACTCGCCGCCGGAGCGCGTCACCTCGGTGCGCCTCAGTCGAACAAGGCCTTCTCGTAGAAGGTGCGCTTGAAGCCGTGCTCGGGCATGGCGGCACGGGCCCGGTTGCGCTGCCGCTTCACCACGGTAGGCGGGGCAACCACCGCTCCTCACGGCGTACACGCCCAGGGAAGTGCTGGTCCGCCCGCCTACCGTGATGAACCTGCAGCCCGTGATGAACCTGCAGCGGGCGCTCAGTCCCGGCCGCTGTCGACGAGCCTCCCCGCGACGTCGCGTCCCGCGAGGATGTCGGTCCAATCCCGCGCATCGACGCGTTCGGCCCTACCGCTCAGACGTCGCCTTCAGCAAGCGGCTCCGCACGGCTCGGGTCGCGACAGGTCCGAGCCCATCGAGGCTCTGTGCGATCGCAGCGATGGCAGCCAGCGCGTCGATGGCGCTCGTGGCGCCGCTCGGGTCGACACCTTCGTAGAGCTGCAGTCCGATGAATCCCGCTGCCACTGCTCGGGCCATCCCTGCAGGCTCGAGGATCCCGTCGAGGGGCGAGGCGGCAAGCACACGACGCAGCACGGCCTCGAGCTCGGCGCTCCAGGTCTCGATGGCGTATCTGGCTGCGCCCGCGAGCCTCTCGTCCCGTTGCGCACCGGCGAGGACCTGAGCCATCTGGGCTACATTGCCGCGCTCCTTCTCGACGCTGTGGAGCGTGTTGCCCAGTTCGAGCAGCCCGGAGAGGGTCGCCACCTCGCCGAGCCGGCCCCGATAGTCCGCAACCGCCTCGTCCACCGAGCGTCGTACCGCCGCGTCGAGAAGGCCGCCGAGACTTCCGAAGTGGTAGAAGATGAGCGCCTGGTTCACCTGGGCGCGAGCGGCGATGGAGCGCGCCGACAGGCTGGCCACGCCCTCCTGCGACAGGGCCTGCGCTGCCGCGGCAAGGAGTTTGTCTGTTGTGTTCACGCGTGCCTGGCCTGCCGCCGTAGGTCAGCGGCGAGCACGGCGCCCACACACGCACCGATGAGCAGGCCGGGGATGCCGGCGAGGACGCTGCCTTCGAGGAACGCGAAGAACGCCGTCGGCGGGTACTCAAGCCCGCGGACCAGCCCGATGACCCCGCCGATGACCCCGGCTACGAGAGCCGTCGTCGTCGCGGTCAGCGCCAGCACGCGTGACGCCTGCTCCCGTACAGACGTCGGGCGCGAGCCGAGGAGGGCCACCTCGCCGACCAGAACCAGCCCGACCAGGCCGAAGCAGACCACGGCTGCCGCACCGGCTGCCGGCCCGATCCAGGAACGTGTCCGACCCTTACTGTCCATCGCCACCATCTCCTGATGATTGAGCGAACGCTCAACTGTCATCCTAGGTGCATTTTGAGCGTCCGCTCAAGACTCGTAGAATCAGGGGAGTGACCGCACCCGCCGCCAGCCGCCGATCGTGGGAGGTCTGGGGCGTCGGGGTCGCGGTCTACTTCCTTGCCGTCTTCCACCGCTCCAGCCTCGGCGTCGCAGGCCTGATGGCCAACGAGCGGTTCCACATCAGCGCCGGACAACTGTCGGTCTTCGCGGTCCTCCAACTGCTCGTGTACGCCGGGATGCAGGTGCCCGTCGGACTCCTGGTCGACCGGTTCGGCTCGCGCAGCATGCTGATCGCGGGCCTGGCGGTGATGAGCGTCGCCCAGGGCGGCTTCGCGCTGGCGCAGACCTACCCCGAGGCGCTGGTGGCACGCACGTTCGTGGGGATGGGCGACGCGATGACGTTCATCAGCGTGCTCCGTCTCGTCACGGCGTGGTTCCCGCTGCGACGCGTGGCCCTCGTGACTCAGTTGACCGGCAACGTCGGGCAGCTGGGGGCGATCATGGCCGCGGTCCCGCTGTCGTGGGCGCTGGGCCGGTTCGGCTGGACGACGGCGTACCTCGTCGCCGCCGGTGTCGGGCCCGTGGTGGCGATCGCCCTAGTCGCCTATCTCCACGACTCGCCGCTCGCTCGCAACGTGCGCGGCGAGGCCCTGTCGTGGGCGCGGCTGCGCTCCAGCCTGCGCGCCTCGTGGCACCAGCCCGGCACGCGACTCGGCTTCTGGATCCACTTCACCACTCCGTTCAGCTCCACGACCCTGGCGCTGCTGTGGGGCTATCCATTCCTGGTCAAGGGTGAGGGAGACTCGGCCACCACCGCAGCGGCCCTGCTCAGTGTGATCACCGTGGCAGGGATGGTCGGCGGCCCGACGCTGGGCTATCTGGCCGGCCGGCATCCGTGGCATCGCTCCACCATGGCGCTGACCATCGTCGCCGCGATCGTCGCACTGTGGACCGTCGTCCTGCTGTGGCCGGGGCCGGCGCCGCTCCCGCTGCTCGTCGTTCTGGTCTTCGTCGTCGGCATCGGCGGCCCGGCGTCGATGATCGGATTCGACGTCGGCCGGACCAGCAATCCGACGTACCGTCAGGCCAGCGCGAGCGGGCTGATCAACCAGGGCGGCTTCCTCGCGGCGCTCATCGCCGTCCTGGCCGTCGGCCTGCTACTCGACTGGCGTACGCCGGGCGGCAGCGACTACACCCTCGGCGCGTTCCACTGGGCGTTCGCGGTGCAATATCCGCTCTGGGGCCTGGGCGCGTGGCAGATCTGGCGGTCCCGCCGGCGTGTCCGTTCCCGCGTAGCGCGCGACACGGTCGAGGGTGGTAACTCCATGGTCGAGACCGGGGTCGACCTACCGCGCGTAGTCTGAGGAACGTGCCGCGTCCGCCAGCGCGTAGCAAGGGGAGAGCCCATGAACGAGTCACTTGCCGCCAGGATCGCCCAGGTCCGATTCGACTCGTCACGGTTGCAGTCGGGCTACGACATGAGCGAGGTCGACTGGTTCCTCGACCAGCTCGAGGAGAAGGTCCGCAGCGAGGAGCCGATCGAGGAGTTCCTTGCCGGCGCGCACTTCCGGCCCGTCAAGCTGCGAGAGGGCTACGACATCGCCCAGGTGGACGGGTTCATCGAGGAGGTCGCCGCCCTGGTGAAGCTGGAGTCGAGTGCCCCCGCGGCGACGAACCCGACCACCCCCGGGGCGAGTGTTCCCCGAGCCAGCCAACCAGAGGCGCCAGGTGTCGCCACCGCTCCCGCACCGGCTCGGGACGCGCCGCCGAGTGTCGTCGAGGAGGCCCGCGGTCCTCTGCGCCGCCTGTTCGGTCGGCTGGGCCGCTAGCCGTCTGAGGCCGCTAGCTGTCTGAGCCCGAGGTGGGCCCCTCGAGCATCTGCGCCTGCCTCCGCTCCAGCCGCTTGGTCTTGGAGTCGATCATCGCCTTGGAGCCGGCGATCGTCGGCATCGTGGCGAGCACCGTCGGGATCAGCGCCCACTTCGGCCAGAAGTCACTGAAGCCGTCGCCGGTGAAGATCCAGACGATCAGACAGACGAAGAAGACCGAGGACGAGGCCACCGCGACGCCCACGACGTCGCGGATCTGCTCCCTCGTGGCCTCGCGCCGAAGCTGGGCGTGCGTGCGCGGAGGGGCCACCGCAGGCGTCCGGCCGGTCGAGGTGACCAGGTCGGAGAGGAGCGGCGGCAGGTCGCCGAGGGTGCGCGCCGCGAGGTTCGCGGACTCGCGCTCGTCGTACTCCTGCGCGTCGAGGCGTCCGTCGGCGTACGCATCCGCCAGCACCGAACTGACCAGCGCCCGGTCCGCGTCCGACGCGCGCAGAGCCGCATGCTGCGGGTCGCGCGGGTCGAGCCGGAAGGCCTGCCAGATGGGATCCACGGGAATCACCTTAGGGTGAAGCCTCGTCACCGTGGGCACGCTCAATCGTTAGGGTTTGCTACTGACGAGTCACATCCGGCTGCGACGAGCAGACCGTCCGAGGAGAGGGGCACGATGCGGGTCGCGCTGCTGTCGTACCGGAGCAAGCCCCACGTGGGCGGTCAGGGTGTCTACGTGCGGCACCTCAGCCGCGAGCTGGTGCGGCTCGGTCACAGCGTCGAAGTCTTCAGCGGCCAGCCCTACCCGGAGCTCGACGAGGGTGTCGTCCTCACCAAGGTCCCCAGTCTCGATCTCTATGCCGAGCCGACGCCGTTCCGGAATCCGCGGCTCTCCGAGCTGCGAGATCTGGTCGACGTGGAGGAGTGGCTGCGGATGCGCTCGGGTGCCTTCCCCGAGCCTTTGACCTTCGCGCGCCGGGTGGCGAGGCTGCTGGCGAAGCGCTCCGACGAGTTCGACGTCGTCCATGACAACCAGACGCTGGCAACGCCGCTTCTGGATATCGAGGATCTGGGACTGCCGCTGGTCACCACGATCCACCACCCGATCAGCTTCGACCGGCGTATCGAGCTCGCCGCCGCACCGAGTCGCACCAAGCGCTTCGGAGTACGCCGCTGGTACTCGTTCGTGGCGATGCAGCGCCGTGTGGCCCGACGGTTGCCGTCGATCATCACGCCGAGCGAAACGTCCAAGCGCGACATCGCGCTGGAGTTCGGAGTCGACCCGCACCGGATGCGGGTCATCCTGCTCGGCGTAGACGCCGGCTTCGTGCCGCCGACCAGGCCGCGGGTTCCGGGCCGCATCCTGGCTATGGCCAGTGCCGACGCACCGCTCAAGGGCATCGCCACGCTGCTGGAGTCGTTCGCCAAGCTCCGCACCGAGCGTGAGGTCGAGCTCGTGCTCGTCGCGAAGCCGAAGACCGGCGGCGTCACCGAGCGTCTCATCGAGCAGCTCGGGATCGCCGACCACGTCAGGTTCGAGCACGGCCTGAGCGACGGGGCCCTGGTCGAGCTGATGGGGTCGGCCCAGGTTGCGTGTGTCCCCTCGCTCTACGAGGGGTTCTCGCTGCCCACAGCCGAGCTCATGGCCTGCGCCACCCCGCTGGTGGTCTCCCGTGCCGGCGCCATCCCCGAGGTCGTCGGCGCCGACGGCCTCTGCGCCGACCTCGTGACACCGGGCGACGTCGGTGAGCTCACCGCCGCGCTCGCCGCTCTGCTCGACGACCCCGAACGACGTGCCACCTACGGCGCGCGCGGGCGTGCCCGCGTCGAGGAACTGTTCAGCTGGCGCGCCGTCGCCGAGCAGGTCGTCGCCACCTACACCGATGCCATCAGTGACCACCACCGAGCCTCACGAGGAGAGCCATGCTGACCGTTG
>Ga0131853_10006056_pt1 | contig 21845 bp, 18 predicted proteins | sample TergutLab28metaG_FD_92764 | JGI IMG/M metagenome (GOLD analysis project Ga0131853, IMG submission 92764) | Labiotermes labralis P1 segment gut microbial communities from Petit-Saut dam, French Guiana - Lab288 P1 (version 2) (version 2) | ecosystem: Host-associated > Arthropoda: Insects >... | reverse complement strand
TAATCGGTCAGGATGTGCGCGGGTGGTGGAATTGGCAGACTCGCTAGATTCAGGTTCTAGTGTCCAATCGGACGTGCGGGTTCAAGTCCCGCCTCGCGCACCAAACCATGATTACTCGAACCCTTTTGTTGTAGGTGACGGGTTGAGAGGGTCTTATAATGGAAGTTAAACAGTGTGATTTTTGCAGAATGCCATACCAGGGTACAGGTAACAAGATATGTGGGGATTGTTTGCTCAAGCTTGATGAGGATTTTATCGAAATCAGGGAATATCTTTGGGAGCATGATCGTGCCGGAATTGATGAAGTTTCTGAAGCAACAGGTGTTTCCAGAAAATCAATTATGTATTTACTTAAGGAAGAACGGCTTACAGTCGGTGATGAAAGTGAACCCGGCAGCGGTATATTAACATGTGAATCCTGCAAGAGACCTATCAGAACAGGCAGAATGTGCGCGGGCTGTAAGAATGAAGTAATGTCCGCGATGCAGGAAAGCATAGGAGCGGTGGTAAGTAAACCAAAGCGGAGACCGGAACCGGTTGAAGAGGAATCCTTTAAAGGAGTAGCAAAATTACAGTTAAAAGGTCGTTAGGAATCATGTAGTAATGGTCTCAACTGTCAGAAGTCTTTCTTGAGCAGCATTAAAGTATTCCCTGTTTATTTCACAACCGATAAACATTCGATTCAACTGTAAAGCAGCAACTCCTGTTGAGCCTGTGCCCATATAGGGGTCGAATACTGTGTCGTTTTCATTTGATGCAATTTTAATTATATGTTTGAGTATTTTTATTGGTTTCTGTGCCGGGTGTTTTGGGTTTTTTAAGCGTTCAGGCGCGACACAAATCGGACACTCAAAAAAGTTATGCATTTCTTTTTGGTTGATAAAGTTCCAATTATGCCCTTTGTTCCACATGCATATTATTATTTCACAACTGTTCAGAAAACCATTTTTATATATTTTCGGTACCGGGTTTGTTTTATGCCAAATAAAAAACTGAAACGTATCATACTCTTTATCAAAGATTTCATGCCATTTACCGATTGAATTATAACTGGTAAAAACAAAAATATTACCTTTTGGTTTTAATATGCGTTTGAATTCACTAACCAGTTCGGCGGGGTCAATATCTATTTTATCCCAATCAGCAATATCATTGTTCAACGGCGTTCTGCCGGGTAACGGTATATTGCCGGTCGAGTATTTTGCAATATTGTATGGCGGATCAGTTAGTATTAAATCAATACTGCTCTCCGGCATTGTTTTCATATATTCACGACAATCGTCCCGGATAACGTTGAATTTATTCATATATTTCTTAAACAATCCTCAATCATATCATTAATTCGTTTGTTTAAATCAATATCTGTTAATGCTTCTTTGTATACCTCTGTAAATGTTTCAAACGTTACCTCTGCAGGCAGTATTTTATTCCAAAAGTTTTTGCCTATTAAAAACATGTCGGGATATGACAGATGCTTTTTTACCGCACCTTTCCAAGTATTGCCTTCACCGTCTTTATTATAGAGAGTAGCAAAATAAAGTTTTGCGTTTTCCACGTTAAGGCCGGCGTATATTGTTAGAATTTTTTCGACATTGGATGGTGCATTTGAACTATCCAAATTACCTCCTGCCTTTAATTCCATCAGGTTCCAATCGGTGCCATCGAAGAATGCAAGATCGACCGGCTTATCATATATTGTTCCATCTTTATAGTTTTTTGCGATTTTTAGTAAACTCTTGATACTTTCGTGTGTTACACCACTGCTCCTTCTACCGGCCGCAACGTTACTCGCTCTAAATTCTGCAATTTTTCCGCGCAACTCACCATTATTAACATTGATATCCGATATTATCACTTGTCCGTTGACAGTATTAGGATTAACACTATGCTTTAAATTATATGGATTAACTATTGTTGGGACATTTTCTTTACCATACCTTAAAATTGCTATTTTTTTAGCGCATGCTTCAAGTGCAAATCCACTTTTTGATTCAAAACTACTGACAAATACCATATTTGCAATCATTTGATTGTCAAGCTGACTTAACAAAAAATTGCTGTTTTTCTTCTGATAATTCTTAACGAAGTCACCTTCAATGTTTTCTACCAACTTTGAAAATTCTTCAAATATAATGGTTTTTATAATCTCTTTCATCATTTTGTTTCAAAGCCTCCGTATCGTCAATAAATTATCTGTATGTCAGAGTACTTAATGTGTATTGCAGTTTTAATCCGAACCGTGTAATCGCTTGCGGCGCGGTTCGGATTTTAAGTGCTATGGTGGGCCTTCACGGACTCGAACCGCGGACCGGCCGGTTATGAGCCGGCTGCTCTAACCAACTGAGCTAAAGGCCCCTATATAAGTTTGCACAGCTTATCGTGTATACTTGTACAGCGCCGCTTATCTTAGCATAGTTCTCGAAAAAATGCAATAGGTAAACGAGGAACTTGCTAATTAAGTAAATGATGAACTTGTTTGTTATGTGTACAATAAACGAACAGCTTCATTGTAGATATTGCCAAAAACACCAGAGCGCGCATATATAAGTTTAGTGGATTTTATGAACTTTTTGGAAACAAAACTCTTGCAAAAAAACACAAATTATTGTACAATAGCACAAATTGGTTACAAAATGTTTCAGTTTTACAGAATTTCCTAAGTTATGAGGTGAGCCTGTGACAAAATATGTCATAAATGGCGGAAAACCACTACACGGAGAAATTGAGATAAGCGGTGCGAAAAACGCCGCTGTTGCTATAATTCCCGCAGCACTTATGGTTGACGGTGTCTGCAGAATAGAAAACCTTCCGGAAATTTCCGATGTCAAAACATTATTGCACATACTTAAAGAAATGGGTGCAAAATTACGTGTTGTTGACAAAAGAACCCTGGATATCGATTGCTCACGCATAGGCACATCACATGCAACCTTTGACATGATGCGCCGTATAAGAGCATCATACTATATAATCGGCGCACTGCTCGGACGCTTTGGTAGAGCAGATGTCGCGATGCCCGGCGGTTGTAACTTCGGCGGAGTAAGACCTATTGATCAGCACATCAAAGGCTTTACGGCAATGGGAGCAAACGTCAAGGTTAGAAACGGTATTGTTTCCGCAGTAACAGGCGATGGCTTACGTGGTGCGACAATTTACCTCGATGTCGTTTCAGTAGGTGCAACCATTAACCTTATGCTGGGAGCGGCACTTGCACAAGGCATAACAATCATTGAAAACGCTGCAAAAGAGCCGCATATTGTCGATCTGGCAAACTTCCTGAACTCCATGGGCGCAGATATCCGTGGTGCAGGAACAAGTGTTATTAAAATCCGCGGCGTAAAACGCATGTCAGGCGGATTTTACTCGATAATTCCGGACCAGATAGAAGCCGGCACATATATGGCGGCAGTCGCAGGAGCAGGCGGAAGAGTATTAATAAAAGACGTAATCCCGAAACACCTGGAAGGCATTTCAGGCAAACTCCGTGAAATGGGCGTAACAATCGTAGATCTTGAAGATTCTATCATCGTACAAAGAGATGCTCCGCTGCTGAGAACACATATAAAAACCATGCCATACCCCGGATTCCCGACAGATATGCAGCCTCAAATCTCAACCGTACTATGTCTTGCTGAAGGTACAAGCACAGTGACCGAAGGTGTCTGGGACAACAGGTTTAAGTATGTTGACGAACTTGCAAAAATGGGAAGCTTCATACGCGTTGACGGCAGAACAGCAATTATAGAAGGCGTACCTTATCTGACGGGCGCTCCGATAAAAGCAAGCGACCTTCGGGCAGGAGCGGCTCTGGTAATAGCAGGGCTGGCAGCACATGGAAGAACAGTAATAGAAGGTGTAAACTATATAGAGCGCGGTTATGAAAAAATGACCCAAAAGCTATCATCTCTGGGGGCAGATATTAAGATAATTTTTGAGCGTGACGAACCTAGGTTTAAGAAAAAAATTGTGTAACCGACTTCACTTGCATTTGAGCGTTAAGTACGATAAAATCACGTTGCGACCGAGATTTAAGAGTAGCGTGATTTTTATTTTAGAAAGATGCAGAACGTGGAAACATTAAGTAAAAACAAATCAAAACAATCACTAACGTACTTATCGGCGATGCTCGCCACACTATTGTGGGCATCGGCATTTCCTGCTACACGATATGCTCTTCAATATTACAGCCCCGTGTCCCTAATGGTTTTGCGGTTCACGGCAGCATCTGCAACGCTAATTTTCATAGGCCTGATAAAGAAAATAAATTTACCGAAATTAAAGGATTTCCCACTGTTTGTAGCGAGTGGATTATCCGGTGTTTTCTTATACTCCTATTTATTCAACACCGGCTCCGTTAGTGTGCCGGCAGGTGTAAGCAGCTTTATTATCGCATCAGCTCCGATATTTACTCTTGTACTGACACGTGTTTTCTTAAAAGAAATCGTAAAACCCATATGTTGGGTAGGCGTGCTTATAAGCTTCATCGGTCTTGCTGCTGTCACATTGACACAGATAACAGAGTTTGTGTTTGATATCGGAGTGATACTGGTTGTATGTGCAGCACTAAGCTCCGGGATTTACAGCACGGTCATGCGTGTATTAACACAAAAATACACCGCACTTGAAGCCACAACATACACGATAATCGCAGGTACACTAGGCACTTTGCTGTTTTTACCGACAGCAATTCAAGAAATGCCTGACTCAAACGTAACCGTGAATCTGCTTGTTGTTTTTATGGGTATTTTCCCTGCAGCAATCGCATATCTTGCATGGAGCTATGCCCTGTCAAAAGCGCGTAAAACCGCACATGTCACGGTCTTTTCGTACCTGATACCTTTTATTTCAGCTTTGATTGCATACATATGGCTGCGTGAAACACTGACTATTTATGTACTGCTCGGTGGCATTGTAATAATTGCAGGAATGGTGTTGACTAATGTATTTGATAGAAAGTGAGCTCTCATAATATTAAAGTTAAATAGTAAAAATTACGATAATACATATAGAGGGAAACCTCGGAAACACCGTATTATCGACACGCTTGCCTGTTGCACAACGCCGGTTGTCGATGGGCAGCTTTTAATTGAAAGGAAAAATCCATGAGCTACTACATTGGTAATTACACATCAGTCCATCCATATCACAAAGGAAAAAAGGGTTATATTAATAAGTTTGAAAAGTCTTTAAAACTCCCGTTTCTTAATGTGTTGCAAAACAACTTGCCGGCTGCGCGGCCGGATATGGATGAAGATATAAAATTAAATGATTCCGACATAGTTATAAGCGACAACGTGCAGCTTAGCTCTGCAGTTGTCACGGCAACCGGCGCAGGCGACTCCGACCCTGCATTACACAGCGGTTAATGAAAAGACAAATTTAGTCGTTCCGCCTGAGCTTGTAACGAAAATGTCTTCATTATGGTTGTCAAGAATCATCTTTGCCAAATACAGACCAAGACCTGCACCGTCACGATCGGCACTGCGGGATTTGTCTGCTTTGTGGAATCGCTCAAAAATATGCGGCAGTTCTTCTTGCGGAATAGTTTCTCCCCGGTTTGTTATTGAAACATATACCTTTTCATCATTGTTCCATATTTCCAGCTCAATAACACTGTTGGGACTTGAAAACTTAATTGCGTTGTCTATCAAATTAAACACTACTTGCATTATCTGATCCGCTTCACCTCTTGCCATAACCTCTTCATCGGGAAGCTCTGCTTCGATGTCGAGTTTCTTTTCGTTGATTTTCCTGTCATGACTGAGAAGCGCAAGGCGCACCACTTCGGAAACATCAAAGCAGCTTTCAGTGTCTGCTTTTGTATCAGAGGTCTGTATAGTCGATATTTCAAGCATATTTCTGACAAGTCGTGATAATCGTTTTGTTTCCGAAAAAACAACGCCTAAGTACTTTTCTTCATATTCGCGAGGGATTGTCCCGTCCAGCAAGCCCTCGGCAAACCCTGTGATTACGGTCATAGGTGTTTTTAGTTCATGAGAAAGATTCGCTACAAAATCACGCCTTAATTGCTCAGAGCTTTCCAGAGAGTCTGCCATTGTATTAAATGATTCTGTAAGCTGCCCGATTTCGTCTCTTCTTCCCCGATCTCGAACACGCACCTTAAACTCTCCGCGTGCAAAACGCCTTGCGGCATTTGCAATTTCATTTATCGGCTCCACTTGCTTTTTCGTGATAAAGAGTGTTACCAAGAACGAAAAAGCCACCACACCAAGTGCAATGACTAAAAAGATGCTGTAAAAAGCACTCCACTCCTGCTGGAACACAGATATATTGCTTGTTACAAAAATATATCCGAAAACACGTGATTGTTCTTCGCTGCTCATGGTAAGAGGTTTTCCCGTTACATGACGGCGTTCCGTATAAATGCCTCCCAAGGTAGATTGAAAAACGCCGTTCTCGCCTGTTGTTACTAAATTAAGCACTTCTTCCGGAACTCCGGCTCCTAAAAAAAATAACGTTTTGTCTGAGCTTGACATAATAACGCCGTCTGTATCAGTTACAAACAGATCATACTTCGTTATGTTCGAGGTCATGGTCAGCCACATATTTAAATCAAAATCGTCAAGATTAACAGCATGGTGAAGATGTTGGGTCGTAATATACCGCCCTGTTTCATAAAGAGTGGACGTCATCATTGCTCTTTTGTCCGCCAGCGTGCGTCTATAGCTAAACGTCGTATATAAAACGCCTAGAATTGAGAAGCTGATGAGCACAATTAGCGCGGTGGCAATAAAAATACGAAAATAAATGCTGTTTCTCATAATAAGTTCAATTACGCAGGCGTACCATCGAGTTGCACATACTTAGAACATTAATACATGGTATTACATTTCATTGTACAGCTCGAACTTGTATCCTACTCCCCAAACAGTTTTGAGAGACCACTTATCACTAACATTTTCCAGCTTTTCGCGAAGTCGTTTAACATGAACATCTACGGTGCGTGAATCCCCGAAATAGTCAAAACCCCAGACTTCATCGAGCAACTGATTTCTTGTATAGACTCTGTTTGGTGATGAGGCAAGATGGAAAAGCAGCTCCATTTCTTTTGGCGGTGCGTCGACACGTTTTCCGTTGACCAGTAATTCAAATGAATCCATGTCTATAACCAGATTGTCGAATGTAAGACGTTTGTTTTCAGGACCGTTATTAGAATCAAACCTGCGCATAACCGCATGTACCCGGGCCATCAGCTCACCGACCTCAAAGGGCTTGACGATGTAGTCATCGGCACCCATTTCGAGGCCCGAAACTTTATCAATTGTCTCGCCTTTGGCTGTCAGCATTATTATCGGTACGTTTGAAACTGCCCGTACTTCACGGCAAACACCCCAACCATCCAAAACGGGCATCATGATATCAAGCAGGATTAAGTCGGGCTTGACTTGCTGGAATTTCTCCAGACCTACTGCACCGTTTTCCGCAATTGTTACAACAAAGCCATCTTTTTCGAGGTACAAACGTAACAATTCCGCAATATTGTTGTCATCCTCAATTATTAGTACTTTCTTTGCCATTTTGCCTGTCTCCTCATTTTCCTATTTTATATCAATCTTGTTTCCAGTGGTGAACAAATTGGAAACAAAACCTCTTGCGTTTTTTGTGAATCTTGTATAGTATTAACTTATCACTTTCGGAGGTAAATGTAAATGAAAATCGGTTTTCTTACAAGCGGTGGAGATTGTCAAGGTCTGAATGCTGCACTTCGTGGTGTGGCAAAAACTCTGTTCGGCGCAGTTCCGTATGTTGAAATATACGGAATACAGGACGGTTTCGCAGGGCTTATCGACTGCAATTGGCGAAAAATGGAGCAACATGAGTTTTCGGGAATTCTTCGTGAGGGCGGTACAATTCTCGGAACATCCAGACAACCTTTTAAAACTATTCGCAACTTCGATGACAGTAAAAACACAGATAGATTGACAACGATGGTTCGAAATTACCATAAAGAGTATTTTGATGCGCTGGTCATCCTCGGCGGAAACGGTACTCATAAAACAGCTTATGCGTTGAGTCAGTACGGTATTAATATCGTAACCTTGCCAAAAACTATAGATAATGACCTTTACGGCACGGATTATTCCTTCGGATTTAACAGTGCTGTGTCAAAAGCTACAGATGTTTTGGATACTCTGCATTCAACAGCAGCTTCACACGGACGCATATTTGTTTGTGAACTAATGGGACATAAGGCAGGGTGGGTGGCTCTGTATGCCGGCATAGCAGGCGGTGCCGATGTTATTCTTATTCCCGAAATTCCATACTCTGTTGACAGTGTATTGGAAGTTATAGATAAACGCAACCAATCAGGCAAAAACTTTTCGATTATAGCTATTGCAGAAGGTGCAATTACATGCGAAGAAGCACAGCAACCAAAAAGTGAGAGAAGAGTGGGTGATATTTCTCCCGGGATGCAACTGGTACGTGTTCTTGATGAAAAATTGAACCAGGATGTCAGATTAACCATACCGGGTCATTTCCAGCGTGGCGGCGACCCGACTCCCTCGGACAGGGTTTTTTGCTCACGCCTTGGCGCAATGGCCGGAGAACTTGTGCTGCAAAGAAAATTCGGCTACATGGTAGCACTCCAAGGCCTCTCTATCGGAGCAGTGCCTCTGAGTGAAGTCGCCGGAAAACTAAAAACCGTGCCGCTAGACAGTGAGATTTTAAAACAAACTCGATTGTTGGGTATATCTTTGGGCGACTGATTGAGTTCACAGTTGATATAATTAGGGTGTTCCCAACCCTGTCATTCTGCGCATTAGTCGCAGAATCTATTGTTGTGTGCAGGTGTTTTCCCGAACATATAACTTAATTGTAACATGGATTCTGCGACTACGCGCAGAATGACGTGCTGGTTTCTGTGAATAGTTACGTGACTGGTGACGTTCTCTACATAGTAGGAATTCCATGGTTTTTCAGTTCTTTTTTTAACTCGGGGATTTTTACTTCCCCGTAGTGGAAAATTGAAGCTGCCAATCCTGCATCTATTTCGGGGATGGCTTTGAAAAGCTTGATGAAATCATCAATGCAACCTGCTCCGCCCGAAGCAACGACCGGTATTGAAACCACATCACAAACGGCTTCAAGCATGGGTATATCAAAACCGCCTTTAACGCCATCGGTGTCGATACTGTTGACAACAATTTCCCCTGCACCATTACCTGCTCCGCGCTTAAACCATTCGACAGCATCGAGTCCCGTATCCTCTCTGCCGCCACTTGCAAAAACATGATAGTTGCCACCTACACGTTTTACATCTGCCGCGAAGACAATCGTTTGGCTTCCGTATTTTGTTGCAGCCTCGCTAATTAAACCGGGGTTTTTAATTACTCCGGAATTTATACTGACCTTATCTGCCCCCAGGTCGAGAATTCTGCCAAAGTCGTCGATTGTAAGTATACCGCCGCCCACGGTCAAAGGAATAGAGATGCACTTAACGACTTGCTTCAAAAGATCGGTTGGCAACCCGCGGTTTTCAACCGATGCAGTGATATCATAAAAAACCAGCTCATCAGCACCATCTTTATTATATCGCTTTGCAAGCTCAACAGGCGACGCTACATCACTTAAACCTTCAAACTGAACACCCTTAACAACGCGCCCATCTTTAATATCAAGGCATGGGATTATTCTTTTAACTGACATAAATACACCTTCGTTTCTGTGTTTTGTTTTTTCCTTGCCCCCTTCGCTCACGAAGGGGGTGGCTCCGCAGAGCCGGGGGTTGTCCTTCCAATCGCTTCTCTCAAATCAATAGATCCTGCATACAGCGCTTTGCCTAAAATTGCACCGTCCATGCCGAGTTTTGAAAGCAAACCAATCTCTTCAAGAGATGTCACTCCACCCGATGCAATAAGACTAATGGATAGTTTTGACCGCAGTGTTTGATATAGCTCAATATTTGTCCCGCATAGCATACCATCTTTTGATATGTCTGTACAGATAATTGTTTGCACCCCAAGCTCGCTAACTGTTTCACAAAAGGCGAGCGCATCTTCGTTTGAAACCTCCGTCCAGCCTTTTATCGCAACAAGTCCGTTTTTTATATCTATTGAAACTGCAATTGCATCTTGGTATTTCTTAACCATTTCCTGCAGAAATCCCGGTTCAGATACTACTGCGGTACCCAATATGACACGCTTTACGCCTGTACTCAGATATTTATCTATTGTTTCAGGTGTCCTGATTCCTCCGCCAACTTGTATAAACAAACCGGATACAGAAGCTATGCTTTCTATAACCTGATAATTTGCGGGTATACCGGTCCGTGCTCCTTCAAGGTCAACAATATGTAAGGCTGTTGCACCTGCACTCTTGAATCCGAGAGCAACAGATACAGGATCCTCGCTGTAAACGGTCATCCGGTCATAATCGCCTCTTTGTAAGCGAACCGCTTTGCCTTCGAATATGTCGATTGCGGGGTAAATAATCATCACACCAGAACTCCTTTAGTTGACGGTATTTCATCGCTAAACTCATTGTCTATTTTCACTGCTGCCCGCAACGTACGAGCAAGCGCTTTGAAGCAAGCCTCTAAAATGTGGTGAGCGTTCTTACCCTCGAGCATACGAAGATGCAAGGTAACACCTGCTTTTCTGACAAATGCCTGCAGAAATTCCTCAAAAAGCTCTGTATCCATAGTCCCTACCGCACGGTCGGGCAGTTCTATATCCAGACTCAAATAGCTTCGCCCGGAAACATCCACCGCACAAAGAACAAGAGCTTCATCCATTGGCAAGGTAACATCGCTATACCGGCAAATACCTCTTGCATCACCCAAAGCCTGTGAAAAAGCATCGCCGAGACAAATGCCGATATCTTCAACAGAATGATGGAAATCTACATGCGTATCGCCCTTACATGTTACATCGAGATCAAACTTACCATGCCTTGAAAATAACTCAAGCATATGATCAAGAAAACCGACCCCTGTGTCGACGGCACTTTTGCCCGTTCCATCAAGATTAAGCGATAGTTTGATTTTTGTTTCCGATGTGCTGCGGGATATTTCACTTTTTCTCATAACTTTTTTTCTCCTTTTTTGTGCGCAAATCTTTAAGTCCAATCTGACCTATCGCAGTAATAAGCGCGTCCATCTGCTCCCTTGTTCCTATTGTTATCCTGACATAATCAAATATGCGTGGTTTGTTCCATTGCCGGATTAAAATTCCCATGTCTTTTAGTTTTGAATAAAGGTCAAAGCCGCCGATGTCAGGGTGTTTGCAAAATAGAAAGTTTGCATTTGAATCTGTTAGTGTGAATCCCAGTTCCTCCAGCTTCTTATGAGTATATTCCCGAACTTCGATAATTTCGTTGCGCTTTTGTACAAAATGCGCTTCGTTATTCAGTGCTGCTTCGCCCAGAACCTGTGTTAGTCTGTTTACGTTATATGGATTAAACGAATACTTCATTTTATTGAGGTCTTCAATTAGCGGTGTCGAGCCTATTGCAAACCCTAGTCTTGCTCCAGCCATTGAACGCGACTTTGAATATGTGTGTATGACAAGCAGGTTGTCATACTTTTTTGTCAACTGTACTGCGGTTTCTCCGCCAAAATCGATATATGCCTCGTCTATTGCGACTATGTAGTCGGGGTTACTTTTTGCGAGTATTTCTATATCCTCCGGCCCAAGCACAATGCCGGTCGGAGCGTTAGGGTTTGCTATGACTATGTTTTGCCCTATGCCGGTGTAGTCTTTAATATTAATAGTCAAATCATCGGCCAAAGGTATCTCTCGATACGGCACATCATAAAGCTTTGCATAGACGGGATAGAAACCGTATGTGATGTCGGGGAATACAACTCCTGCCTCAAAAAAGGCAAGAAACGTAAATGCCAGCAGCTCATCCGAACCATTTCCGATTATGACATTCTCGGGATCAACATCATAGATTTCCGAAAGCTTGTTAATCAGCCTCGATCCGTCAGGATTTGGATACAATTGCAGTTTATCGAGTTCATTCTTAACCGCGTTCGCGACAAAATCAGGCAGTGGAAAGGGCATCTCATTTGTATTAAGTTTTATATACTCCATATCGGAAGGCTGCTCTCCCGGCACATAAGCATCCATAGACGCAAATCGCCTTGCAATAAACCTGCTCATAAATAACCTCATTACTTTGCGCGCAACGGGAAAAGGTAGAACATCGAGAAACGGTGTTCTGTTTTTTCGCATCTCCAACGTTTTTCATTCTACTACAGATTGATGATATTATCCAGTTGTTTTTATAGAAGCGAAACCGTCAGGTTTTGCTTAAAGGATGGATATATCCATCCTCGAGGCTTGGGGGACACATTTCATCCCTTTAGGGTGAAAAGGTTTTACCACCAACAAGCGGGTATTGAATCTACACACGCTTTCTTTTCCGGCGTGCGTAAACACCAAGACCGATGACAATAGTAACTGCCGCACATCCTATTAGTACCCATATTAAAGTGCTTCCGGTATCATTATTTTGTGTACCTGCTGTTACAGGCAGAGTAGGAGTTTCCGGCAAGGATGGAGTTATTGGCTCAGCGGGAGTTATTGAGTCAATCATATCACCGTTATCCGAAGCAGTATCAACTTGTATATCATTAACAGGTGTCTCTTCTGTTATAACATACCTTGAGGCGTAACTTACTGAGATTGTTACTGACCCGTCAGCATTTACTTTCATGTAATCCTTTTCGGTAATCACTCCATCTGTTGTAATATGGTACAATTGAGCGTTGCTGATATCTATACCGGCTTCGGCTAACTTATCAGCAGATATATCAAAGCTCATTGTGAATCCAAAATTACCGTGAGATGATGGCGAAATGACGATGGAATTAGCGGGGATATGTACAGTATTAACTGTCGCCGCTGTGTCCGTAACAGAAGCATCAATGTGTAAATTGAGTGTAATCGCATTATCGGTAATCAACTCCGGATCTATTCTTATAATCAATCCGTTTGTCAGCTCGATTTCCAGTATTTTTCCACTTTCTCTAATTGCTTGCAGGGATTCTGCACTTATTACAGTCGAATCACCCTCGCTCAGCTTGATGAAGGGGGTTTCGCTTTGGAGTGCGTTTGCCACTGAATCTTCCGGGATATACACAGACACCTCCGGTGTTGTTGTTGGCGCAGGAATTGGTGTCGGTGTTGGTGCTGATGGCGATGACTGCGTTGTTGGGGGTGTTGCAGGCGGGATTGCGGGTGGTGTCGCAGGCTGTTGTGTCGGTGGGGGTTCCGGTGTCGGTCCGGGTGTCTCGGGCGGGGTTGCGGGTGGTGTCGCAGGCTGTTGTGTCGGCGGGGGTTCCGGTGTCGGTTCGGATGTCACGGGTGGCTGTACTGTGAACAGGGGTAAGGTCACACTTGCACTAACCTCGCCGCTTGTGTTATAGCCGGGTTTTACTGCCATACGTTTATAGCCTGTTACTTGCGTATTGGGTGTAAGCCCGGTTCGTACATTTTCAATCCCCCAGTCTTCGTAAGCGCCGTCAACCGCAAATCTATACTCCGCACCCGGCGTTGCCGGAATTGTCACAGTATAGCTTGTGTTGCCCACAGGGGTTACTTGTAAAGCAAACGGCGCGGGTGTGTCCTGGCTTTGAATCCCTGTGTTTACCGTTATGCTTCCAACATCCGATGCAAAATGGGTTTGTGTTTCAAGGAAGCGGATAAATAAAATCACACCTTCGGCGTTGTTTGATACGAATGTCCGTACGTTGCTCCATTCGCCGTCGATATTAAACCGATATTCCGCGCCTGCGACTTCCGTAATGGTGATAGTCTTGGGAAAATCGCCGGAACTTATAGAGAAGTTAAGAGCGGGGGCGGCTTGAGCGGCTTTAGCAACCGCCGCCGTCGGGTTTGAATCAAGATTATTATTACAATTCGCCGCCGAAACCCTTACAACTATCATTTTACCTATATCCGCTTCAACCAACGTATAGGATGGGCTTGTCGCGCCGGAGATACCGAGCCAAGTTCCTCCATCAGCTTCTCTAAGCCACTCATAAGTCAGCGTACCGAGCGCACCGCTTGGCGTGGAAGTCAAGCCCGTTGTTCCCGCCGTCAGCGTTTGCCCGAATACGGCGTTGCCACTGATTGTCACCGTTCCGCTGAGGGTTGCTTTGTCGGTGGTGATGGTCGCGCTTGCATTACTTACGGGCGAAGTGTTATGCGTTGCTGTTTCTTTGATACGGGCATAGAACGTATAGCCTGTATTGGGGGTAAGGCCGCTGAACGTGGGCGAATCCTGCCACGCACTGCTTGTGCCTTGCCTGTATTCTGCGCCCGCTATGGTGTTCAGCGTGATGCTCGTCGCTGACGGGCTTCCGCTTACCGTAGGCGCGGATGGCGCGGTTTGATTTGCTTTTGCCACATTTACCGTGATGTTACCCGTTACGGGGAGATAATTACCGCTTGTATCGGTGTAGGTTGCGGCAAAAGATTGATTGTTTCCCGCGCTTAAAGTTGTTCCGGGGGTATTCCATGTATAACCCGCAGGGGGTGGTAGATCACTTAAGGTCAGCGTCGGCGTATATGTCGTGTTGATTGCCGCAGGATTTCCGAAAATTCCTGTCGCTTGCGAAATTGTTTGCGTGGGGATTGTAACAACGGAACCCGTCAGCTGATAGTTATTCGCTTTTGCTGTACCTTTAAGCGCAACAAATCCCATAACATCGGATGGCCCGGCGTCTGCGCCGTTTTGGTAGCGCGCGTTGGTTACTTCATAATCCACGCCGATTTCCAAAGTTTCACCGTTTTGCAATCCGCCGAAGGTTACCGCCGTAACCGTTGCCGTGTCTGTGCCGTCGTAGCTTTTCAGCGTGACCGTGCCGCCGTCCAATGTCAGCGGAGCTTGGGCGATGGTGTATGTGCCGAGCGTAACCGTTGCTGCGCTGTAAAGCGTAGATTGTGCAATATCGGCGGTTACGGTGTATGTCCCCGCGTTGGTGGGGATAGTTTCCGAACCGTTATATTTGACGGTAATTGCTCCTAAATTGGCTGCGGTAGTTACATTTCCTATCCCCTGCAGACTGCCGTTGTAGATATGGTCTGTGGGAATGTTGAAAGTCAGGTCGCCAACGACGGGTGTTCGTCTGTTTATCGTTAGCTGAACAATGTCGCTGTATGAAATGCTTTTCACGCCGCCGCTGTGTGTGTTTGTGACTACACAATAAACATACCACGTTCTTTCGGAAAGAGCCGTTTGAAAAATCGCGTTTTCCGCAAAATTATCGAATTTAACGCCGCCCGTATAACTATTGATGCTATTACTGTACCATTCATAAGAAAGCGTACCGCCGTTTGGTGACGTTGCCACTACGGTAAAGGTAACCGTGCTGCCAACCAAATAAGTGTCGCTTGAATGGGTTATATCGGTTATTACAGGCCCGTTAGGGTCGGGGAGTACGTTAATTGTGAACGTCACGGGAGCGGAAGGCACTCCGTTTACGGTGTAGACAAGCGTAAACATGAATGTTCCTAATGTGTTAGGCACTCCTCCCATATAATATCCCGATGGGTTTAATCCTGTCATTCCCGTCGGAAGTGAGCCGTCAACAACGCTAAAAACACCACCTGCCGGAGTAGCGGTTATTGGGGTCGTCCAAAAAGGTGAACCGATTACCAAGTCCGGCAGATTGCCCGCAGGAGTCGTGATTTGCGGAGGGTGAGCGGGGCAGACGACGCAAGTTTTTTGCAATGTTTCACCGCAAGTCGCGCATACCGTACAGTCGGCGGGGTCTGGAGTGCAGACATCACAGTCGTCAGCCGCCATTGCCGCCGCAGGTAGTAGCATGACGAGCATACACAGCATCAGCACGCACGCGAGGGCGCGTCTTGGCAGTCTTGACATGTTTCTTTCGTGCTTTTGCATACAGACTCCGGTTGTAGATTTGATTTTCATTATCTTTCCTTCCTTTCAAGGCGAAAGACCCGCGTACAGGCGAGTCTTTTTGTTTTTCGTTTCCATTATAGCATTTTCAGTTCCCAAAACGGCTTCGTTCACCAAAATGTTATCGGGATTTTGAGTATTTTTACTTTTCCACGTTTCCGGTCAGCTCGCAAACGTAAAATTTGCGCTCTACCGTTTCAATCACCACTGCGGCTGCTTCGTCCATTTTTAATTTTTTCCGAAGCTCCCCGATGCGTACTCTGACCGTATGTACGGAATCATTTGCATCCTGCCCCCAAACCGCTTCGTATATTTCCTCTGCTGTGCGTTTTTTGCCTATGTTTTTCAAAAAATATACAAGCAGTTGAAATTCTTTGGGCTTGAGGTTTACGTCCTCACCGTCAAGCGTTACCCGCTGTGCGGCGTTGTTTACCGTCAGCCGTCCGTACTTCATAACGTCCGGCACGCCCAGTGCGGCTTGCTTGATCAACTCGTCCGTTTGCGCCGCCTTGCGTAAAAGGTTTTCCGCCCGTGCCAAAAAAACTTTATTGTAATAGGGCTTGGCGATGTAATCGTCGCCGCCGTCCTGTATGCCTTGCACGATGTCGTCAGCCTCGGAACGCGCTGTAAGGAGCAGTACGGGGGTGGTATTCTTTTCTTCCCGCAGTTCCTTGAGGAAATCCAGCCCGCTGCCGTCCGGCAGTTCGATGTCAAGCACAATCAAGTCGGGTGCTGACACAGCGAGAGCCGTTCTCGCTTCAGAAAGGTTCATGGCAAGGCTGGTGTTATAGCCGCGCTTTTCCAGGAGCCTTTGATTGATTTGCTGTAAGTCCACGTTGTCTTCAACAAGAAGAATATCAGCCATTGCTTCCGTCCGCCTTTCTTTCGTTATACAAGGGTACTGTAAAAACTACCGTTGTTCCTTTATTCATTTCCGAGGTAATGTCAATCGCGCCGCCGTGTGATTCTGCAATGTTCTTGCAGATTGCCAGACCCATGCCCGTGCCGTCCGAGCCTGATACATTGCGGCCGAATATATAAGGCAGCAATTCAGGGTCTATGCCCGTACCTGTGTCGGTGATTGTGACTGATACGGCGCCCTCATTTGATTCATCATCTCTAACCAATGCCGCGCTAACGGATATTTCACCGTTTTTCGTATGTTTGCCGGCGTTGGCTAAAAGGTTTGTAAGCACCTGGATGAGCTGGTCGGCGTTGCCGAAAATCTTGGGAAGGTCTTTAGCTATATTTACGTTTAGGATGTTGCCTTGTTTCTTCATATAACTGCGGTAGCCTTCCGCGCTCACCGAAAACAATTCCGCGGGGTCGAGGAGCATCATCTTCCCCCCGCTCTCCTGCAAGACCGCCATCCTCAAAGCGTTTTCGGTCAAGCGTCCTAAACGCATGGCCTCCGTATACGCTTTTTCGAGGACGGGGTTGATGTATTCGCTTTCAATGCCCATTTCTTCAAGTTCTTCCTCCGCCTGTTGGACATACCCCGATATAACCGCCAGCGGCGTTTTGATTTCGTGGCTCATGTCCTGTAAAAATTCGGTTTTCATGCGGTTGAGGGAAGCAAGCATAGCTTTTTCTTCTTTCAAAGCCGCCGCTTCAGACACGATTTGCAAAGCGCGGAGCAGTATTTCAGATGTAACGAGAATGCCAATGATGGATAGGATGTTTGAAATCACAAATGCCTGCGTTACAATCACTTCCGGGTCAAACCTAAGATTGAATGCGACATTTATCATTAGGAAAAGTGTAGGGACAGCCCAAACGATTTTCCATATTCTGTTGCCGGACGGCTCAACAACAAGAACCGTTCTTTTGGCAAGCCTGTTTATATAAGCCATGAGAAGCGGCGTGGTTATGATGTGCATGACGGTATGCACAATCGTAAAATCGATGTAGTTCGCATTGTCAAAATAACTCCATATAATATGATTTGCCAGTTTGATACACGCGACAAACAAAGTTGCGATGATTAGGAAAAAATACATCACCTTTGCCCTATCCTTACCGATAAAGACAAAGCAAAACAATGCCGCCGGGCCAAACATTGAAATTCTCCACATCTGAAGGAAGCTGAAAGTGATTATATCCGCCGGTAGGAGGATAAAAACCGCCGTAAACGACAAAACGATAGCTAGGGCAGCCGCAATGACAACTCCCTTTTTGTAAGCCAAACGGTTCCAAAAGGGATAGAGTATTATCAAGTATGGCTGCGCGAGGGAAAAGAACGTACCGAAACTTACCCAAGCCATATCCTGCGGTTGTATCGTCACACTTTATCCTCTCCTTACCCGGTCGGCGGCGGTTATTTTTGCACCCGTCCTCCGGTTTTTCGGTTTACGCGGGGTAAACTTATAATACAGAGGATTTTGAACTTTTCTGCAAAAATGTCGAACTCCCTTTGACAACACCGTCCGTGGCTGCGCTTGACGGAATTAAAAATTACAACTCCAACTCCCGTTGTTCAAGCTTTACCACTACATATAAATTCTTTTAATCACCGACAATGCATGTCCTCTCAGCCCTTCTTCATCCGCAAATCTGACCACATCCTTGCTTGCAGCCTTTAAGGCTTCTTCCGAGTAGTATGTATACGATGTTTTCTTCATAAAATCCTCAACCGATAGCGGTCCGGAGAAGCGTGATGTGCCGGATGTCGGGAGAGTATGATTCGGACCTGCGTAGTAGTCGGCTATTGCTTCCGGTGTGAATCGTCCTAAAAACACCGAACCGGCATTTACAACTTTATCAAGATATGTAAACGGTTCATCCAATAATATTTCAAGATGCTCGGGAGCAATAGCATTTGATATATGGAATGATTCCTCTATTGAATTTGTCAAAATTATCAAACCGTGGTTATCAACAGCCTTACGCGCTATATTTTCTCGAGGCAACTCCGATACCTGAAGCTCAATTTCATAGCGCACTTTATCTGCCAAAATCTCACAGTTTGTAACAAGGATCGCGGGTGAATCCGGTCCGTGCTCACATTGAGAGAGCATGTCTGCTGCAATGTGCGCAGGATTTGCGTCAGAATCAGCAATTAGTAGAATGTCGCTTGGTCCTGCAATCATATCGATACCGACAATGCCGAACACCTGACGTTTCGCTTCGGCAACATAGGCATTGCCGGGGCCTGTGATTTTATCGACACGCGGTACGGTGTCGGTGCCAAACGCAAGCGCGGCTATAGCTTGCGCTCCGCCAATCGTAAAAACTCTGTCAGCGCCCGCAATTTTCGCTGCCGCAATAACTCTTGCATCAACACCGTTAATACAGGTTATCCCATCAATACTGCAAACATCATTAATACAATTTGAGCTGCATTTGCGCTTCGGCGGCGTTACTATAATAATTTCCTTGACTCCGGCTATCTTCGCAGGTATACAATTCATCAAAACAGATGAAGGGTAAGAAGCACTTCCACCCGGCACATAGACCCCTACACGCTTTATAGGAGTGATTTTTTGACCAAGAACAATACCGTCCTGCGGAGAAATTTCAAAACCTTTTTGGATTTGGTTTCTATGAAAATCCTCAATGTTTTTCGCAGCACGCTTCATTATATTGATAAACTCGGGGTCGAGATTTTCTATAGCCCTATCCATTGCATCTTCGGAAAGTTCAAATTGGTTAAGTACACAACCGTCAAATTTCTCCGTGTACTCACGCAGAGCCTCATCTCCTCGCTTTATTATGTTGGCAATAATCATCGCGACGGCGGATGTTAGTGATGTCGACGAAATTGTTTTATTTACAATGCTAACCTTTTCAAACTCGTCAGCTTTAATAATTCGAATCATTTATACGAACACTCCTTTAATTTCAGCACAAGTAATACTTATCATGACTTGCTATGTTGGATTTTCTCGCAGATCTTGTCAATAATCTCATGCTTAAAAGTATAGCTTGCTTTATTCGAGATAAGACGTGCACTTACTTCCGCAATTTGTTCTATCGGCTTCATATTGTTTTCCAGCAAGGTTTGCCCTGTCTCAACAATATCCACAATAACATCCGAAAGACCGAGAAGGGGTGCAAGCTCTATAGAGCCGTTGAGCTTAATTATATCAATTTCCCGCCCCTGTGTCCGGTAATGCTTTCTCGCGATATTTGGAAACTTTGTAGCCACACGGACAGGACAGGGGGACAGGTAACCTGAAAGACAAGGGGACGGTTCATCTGTCTTGTCATCAGAAAGAGGGACCGAAAGACAAGGGGACGGTTCATCTGTCTTGTCATCGGGAAGAGGGACCGAAAGACAAGGGGACGGTTCATCTGTCTTGTCATCGGGAAGAGGGACCGTCCCCATAACAGCAACGGATATATTGCATTTTCCGATCCCCAAGTCAAGAAGCTCATAAACATCCGGCGAGTATTCGAGTAGAATATCCTTACCCGCAACACCCAAGTCAGCAACTCCGCGTTCGACATAGATTGCCACATCCGACGGTTTTACCCAAAAATAACGAATACCGGTTTCAAGGTTTTCAAACACAAGCTTACGGCTTTCCTCTTTAATCTCGGGACAGCCATATCCTGCTTTTTCGAAAATTTCATATGCCTTTTCTCCGAGACGGCCTTTTGGCAGCGCGATATTGATGCTTTTTGTTTCTGAAGCAGAAGAACAGTCCTTTTGCTTCCTTTGCTCCACAGATAAAGCATCAAGATACACGGCAAAGCCTATAGCTCCTGCATTTTTCCCAAACTTTCGTAAAAGCTCATCATATCGACCGCCCGAAAGAACCTTTGCCGAAATTCCCTCAATATACCCCTGGAATATGATTCCGCTGTAGTAACTGATATCGTTTACTATAGAAAAATCGATGTATATATCCGCAGGACAGAGAGACAGTGGACCTGTCCCCCTGTCCTGTATGACCTTGTGCAATGCCTCTAATTCTACAAATGCAGCGTTCATCTCCTCGTTTATGCTCAGCTCGCGGAGTCTGCAGGCAACATCTTCAAACGAACCGTGAATCTGAGACAGTGCGGCTAACTTCTCGGAAAATTCAACAGAGCATCCGTATTCCATGCAAAGGGCCCTAAGTCCCGAAGTATTCTTTTCACTGATACAGGCGATTATCTCGCTTTTTTGCATCATCGAAAAACTCTCATATTGCAGCAAACCGCTTAGGAAACCCATGTGAGAAATACCAAGACGTGAGTGTTCACTTACAGTTTCAAGACTTTTCTTTGCGAGAACAAGCACTTCACCCATCAATCCCACATCAATCTTACCTATACACTCAAGACCGACCTGCATTTGCTCTTTAAATTCCACGCCGTCAGATCTATAGATGTTTTCATTATAGTAAAGCTTCTTAAGTTCGCCATCATCTTTAGAGGTTTTAACAATAGAAAGTGTAACATCAGGACGCAGTGCCATAAGTCGTCCGCTTGCACCTGTGAAAGTCAAGATGTCTCCCGAGGGCATAAACGCCTTATTCTCCGCATAAAGTTCATACTCCTCAAACCTGCTCATTTTATAATTAGAATACCCAAACTTCTCATACAAAGCACGCAACCTGAAAATGAGCAACTCATCATATCTTAATATGTCTTGAATATTATCCATACTTTGTGTTTCTCCGAAACCTCTATCAATGTTATCCGCGCAATTAGTATAACAGAGTTCGCATAAAAATAGAATAAAAATTTACCAACCCCCGTCATTCTGCACGTTAGTTGCAGAATCTATTGCTGCCCGACATGGATTCTGCGACTGCGCGCAGAATGACGAGGGGAGTTACTCCGTAACCACCGCTCAACATTTCAACATTTGTTTACATTCATACTGTTGACCATTAGCAATGAACCGTGATAGTATTGTGCATCTATCAATAATTATTTTAGGAGGTATCTTTAATGTCTTGGGAGTCAAAAATCAACATCAACAACATCAGCACAATCATTTGCGGCAGTCGTGTATT
>Ga0131853_10006055_pt1 | contig 21847 bp, 20 predicted proteins | sample TergutLab28metaG_FD_92764 | JGI IMG/M metagenome (GOLD analysis project Ga0131853, IMG submission 92764) | Labiotermes labralis P1 segment gut microbial communities from Petit-Saut dam, French Guiana - Lab288 P1 (version 2) (version 2) | ecosystem: Host-associated > Arthropoda: Insects >... | reverse complement strand
TGTTTTAAGAAAGTATGAGCCTGCATGTACATTCACAAGCTCTGCTGTTAGTTTAGTTGAGTTTAACGGTAAAAAGGTTTCTAAAGAGGCTGTTTACAATTTGGTTTCATCCCTATCAAGGGGCTTGCGAAAGAATTATTTTGAATATTGTTATTCCCGTGCTATAATCCCCATAATAACAAGCAATCAAACAAATATATTTTATGTTTATGGAGGGACTGGAAATGTTCGCAATGACCTATGCAACGATGGAGGATAAACCTCATTTTTGCAACGAATGGGAGAATCTTCCCGATAATGAATACGAACCGAAAATTAGAGATAAGAGATGCTATGTTATACGCTTTGAAGATAAACCCATAGGATATATGCGGTACAATTTAATATTCGATTTTGTTCCATTCCTTACATGTTTTTATATTGACGATACGCATCAAGGAAAAGGGTTTGGAAAAAAAGCAATGGAGCATTGGGAAACTGAAATGCGCTCTCTTGGATATAAAATGATTATGGTATCTACACAGGTTGACGAAAATGGCCAACATTTTTATCGTAAGTTGGGTTATAAGGACATGGGATCTATCATTATGGATATCTCACCTTATGAGCAACCTTTGGAATTGTTTTTGGGGAAGCCCCTGTAGTATTCCGAACAACATTTAACGATTGGCATTAAACACAGATGGTCTTTATATCCTAGCCGATATGCGAGGAAGTCCCTGCGGACGCACTGCACTGGCTTTGCTGGTGTATAAGTGCGCAACTTCTATAAAAATTGAAGCCACGTTAGGAGGTTTTGTAAATGCACACAGAAGCAGACAGAGCGGTATGGCTAGTACATGTGATACAGTACACGGCTGACGAATTGCAAAAAACTGTAACAGAAACCGCACGGTTATTGGAGCAATATGGATTCATAGAGAAGGTGCTGGCCGGCTATGATTCATTCCATACACAGGGCTTTGAGTATATGGCAGAATTGCTAACCTCCGAGTTGGCAATCGCACAAGCAGCGTAGCATGGATTTATATCACGGTACAACGCAAATCATACATGAAGTTGATTTAACCAAAGGCCGCCACCGTACAGACTTTGGGCAAGGTTTTTATTTAGGAAGCAACCTTGACGTAGCGCAGCGTTGGGCGAAAAGTCGTGCGGCATTTTCGGGCAAACCTATTGTAATGAATTACACATTGGACAATAGCATATTCTCTGATGAAAAAGCGAATCCGCTCGTCTTTGACGAACCAACATTGGAATGGTTAAACTTTGTACGGGACAACAGGCGCAAAGGTAAGCCTGACAACCAGTTGCGTCATACGCATGGTATCGTTCGAGGTTCTATTGCAAACGACAAGGTTAACTTTGTCATAGAGGATATGCGCTCAATTATCTGGATGACACTGTTTTGTATCAAGAGCTGCTTCCGAATGGTGAATGGTCGGAGTGGGTCTGTTTATATGAATAAGGTAATTTTACTTCCCAAGCCCCTTAGTGACACTATAAATGATTAAGCTATGTGGTATTACTGAAATTCCTGCTTAATTTGCTGAATATAGCAATCAAATTAATACTATGTAAAACCCCGTACCCCTGATGTCACTTTCTCAATTGTGACATCAGGGGTACGGGGTTTTTATTTCATATTCATATGCCTTTGTATTTGGTTAATCGTGAAAGGTTTTTGCAGATCAAACTTTTTTGTTAAAGGTATTTGATAAAGCAGCTATTAATATTTACGCAAAAGGATTTTCGTCTTTATACAACCGCCCGGCAGGTCTATTATATGCAACGTCAGCAATACCAAGAAGTTTCATAGCTGCAAAAAGAATTTTACCAACATGACCATATCCCATTCCTGCGTGGTGTGGGTACTGCTTTGCAATTAATACATGACGGTAAAATCTCGCCATTTCAGATACTGCAATAACTCCTGTACCACCAAATGTTTGCGGATCCATGTCAAGAGTTTCCCCTTGGGCTATATAGCTTCTTAATACTGAATCAGCAGATGACTGCAATCGGAAGAGTGTAATTTCGCCACTTTTTAATGTTCCCTCAAGAGTTCCTCTTGTAATATCCGGCTCTCCGTCTGGTTCTAGTAAACGTTTCATTATAAGTTGATATTTCATTTCGGGATTTTTTAAATGGCAAATAGGGGTATTTCCACAATGGAAGCCCATGAATAAATCTGTTGGACTGTATGCACCAACTTTATCTTGATTTGCTAAATACAAATCATGTGGCACAGTATTGTTTATGTCAAGAAGTGTTGGCGGAAGCCCGGTTGCAGCAGTTAAAATATACTCGGTTAAAGCTCCATAAATATCGGTTTCACAAGCGACAGGAATACCACGTCCTGTTAAACGGCTGTTTACATAACATGGCACCATACCAAATTGGGTTTGAAATGCCGGCCAGCATTTGTTTGCAAAAGCAAAATACTTACTTGCACCAAGATTTTTTTCTGCCCAGTCAAGCAAAGTAATTTCAAGTTGAGCTAGTTTTGGCAATATTCCGCTTTGTTTATTGCCTGTGCCCAGCTCTTTTGCCATGTCTAAAGCAACTTCATCAATTCTTGGGTCATTTTTATGGTCATTAAAACTTGCAAAAAGGTCTAGCTCGCTATTTTCCTGAATTTCTACCCCAAGATCAAACAGAGGTTTAATTGGTGCGTTACACGCCAAAAAATCAAAAGGTCTTGGCCCAAATGAGAATATCTTTAATTTTTTAATTGCTATAACGATTTTTGCAATACCATAAAATTCTTCAATTAAATTTGCAACTTCGTCCGGAGTTCCGGCCGGATATTCCGGAATATAAGCTTTAACGCCACGAAGCCCTAAATTGTATGAAGCGTTTAACATTCCGCAAAATGCATCACCCCTGCCGGAAATAAGGTCTGCACCGGTTTCTTCTGCTGCTGCAACAAACATAACCGGACCATTAAATTTTTGAGCAAGCATAGACTCCGGACCTTCCGGACCAAAGTTTCCTAAGTAAACTACAAGTGCATTGCAGTCTGCGGCTTTTAACTCTTCAAGTGCTTTTATCACATGAGTTTCATTTTCCACAGTTACTTTGACCTCTGTAATTTTATGATTACATTTCACAAGGGCCGCTACAACAGCTTCCCTGCGTTTTGCAGAAAGCTCTATTGGAAAACAGTCACGGCTTACAGCAACAATGCCGAGTCTAACCATTGGTATGTTTTTCAAAATCAAACACTCCATTCATCTTACATATTTTATGTATTTTATCAGTTGCAGAAAAGATGTGCAATAATAGACTTCATACGAGCTGTTGAATTTGCAAGAAGTCTATTATATAATCACATAAGCATAAAAGAAAATTGTGGGAGTGTGAAAATATGCGACTAATAACACGTGCAGATTTTGACGGCTTAGCTTGCGGGGCGGTTCTTATGGAGCTGGGGATTATTGATACTTGGAAGTTTGTCCATCCAAAGGATTTGCAAGACGGGAAAATTGAAGTAAACGAAAATGATTTGTTAGCAAATGTTCCATACGTCCCGGGTTGTGGCATGTGGTTTGACCATCATTCAAGTGAAATTGAACGTACCGGTACAGATGTAGACGTACCAGGGGCAAGATATACTGCACCAAGTGCCGCAAGAATCATTTATCAACATTACGGTGGAGTTGTGCGGCTTCCTCATCTTGAAGAAATGATTACCGCTGTTGACAAAGTAGACTCTGCAGATTTAACTGTCGATGAAATAATAAACCCAAAAGACTGGATTTTGCTTGGTTTTATCATGGACCCACGCACAGGTCTTGGGCGGCATCATATATTTTCAAAGGGCAATTGGGAGCTAATGGAATATCTTATGGATGCATGTCGTGATTTTGATATTGACTCGCTGCTTATGCTTCCTGATGTTGCCGAACGAGTAGAATACTATCATAAACAAACAGATGATTTTAAAAAGATGTTACAACAATACTCCCGTGATGAAGGAGATGTTATTATTACCGACCTTCGTGGGGTAAATCCAATTCATACCGGAAACAGATTTTTGCTCTACAGTTTATTCCCAAGCCAAAATATTTCTATATGGATAGTAGATTCTATTGCCGGGAATTGTATGATTGCCGTAGGACATAGTATAATTAATAGAACCTCCAGTGTAGAGGTTGGAAAATTAATGGCTCGTCACGGTGGCGGAGGACATAGCAAAGTAGGAACATGCCAAGTACCACATGATGATACAGACAATATTGTTGAGGGCATGGTTAGATTTATAAACTCACATAAAAGTGAGTAAATATTTGACATGTAAATGTACACACAATATAATAAATAAAAAAGTTTGCAAAGCAAACTTTTAACAACCAGTCGTGAATACCGAAACCAAAGGTTTCGGCAGGAAAATGCGAAGCAGTTTCCTGGCACATTAAAAGGAGGTAATTTTTATGCAAACAGTAAACGTTCTTTTGGATACAGTTGAAAAGGTAAAGGTTTTTGTAAACACCGTCGGCCCGCTTGAAGGGGATATCGACCTTGTTTCCGACCGTTACGTTGTTGACGCAAAATCAATCATGGGTATTTTTAGCCTTGATTTGTCTAAACAACTAAAGCTTACTATCCACAATGCAAGCACAGCAGAGCGTCTTATTCCACTACTTAAAGACTATATTGTTTGATTTTATTGTGCGTCAGGGGGATTGCTTTTCAGGCAATCCCTTATTTTTTTAATACAAGGAGAAAGTTATGGCAGACAAATGGAATTTGAACGACATCTATCCAGGGTACGAGTCAGAAGAATACAAAATAGATTTTGATTTAATAGTACCCATGATAAAAGAAATGGACGAGCTTTCAAATGAACTAAAGACTTTTGAAGACGTAAAAAACCTTATGATTCTTCGTGAAAAGTTTCTTGAAAAACTTTATCGTTTATACTCACTTTCAAGCTACACCAATGCAACAGACACAAGCAGCCCGGAAGCGGCAAAAAATATGTACTTGCTAAGAACAATGAGTGCAGACGGAAGCCGGGCAATAGTCCGTTTATGTGCATTTTTAGCAAAACAAGACGACATTTCAAAACTCGCCAAAGAGTATGATTTCGAGTTCTATACCTTCCAAATGCAGAAAATGGCAGATGACTTTAAGCACATGCTAAGTGAAGATGAAGAAACTCTGCTTGCAAAACTAACGCCAACAGGTTCAAGTGCATGGACAACTCTTCACAACAAGCTTTTGTCAACACTCACCTGCGAATACAAAGACCCAAAAGATGGCGGCAAAGTAAAAACAATAAACATAAACGAGTGCAGAAACCTTGCATATGACAAAGATTCAGATGTACGCAAAGCCGCATATGAGGCAGAGCTTAAAGCATATCCGTCAATTGCAGAAGCTTCTGCCGCTTCTTTAAACAGCATAAAAGGTGAAGTAAACATACTAAGCCGTATGCGAAAGTTTAGCGACCCACTTGAAAACACACTTTTTGACAGCTTAATGACTCGTGAAACTTTAGATGCAATGTTTAAAGCAATTGACGAAAATGTTGACTCACTTCGTGGGTATTTAAAACTTAAAGCCAACTATTTAAACAAAACAATTGGAACAAACTATAACGGACTGCCTTTTTATGAAATGTTTGCACCTCTTGGGGACTCATCAGACAAGGAACTAACTTACGATGAAGCTAAAAAGTTTGTGTCCGAAAACTTTGGCAAATTTTCTGAAAGCATGAAAGAAGTAGCGGAAGAAGCTTTTGCGAATGACTGGATTGACGTTTACCCATATGATGGCAAAGTAAGCGGTGCATTTTGTGGAAATATTTATGCAATTAAACAGTTTAGGATTTTGTTAAACTATGGCAACAGCCTTTCAGACGCAATAACCCTTGCTCATGAACTCGGTCATGGATACCATGCTATGCAAATCATGAAAGAGCGTATGTTAAACACAAGTTTTCCAATGCCATTGGCAGAAACAGCTTCAACATTTTGTGAAGTTATTGTAACAAATGCTGCACTGGAAAGTTTAGAAGAAAGTGCGCAGCTTCAAATTCTTGAGAGCAGTTTACAAGACTCTACTCAAGTTATTCTTGACATTTACTCAAGATTTTTGTTTGAAAAATCTGTTTTTGAAACTCGTGAAGACCACCCACTGTCTGTTGATGAGTTTAACGAACTTATGTTAAAAGCTCAAAAAACAGCTTACGGTGACGGACTTGACCACGAGCTTTTGCATAAATATATGTGGATAGCCAAAGGTCACTATTATAGTGCAGGGCGAAACTATTACAACTTCCCATATGCATTTGGGCATTTGCTTGCAAACGGACTATATAAAATTTACCAAGATGACCCGGCAAGCTTTGGCAAAAAATATGACAGCTTCCTTAGGGCAAGCGGTAAAATGCCAATGAAGGAAAGCTGTCAAATGCTTGGTATTGATATTGAAAGTGTAGATTTTTGGAAAGACGCTCTTGATGTAATAAAGGAAAGAATTAAGAAGTTTGAGGAATTGACAAAATAACAAACGCAATTGCATCACTTTCTGTATGCGAAATGCTAAGCTCGAACAAAAAGCAATGGGATTTCTCCATTGCTTTTTTTGCTTTTTCATGAAGAACTACATATGGTTTACCGTTTTTATCATGGAGGATTTCAACCTGATTTGGAAAAAAACCTTTAAATCCAGTCCCCATTGCTTTTACCACCGCTTCTTTTGCGGCAAAAATTCCAGCGTATGATTCCGGATTTTTGTTTGATAAATAGTTTGCTTCATTTGTAGTATAGACCCTTTGCATAAACCGTGATTTTTGCGAGACATTTTCAAAACGATTTACTTTTAGAATGTCAACACCAATTCCTAATATCATAAGACTATGCCCATTCCACTTAAAACACGATAAACCCTAGAAATAGGCAACCCAACAACCGTATAAAAGTCACCATCTACACGGCTAACTAAAACTGCTCCTTTTTCTTGCACCCCGTATGCACCGGCTTTGTCAAAAGGCTCTCCCGTTTCAATATAGGCATTTATCTCATCATCACTTAAATCATGAAAATAAACTCCTGTTTTTTCAACAAACGAATCTATTTTTTCAGTTGAATCCCGACCTTCTTTGCATGAGTTTAATTTAATTATTGTTACACCTGTATAAACTTCATGGCGGTTTCCGGAAAGGCTTTTTAACATTTTAAATGCTTCGTCATGACTTTCCGGCTTGCCAAGGACGTCTCCGTTTATATAAACTAAAGTATCCGCAGCAATAACAACCGCCGGTTCGTCTCCAAAATCTTTTAGCAGTGGAATGGTTGCAATTGCCTTCCGTAGTGAAAGTTTTTTAACTTGCTCGTCCGGTAAACCATCAATTGTTTCGTCCACATTGCTCACCACAACCTCACAGTTTAAGCCTGCCAGTTCCATAAGTTGTTTCCGCCTTGGTGAACCGGACGCTAAAATTATCTTCATATCAATCCGTCCTTATAGCTTCAAGTGCACTAAGTTTTGTTGCACGCCTTGCAGGAAAGTACCCTGAAACTAAGCCGATTATACTTGCAAATGCAAGTGCCGCACCCATTAGCCAAAGTGTAATGAGTGAGGTTACGTCACCTTCAGCTGATGCACCAAAACCAAGGTTTGTCAGGGCTTCAAGTTCTGTCGTGTTCATTACATACGAGCCGATTAGGCTAAGCCCTACTCCAATGATTCCACCAAGGAAACCAATCATCGCAGCTTCAAGCAAAAACATTCTGCGGATATCTTTTATTGAGCCGCCTATTACCTTCATGACACCAATTTCACGGGTACGTTCGTACACTGCCATTATCATTGTATTGGCTATGGAAATTGCAGCTACAAAAATACTTACTGCTGCAATTGCGATAAGTAAACCAAGAGTTCCCTGCTGCATTTCTTGGCGGCGTAAGATACTTTCTCCATCAAACCATAGGTTAAAACCCATTTCACGTATTATTTCGGCAACCCCACCGGCTTCACGCACATCGTAAACACGAACTAAAGCACGGTCATAATTTTCTCGTGGAGGGTCAACAATTGGTGAAAACCAACCCCACTCTTGCGACGATTCCCTATCTGCTTCCTGGCGCATTGCGGCAATTTCTTGAGCTGTCTCGATATCCATAAAAATGCTCTGGTCAACACTCCAATTGCCTGTTACATCAAGCACCCCCACAACATTTAATGGGAATGAACGTATAGGGCGGAAGGCATCTTCAAAATCCTCGCCGCCAATTGGCCGCCAAGTAAAATTCATGTCATATGAAAATAGCATTGGCTCATTTAACATATCAACAAACTGCTCAATATCTTCAAGAGGAACTCCACTCCAAATTTGATTCATACGATTTGCACGGTTCATCCAGTCTGTTCCCATTATCTCAAATGCAAGTTCAACATATGCTCCAACAACAACAGTACCAAAAGGGTCGTCATCTTCAATAAAGCGTCCTGCCATTAGGCTTCCCATTGTTTCCATACCCTCTGGAGTTACGCCCTGCACATTCCATATATCAGCAGCGTATGCCCCGGCTCTAATATGCATTGAACTTCCTCCCATAAAAGGAGCAACACTTCTTACTTCCGGAATTGCAAGAAAAGAAGCAATGGCAGCGTCATCCAGGTCAGGGTTTAAGCCACCCATGCTCCACTCGCCCGTATCCGGGTCTACTACCCAGCCACCGCTTTCCATAACTTCAATTACTGTCAAATCCCTATCCCAGTCTTCAAGCATTCTGTCAAAACGGGCTTCATTGGCAAGACCCAGCGACACTGTAAGAACAAGTGCCGCTGTACCAACTATTACCCCAAGCATGGTTAAAACTGTGCGGAGCTTACGTTTCCACAAGTTTTTTACACACATACTTAAAATATCTACGCCTCTCATTTATTTATCCTGCGTATCTTCATCGAAGTCTAGTTTCATTCTTTTACGGTGAATCATTACTATTGTTACAACTACAGCAAGCACTACAACTATAGCAACCGGAATCCACACTATCGGGCGTGAAATAAAGTCTAAAAACCCTCCACTGTCTTCATCAAATGAAACCCACTCGCCAAACTCATTCCATTCGCCAAGTTGTACCCATTCTCCATATTCGTTCCAATAGCCTGTTTGTATCCATTCTCCCTGTTCATTAAAAAAGCCGTCTTGCATAGGATTACGTCCACCAAAATCAAAATCACCGTCGTCGCCCCATGCACCGCCAAAGTCACCGCCCATGAAACCACCACTGACGTTTAAGGTAAATTCGTGAATATATTCAACAATAGCTCCTGTTGCGTCTTCACCATAAACAACCACAGCTCCGTCAAAAACTCCTTCTTCCCACGGAGTAAAACGCCCGCTAAATGACATTGCACTTTGTGCACGAAGCGGTCCAATAAACATACTTGCTTCACTCATGTCCCAAGGACCATCTGTACGCACACGCACGTTCATGAGGTCAACTCGTCCTGTGTTTGTCGCACGGAACTCAAAGAAAATCATATCGCCAACACTGGCATGTGCAGGAATTTCACGCATCCAAATTGCTTCAAGGCGAGTTATTTGAGCTACAGAAATTGAAAGAAGTTCCGTAGCATTGTGAGTACGCATTTCATCATCTTGATAGTCAAAAACTATTTGAAGAGTATATGAGCGTGGGTCTGCTTCCGGTACTGTAAAAAACCTCAAATTTTTTGTTACCTCTCCATTTGGAGGCATATAGTCAATAAAAACTGTGTTACTGCCTCCAACCGGTGTAAAAACAGTACCATGTCCTTGAACTGTTTCAACCGGCTCAAGGGTAATACGGACATTGTTTACAGATGTGTGTGTGTTTGTGTTGCGGAAAGTAATATCCATATCAAATTCATGACCTGCACGTGGAATAATTGGATTTGTTGAATATTCTGAAACAATAACACGCGGGATTTGGAAACGACCACTATCCGGTGGGTCATCATCTTCAATCGTAGGATTAAATACATTTATTGATGAAAAACGGTTGAAACTAAGCTCACCTGTATTTACATTAAAACGTATTGTGTGGCTGTGGTTTCCTGCTGTCTCTGTTGGCATAAAGCTAAAGCTTAAATCAAAGGTTTGCCCGGGACGGAGCAGTGGCACAACAATTGTATCTGCTGTCATTGGCACGATTCCGCTTTCCGGAAATGCTTGAACTACAACATTTCTAAGCTCTGCTTCACCTGAGTTTACTAACTGGAAAGAAATATTTCCTGTTTGACCCGGGTTTAGACGTCCTGTTGGTGCGGTCATATTTATGATTTCGATATTTGTTAATTCTTCTTCCTCTTCTGGTGCATAAACGTTTACAAAAAACCTGAAAGTTTCGGTTTGTTGATTGCGGCCGTCTTGGTCACGGTAGGTCACTTGAACATCAATTGGATATGTGCCGCTTTGGATATTGTTTGATGTTTGGAATGTAAACTGTAAATTGTTTGACGCACTCGGCTCAATAGTGTTAAAGAAAACTTGGTTTAAATCTCCTGTAAAGAAGATTGTGTTTGCGTCCATGTTTGGAAGGCTTACTTGTACATTTGTTGCATTCATGTTTCCACGATTATTAATATTTGCCGTTGCGGTAAAAGTTTGACCCGGTGAAAGAGGCTGCGCTTGTATTGTTCTGAAATTATTAATATTCATTATTGGCTCACCGGTTTCTACTTCTTCGCCAATAATACGTACTGTGATTGTGTCTGTTGATGATGGAAGGTTTGCGCCTTCACTATTGCGGAAGAAATGAGTAAGCGTTAGTGTATGTGAGCCAGATTCCGCATTATCGTCAGCTGTTATACTCAAAGTCATGTTTCTGGTTGCATTACCGCCTACAGATGTAACTGAGTTTGTATTCCTCAAAAATTCCGCAGTAAAAGGACTGGCTGTTGGGACATTTGCTTGTGTGAGTAAGCCATGGGCTGATTGTGAACCAATGTTTCTTACTTGCAAAGTGAGTTCAACTGTTTCACCAGCGTTTAGTGTTACTGTTTGGGGGGTTATTAATCTAATGTTTGGTGCCCCTACTACCTCCGGTACCGGTGGTGGGGTTGGAGGAGGCGGCGGTGGCTGACCTGTATTTGGGTCATTTGCCGGGTTAAAAACATTAAATGTTACAGAAGTGCTTGTAGACCTTTGTTGTGTTCCATCTAAATAATTTAATGAAATTGTTATAGAGTTTGTACCATTTATTGCACTTGGTGTTATTTCAAAATCAAAACTAGGCGTGTCGCTACCACCTGGTGCAATGCTTCCTGCCACTGATGGATTATTTATTTGATTAACCCCGCTTCCTGAGGCAGATATGCTTGTTATTGCTGCACTCGAAGTTCCGCTGTTTGTTATTATTACCGGAACATTAAAGGTGCTACCCACCGATAACGGGGCTCCTGTCAAATTTGATGCACTTAAACCAACACTTGCCGAAGCCACAGCAGTAAGGCCAAAATGTGAACCTCCTGCCAAAACTAAAATCAAAGCTAAAACTACTGCCGTAAATTTCTTAATCTTTCCCCTCATTTAACTCGTTCCCCTTTTCTTCATTTTCGTTTTCTATTTTTTCTTCATTAAAAACTAAATCTTCTTTTACTCTTAAATCTTTTTTAACCACATCTTTTATACTTTCCACATTCCCATCTCGTATGTGAATAATATGGTCGGCATACTCGGAAATTTCTGTATCATGAGTAACAATGATGAGTGTTTGATTATTTTTCTTTGCCATTTCTGTAATCAAATCCATCATTTCATATGTGGTTTTTGTATCTAAGTTTCCTGTAGGTTCGTCAGCAAAAATTACCTGTGGCTCATTAACAAATGCACGTGCAATTGAAACCCTTTGCTGCTGCCCACCGGAAAGCTCACTTGGTTTGTGCCGCCAACGTTTACCAAGCCCTACAGCACGAAGCATATCCCTTGCCGCAAGCATACGTTTTCGTTTATGCACTCTTCTAAAAATAAGCGGCAAAGTTACATTTTCTAAAGCCGTAAGGGTGGGCAGCAGATTATATGACTGAAAAACAAATCCAATATATTTTTGCCGGTAAAGTGCAAGTTTTGTTTCGTTAAGTTTTTCCAGCGGAGTACCCATAAATTTTAAACTTCCCTTTGTGGGTTTTTCAAGCCCGGCAAGTAAGTTTAGCAAAGTAGACTTTCCGGAGCCGCTAGTCCCAAGTAAGCAATAAACTTTTCCTTTTTCAAATGTTAAGTTTATATCATCAAGTGCGACAATCCGCTCGTCACCCATGCGGTAGACTTTACGGATATTTGTTAGTTCAAATAATACTTCCAAAAATAATCACTTCCAATCACATTAAAAAATCTTCATATTACAAACGACAAAACATTAGAACAAGTTACAAGACACCAACTTTACGCACAAACCGCAAATAGTTAAACACTGTACGGCTTCTTCTATACCTTAGAAACGACACCATTTCATTATACGCTTCTTCCATAAGCAAAACATCATCATCAGATACTTGTTTATTTGAGTATTTTGCCCTGTAATAAATTTTAATTAAGTCACGAAAGAAAATAGAGTCACTTCTATATGCAAATCTTTTTCCTTTATGTTCACCATATCCATGAATTGTTTCACCGGAAACCATTGGAATTGTATAATACATTATAATATCCAAAAGCCCTTTAAAATAAATTTGAGTTTGCTCGTTGTTTGAAAGGGTTTTTATTTTATTTAGTTTAAGCCTAAATTGCAGTCTTCTTGTTTCAATAAATATAAAAATAGCAGCAAGCAAAAATAGAACAATACCAATCAAAATCATTGATAGATTTTGGGAGGTTATTATATTCCTCGTAGTTTCACTCCCACCGGGCGATGTTGTACCGGCTCCCCCACTACTGTCACTTGGCGGACCTCCTGCAAAACTATCCCAAAAGTCACTCATCATTTCCTGTTCCCATGCGTCCATAAGCTCACGCATTCTTGCCATGTCATCATATTCGGTAAATCCACCACTTTGAGGAATTTCAATTTCCGGGTTCATCAAAAATGCATAAGTTGGAGTTGCCTCAACAATTACCCAGCCAAAACCTTCAAAGTAAACCTCCACCCAAGCATGAGCCATACTGTTTCTTACTGTCATGCTTTGATTACCGGCTGCCGGAGGCAATACAAAACCTTCTACATACCTTGTCGGGATTCCTGCAATACGTCCCATAAGAGCCATTGAGGAAGCAAAATAGGTACAATATCCTTCTTGCCCTTCAAAAAGAAAATGGTCAACAAAACAAACTCCCCGTGGTACAGGCTGTGGATTTAGTGTATAAGGGAATTGAAGTAAAAAATCCCTAATTGCAAAAACTCTATCAAAATCAGTTTCAAGTCCTTCTATTATACTTTGGGTTAAATCATGAACCCTTTGTGGTGTAATTTCCGGTACTTGCAGGAAGTTTTCACGAACTTCTGCTGCATATGGCGCAAGAACGTTTACAGAAAAATTGTCAAGCCATTCTATAAGTAAAAATTCATCCGGAATATATGATAAATTTGTTGTTGCTGCCTCTGTTGTTGGTGTCATCATTTCAAGCAATTGAATCATTTCTGCAACACCAAAATTTTCTGGCAAGATAGTTGTAACATCAACATTATTTCTTGCGATAAACGGCTCTTGAGTAAGAAATGAATAACCAGCCATTATTGGCTGCCGCAAAGCCTCATCTGCTCTGCTTAAATGTACACCTTCAAAAGAAAACTCCAAGGCATTTTGGATAAAACTCAAATTTGTATCCACATTTAAAAACTGCATATGGTAAGTAGTCCCCCGTGACATGAAGCCGGGAGCACGAACATCACCGGTTGGTGAAACGGATAAATAAGGTGCATAGTTGTTTGAGCCGGCATAAAACCATAAAATTGTCATAAGCGGTGGAGTAAAAACCGAGCCGGTACGATTTTCTCCAATTGAAACAGTCATTATTTCAAGAGGTAAATAAGTTTGCATGTAAAAAATTCCGGAACTCTCTTGGCTTGCAACACCAAGAGTTGAAAAATCACGAGCTGCCAAAAACCTGTTGTCTGCCGGGTTTAGACCAAGGGAAGGGATAGTAATGCTTGCAGTGTGTGTTCCGGCAACTGTTGCATACCTAAGTAATGCCGCAGAAGTTTCAAGCATTTCAAACCGGCTTGGCGGTAAACCATGAGTGTTTAAACTTTCATGTGTTAAAGTTGAAATCCACCTGTCACCGGAAAAATAATTGCTGGTTGCACCGGCAAGGTACGTCCTGCCGGGAGCTTGTACAGTCATTACACTCCTATTGTTTGGGACAACAGGTCCGCCAAGAATCCCCCCACCACCAGAAAATCCGGTTTGAGCAAAGGAAAAATATGTTGGATTTAATAGCTCATAAAAAAAATCACTAATTGCAGAAACCCGACCGGAAGCACTGTCACGTAAATTGCGCCTTACATATAAATCTGAATATTCTGGCATTTGCCAATTAACTACTAAAACAAGCAAAACACAAATGGGAGCAGCAACAAAAACCATGTTTCTATTTGTCCGCCTTAAAAGAATAAGCATAAAACTTATAAGGAAAACAATAAAAGCTGTTTCATCTCTTGAAAATCCTGCACTCCAAATAATAATAAAAGCAGTAATCCCACCGGCAGCAAGTACAATAAAGTTAAAAGTATAATACATAAAAATAGCAATACTAAAACCAAGCAAAAAGCTTATTATAAAAACAATTGTACGCCCAAACTCCTCACGGTAACTTATTTGCCCATTAAACATATAATAAATATCTCGAATATGCTGTACTTGATAATAAAAAGTTTCCTGGAACAAAAATAAAGAAAGCACAACAATTAAAAGAATACCAAAAACAATAACTCTGGTATAAATGTTATACATAGCAACTAAAAAGAAAATAATCGAGCCGGCACTAAAAAATATAAGTTCAAAGTTTGTAAGGTTTATTGCAGTAGAAGTAATCACTATCCTAAGAATAGAATACTGATAAAGAGAACCAACAAGAATACAAAACAAATAATCTTTTTTACTCATTAGTTTTCTCCTTTTCCTCGTCTTCTTTGTCACTTACTCTAAAACATGGGATACCGCTTTCGACTAATAAACTATAAATTTTTTCCGATTCTTGATTAACTTCCGCTGATTCAAAATAAATGACTGCAACATAATGCCCATTGTTTACAGCATTTTTTATACGCTCAAAAACTGATGGGACAAGAAGCGGTGTAAAAATGATTGCGTTGACATATCCTGTAGATTCATTTATCACATGAGTTAAAATATTTGTACAATCCAAGACTGTTTTATCTTCAAACTCTAAATCGCTAAAAGCTTCGTATAGTACATTAAACTCGGGCAAGCTGCGGGCACGTGTTGTTAGCCCATTTGTTGCGCACAAATCTACAGGCATACCCTTTGCCAAACAAAACCTTGAAATACTTATTGCGTCATGAATCATCCTGTCTTCAAGGGCGTAACATTCTTCTTCCCACAAATCAAGGCGTAAGCTATCAAATATTACAACCACTTGATTTAGCGCATTTGACTCAAAAACCTTAACAAGCCATTCATTTCTTTTAGCTGTGAGTTTCCAGTGTACACGTTTAATAGAGTCTGTTGGTACATATTGCCGTATGTCAGATACAGTGGAGTAATCTTCGTCTTTCATGTCAAACTGTGACTGAGCTTGGGAGAGCAAATTCATTCTAATAGGGAAACTTGTGATGTTTTTTATTTGAGGCAGGACATGCAAAACAACAAGCTTCTTTTGTTTGATTTTAAGCCGAAAAAGTCCGGTGATATCTGAAACCTTAATAAAGCTTAGTCCAATTTCATATTTTCCACGAAAAAAAGCCTCAAAAGGAATCTTAAGGATTACACTTTTTCTGGCATCAACAGAAGATGAATGATATTCATTTATGTCAACAACATGTCGCTTACCTACAATTTCTGCATCAATATCATGAAAAGGAATGATAGCGTTGTTTTGCAAGTAAATTGTCAAAATACCTTCTTCATTTTTTAAAATTTTGTCCGGCAAACGCTGGCTAATTTTTAACTCTTTAAGGTTTATATAAGTAATAACCAAACTAACAATAGGCATGAAAAAAAGAACCAAAAAAGCAATGTATAAAATCCGCTCACCAATAAGCCAGGTATAAATACCTGTGCCAATAAGCAGTGATGCGTAAATCAACCTATTTAATAAAAGCTGATTTAGTCTCCGCCACCTTGGGATTTTCATTTTGCCATTCCATTTGTGCCAAGCTCCAGTGCCTTGTAAATTACATCTTGAACACGTACTTTTTTTATACTTGCCTCTTGTTTCATTAAAATCCTGTGACTAAGGACATGGGGTGCCATGTGAATAACATCATCAGGCACAACAAAATCACGACCATTAAACATTGCCCAAGCTTGTGATGCACGAAACAAACAAATACTTGCCCGTGGGCTTGCCCCAAGCAGCACATCACTATGTTCACGAGTAAAACGTGCAATAGACACAATTAAATCACTAATTAATGAGTCAACATGAATTTGCTCGGCAAGCTCCTGGATTTTAATGATATCCGCTTTGTCTGCAATAGCTTCAAGGCTGTCCATTGGGTTTCGCCCCTTAAAACGCTCAAGCATCCTGCTTTCTTCTTTTATTTCAGGATATCCAAGTGTGATTTTCATGAAAAAGCGGTCGAGCTGTGCTTCCGGCAGGGCGTATGTACCCAAATATTCCACAGGATTTTGGGTAGCAAGCACCATAAACGGAGCAGGTACAGGATATGTTTGTCCATCAACCGTAACTTGGTTTTCTTCCATAACTTCAAGAAGTGATGATTGGGTTTTTGGTGATGTCCTGTTTATTTCATCAGCTAACACAAAGGAAGACATAACTGCCCCCGGGCGATATTCAAACTCGGCTGTTTTTGGTGAAAAAGCCGAGTATCCTGTAATATCACTTGGCATAATATCCGGTGTAAACTGGATACGTTTAAAACTACCATTTACGCTTTTTGAAAGTGCCGCAGCAAGGCTGGTTTTACCCACCCCCGGTACATCTTCAATTAAAACATGACCCCTGCAAGCAAGTGTTGCCATGATTAGTGAAATAGGAAACCGCTTGCCAACAATCACCTGTTCGACATTGCTAATGATTGCACGCATACATCGTACAGCGTGTTCGTTTGTTTCAATTGTACTCTTGTATGTCTGGTCAATCATTTTTACACCTCTTCAATTCTGCGTGTAGCGTTTTTAAGCCAAGCCTTTTCATCTTCATTTAAGAATGGTGAAAGTCTATCATATGTCACCATATGATAATCATTTAACCAGACAAGTTCCATATCTGTTAAATCACGGAGATCTATTGTATCTAAGTCAAACGGACAAAGCATTAGTGTTTCAAATCCAAGAAAACTTCCAAACGAGTTCTTGCAACATTCTACAACCATGATGGTGTTTTCAAGCCTGATTCCGTACTCTCCTTCTTTATAAAAACCCGGCTCGTTGGAATATATCATTCCGGGCTTTGGTACAGTTTCATTTACTGCCGGGGAAATACTGTTTGGACCTTCATGTACTCCAAGGCAGTAACCAATACCATGACCTGTGCCATGACCATAGTTTGCGTAATAATCCCATAGCGGCTTACGAGCAAATACATCTAGTGCATTACTTCTTGTATTATCCGGAAAACGTACCCTGGTTAAATTAATAAGACCTTTTAAAACATAAGTGTAATATTCTTTCATTTCATCAGTTGTTTCACCAACAGGTATTGTGCGTGTTGTGTCTGTTGTACCATCAAGATATTGACCGCCTGTATCAACAAGCAAAAATCCGCTCGGTTTAATTTCATCACCTTTTTCACCTGCGTTGTAGTGGATTATTGCTGCATTGCTGCCATAAGCAGAAATTGTGTCGAAGCTGTCAAATAAATAATGCTCCTGCTCGCTTCTTAGTTCTTTTAACTTACAGGTTACATCACCTTCAAACAATTTTTGTCCGCTTTTTAAAGCTTTTTCAAGCCAAACCAGCATTTTTACAAGAACAGCACCTTCTTTAATATATGCGTTTTTTATATTTGCAATTTCTATCTTCGACTTTATTGCTTTTTGGTTTAAAATAATATCATGTTTTTCTTTAGTTATTTTAATAATTTCCTCCGGGATAGACTCGGAAAGCAAGACATTTGTGGTTTTTTTGTTAAAGTGAATGTTCTTGGTTTTTAACTTCCCTAAAAACTCCGGCAAATCTTCATAGTTTTTAAGTGTAAAGCCTTGGCTTGTTAATTTTGAAGATATACTTTTTACTTTTTTAGGGTCAACAAAAACAAATGCATCTTCTTTTGTGACTAAAGCAAAAGCATAAACAACAGGCGTGTTTTGCAAATCATAGCCTCTCATGTTTGTAAGCCATGCGACACCATCAAGAGCAGTAACTAAACATGCCTCAATTTCTTTTTCCTTCATTTCTTCACGAAGATTTTCAAGTTTTTCCGTAGCAGAAATTCCGGCAAATTTTAGCTCATGCTCAAATGCTTCTTTTTGGGAAACACTTGGGCGGTCTAACCACAGTTTGCCTACAAGGTCATTTTGGTAAGAATATGATACCGATTTTTTTATTAAAGCTTTTTTCAGCTTGTCAAAATTGTCAACAGTAAACGTGTTGCCATCAAAACCAACTCTTGCGTTTTCCCCCAAATTTTCTGCCAAAAATTTTTCATAATCCGGCACACCTGGCTGACCTCTTTTAAAAAGCTCTATGTTTGTACCTTTAAGCTCTTTTGCAGCTTGGATATAATACCTTACATCTGTCCAAAGACCGGCTTTGTCTTTCATTACAACAACCAGACCGGCAGAGCCGGTAAAACCCGAAAACCATTTGCGGGCATTAAAGCAGTCCGGTGTATACTCACTTGCATGTGGGTCACCACTTGGGATTATATAGGCATCAAGGCAGTGTTCTTCCATAAGGTTTCTAAGTGAAACAAGCTTATCCATTTCTAGCAAGCCCCTTTCTTGATTTTTGCGGCATTGGTATTATGTTACTATCATCATCAAAATTGTTTATAAGCTCTTCAAGCTCTGCATTTTTTGCTGCAAGCTCTTTTTTAAGTTCATTTATTTCTTTTTTAAGCTTTACATTTTCCTCTTTTGACTTTCCTGATTCTAATACATATTTTGTGTGAACTTCGTCGATTTGTTTGCAAATATCAAGAGTTTTTAAATAATCATCTGCAATGTTTAAAGCAATAAGTAAGGTTTTTATTTTTTCATTAATTTTTGCAGCTGTGCTTTTTGGAACAACCTCATTTATCTTGTCATCTACATATCTTGCCAGGCGTTGAAGATACGCCACATCTTCTGTTGCTTTAACGGTTATGATTTCGTCACCAATTACTACACTCACTTTATTGTCATCCATTTTTTATTCCTCCTTATATATTCTTCTTCATATCTTCTACAAATAGCTCAACCAGTGGCATTGATGATGCTGTTTTTCCTTTTTTCTTCATTATAGAAAGAAGCGTTGCCAGTTCTTCGTTATGCAAGGCAAAGTCTTTTTTTCCATCAGGCAAATATGACTCATCTACAGAGATTACAAGCTCATAGTCTTCACGACTGTATCGCCAAGGGATAAAACTTTTGTTAAATTCCCTATAAAGTTTATCCGCATAACTAAGCCCTTTGTAGTCCATATTGCCTGTATAATACAGCTTTGTGCCGCTGTCGTTAAGCAAACGGAGTAAGTATAAAAAAGCTGAATTTATTCTTGCCGATTGGCAAATAACTGTACATTTTTGTCCTCTCATCTTTTCACACACAGCAGCGTAAACAATAGGATTTTCTATAATATAAACTTTATCGTTTATTGCATGTGCGCTTTTTACGCAGCTTAAATTTTCAAGAGTTAATACAAATGGCTCATTCAAGTTATTGTATGTTTCCGAAATTTTACTTACTAAACCATCATTATTTATTAAAGTGATTTGATTAACAGTTACTCTGCTTAAAACCCCTTGATTAAGAAGCCCTGCCTTAACATACATATTACATATATCCTCTAAACTATTTGGTGCTGATACTTCAAACACAAAGGCAATAGCACGAAGCAGTAGTAAACCTTGAGGCTTGCCGGACTCAAAAGCATCAAATGAACCAGCAAATTTTTTTGAAAAATCGGAAAGACGGACTAGACAAGTGTGTGAAGCATATACTTTTTTGTCTAAAGGTTTAATTGGTAAATTGTTTATCGCCTCTGCAACAACTCTAATCATATCCAAAACTTTTGTTGGTTCAACTCTATAAAAACCTACCCAAGAGCGATAATTCCGCTTTAGACGTGAGCTTAATTCAACTAACCATTCACCAGCCAGTGTTTCTTTAAACTGTGGCAAAATTTTTTTGGTAATTTTAGCTGACAGCTCAGACGAGGGGTCATGCATATTGTTGTCTTTATCAGGCAATGTTTGACCAACAATGATTTCAAGTACTTCACTAAGAACTATTAATGGGTCATCAAAGTTTTTTTGTATCTGCCTTTCAAAATCTGCAACACTGACACGAATTATAGCTTGATTAAAGTAGTCCTTGTTAAAAAAATTTGACAATGCTTTTTCTTCTTCCGGTGATGGATTTTCAATGCTTACCGCACCATAAGCTCTTCCATGTTTACAAAATAGTTCATAGATAGACTGTAATATTTTTTTGAAACCTTCTGATTCCGTTAAGTAATCTATGACTTTTTCCAATGACATCACCTCATCAATAAGTCAATTTTACTTAAAATCCGGCATTAATGCAAATTGTAAAATATTAACATCTAAAATGATTTATAGCTCTAGTAATTCGTTCGAGCTATTTAATTACAAATTACAATTTCAATCGAGCAACCTACCTATTGACGGTTGACCGATAAATCACATATACTAAAAATAAAAAGAAAGGAGTGTGTTTTTATGCTTCAAGTTACAGCAACCGACTTTAAAACAAACTTAGGAAAATACCTCAACCTTGTTAGCAAAGAAAATATCCACATTACAAAAAACGGTGTTGACATCGCAATTCTTGTACCTCCACCGCAAAAGCCAAGCATAATTGATGAATTACTGGGTGTTATCCCGGATGATGGCTTTACTGTTAAACAATCAAGACAACAACGGAGGTTAGCCCATGAAGGTGATGGTTGATACAAACATCATTATAGATGTATATCAAAACAGGACTTCCTTTGCCCCAGCAAGTGCTAAAATTCTAAAACTATCCGAGAGTAAAAAAATAACAGGTGTTGTAACCGCAAGCACTGTCACTGATATTTACTTCATCTTAGGGCGGCATATAAAAGACCATGCGCTGCTTAAAACTTTGGTTAAAAAGATGCTGACAACAGTTACGGTAGCAGATGTTTTAGCTTCCGATATTACAGAGGCTTTTAAATTACCAATGGATGATTTTGAAGATGCATTGTTTGCACAATGTGGAAAAAGAGTAAAGGCAGATTACATCATTTCCAGAAATACTGTTGATTTTATACACTCGCCCATTCCGGCAATAGAGCCTGATGACTTCTTGAATAAGTTTTTCATATAACAGGAAAGAGCCGCACATCATATAATGTGCGGCTCTTTCCTGTTATATGATTTTTTTCATATCATCACCCAAAAATGAATTAATTTTGTTTTAATTTTGATATTAATGTAATATTGGAAAATAATAGTTGACATGTAGAAGGAAAAATGATATATTAATGAAAATTATGTAAATATAACTCGCCTTGAGTAATTTTTCATTTTACTTATTCATTTTTGTGATAATTGTCGGCGAACAGAGATTCTATTTTTAAG
>Ga0131853_10006054_pt1 | contig 21848 bp, 19 predicted proteins | sample TergutLab28metaG_FD_92764 | JGI IMG/M metagenome (GOLD analysis project Ga0131853, IMG submission 92764) | Labiotermes labralis P1 segment gut microbial communities from Petit-Saut dam, French Guiana - Lab288 P1 (version 2) (version 2) | ecosystem: Host-associated > Arthropoda: Insects >... | reverse complement strand
TATTTCGTTAATGCTTTGTGTGTTTTTTGTCCAAAATCCAATGCTTCCGGTAATGGTAGCTACGCCGCCTCTAATCATGGTTGCACCTGCAAGCACCAACAGCAAGCCGATTATATTAATAAAACTGAAGTGGAAGCTGCTTGCCACTGCACCAAATATAAAGATAACCATCCCCGGAATCATATCCGTCAAGCCAATCAAGTTAAAGTAAAACATGCAGAACTGATAATACATGTTCATGGGGCGTAGCAGCATACGGTCAAAGCCGCCATCAATAACAAGTCCGTCTATATACCAAGTTTGTATAAAAATAACCACAGCTAAACCATGGCTCATTACCCCTAAGCCGTACATAAACGCAATGTGCCCGAAAGACCAGCCACCTATATCATTAAATTGGTTTGTAATAACCCACATCATACCTATACCAGCGGCGAACTGTAAGGCATTGTTTAACAGCCAGCCAAATAAGAAGGCGGGATATTCCAACTGCCCCTGCAAATTAAGTTTAATCATAAAAATACCAATGGTTATGTAGTGCTTGAGCGTTTTCATGTTAGCCTCCTTGCACCATAATATTTTTTAGTGCCTTAGATTTTGCAAAACTAAATAGCCCAAAAAACGATAAGCACCAAAAAATTTGAATGGCAATCTCTATTAAAGCATCTTCTAAGGAGGTTCTTCCAATAAAAATACCGATAGGAGTTTGATATGTATAAACAAAAGGTGTGAATGCTAAAATTCTTTGTATGAAGTCCGGATAAAACCAAATAGGAACTATACTGCCGGAAAGGAATAAAATTATGTGGTTTTTAGCCCCACCGATAGGACCTATATCGATAAGCCAAAAATTAAGCAGCCCAAAAATAGCTGCAATAAACCATAGTATAAAGAAGCTGAAAACAGTACTTAGAGCAAACAGCAAAAAATGTAACCCCGATGCAGGCACCGGAAATACAATAAAGATACTTGCAAAAATGATTATAGGAATAAAACGTTGAATAATGTTTGCAGCAATTTCCCCTAAATCTTCTGCTAAAAACATGCCGAATAAATTAATGGGTTTTATGTAATCCTGTGCTACGCTGCCGTCACGGATTTTCCGCTGCATTTTATTTTCCACCGTATGTACAAAAAAGCAGCCAAGCAGCGTGGACATTACAGAAAAAATTAGCATTTGGTTTAAGTCTACATCCTGCACTACATCACGGTTGGCATAAACTGCACGCCAAAAGAAGGCGGTAATGGACAGGATAATAAATTGCACAAAAACAGAAGATATTGCCCTAAAGCGATACTCTAATGAAATAAGGATTCGGAGTTTTATGAAATAAATATATGCACTCAAATTTGAAACACCATCTCTATTTCTAAAAAAGTGCTGCCTTGCCGGGCAGCACTTGAATGTTGTTCTTTTGGTAAAAGGTGGTCAACCCCGCCTATTTCTTACGTTTGTTCCTTCTGTTTACCCCTGCTATACGGTCGCTGGAGAGTTTTTGCCACGACTTTAACTTTTCTTCAAACGATGCAGCTTGCGCCGGAGAAATTACTGCGGGTGTATCGTTATAATACTGGTCGCCATCTTCATCATAATTGTCTACAGGTTGAGGTACGTCTTTCATAGACAAGGATATTTTATTGGTGGCTTCTTCGAACGATACAACACGTACAAGCACTTCGTCACCTATTGCTAAAACATCTTCTATATTTTGTATAAACCCGTTAGTAATTTGAGAAATGTGTACTAAGCCCAAGCCCACATTGCCGGGCAAAGATATTATTGCACCGAAAGGTTTGATTTTTAGTACTTTCCCGTCGTATATTTCACCCACTTTAAGCGTGGTAATAGTTTGTTCAGACATTTAGACCCGCCTCCTTGATTTAAATGGGGACGCTGTCCCCAAGCCCCTGCCGCTCCAACGGGAATAAATCCCGCTTGCGCTTCCTCGCTACGCTGCGGCAGCACACAGCCCTATGTGCTGTTAAGGAAAATTATAACATATTTACATCGCAACTGTCCATAATAACGCCCCATAGCTCTTCCCGTCCTGCCTTGGTTTCGCTGGAAAACGGCATGGGTGTTTCTTTTAAGCCAAAACAACGCTTAATGGTCGCCAAATGTTTTTGTATTTGGCTGCGGTTTATTTTATCTGCCTTCGTTGCAACTACGGTGAATGGCAAGTTGTAATGCACGCACCAGTCATACAGCATCTTATCATTTGCGCCGGGTTCGTGCCGTATGTCTACCAGCAGAAAAATGCGTTTAAGCGGCGGACGGTTTTGCAGATATCCATCCACCATTTCACCCCATTTTTCGGACTCGCTGCGGCTTATTCTTGCATAACCGTAGCCGGGCAGGTCTACAAAATACAGCTTATTCTCTACATCGAAAAAGTTTATAGTGCGGGTTTTGCCCGGGTTTTGGCTGGTTCGGGCAAGTTTTTTGCGCCCCAGCATTGCATTTATGAGGGATGACTTGCCTACGTTAGACTTGCCCACAAATGCAACCTCCGGCAAGCCGGAATCCGGGAATTGTGCCGGGCGTACTGCGGTTGCGGCAATGTCTGTGTTGTTTATGATAATCATACCAAACGTCCCCGGTGGTAGATTTTTTTGCCCTTTTGGATAAGGATATATCCGTCCTTAAAGTCTGCTTCCGAAATAATCTGCTCATGAGAAGTTATTTTTTCGCCGTTAAGGCTAACACCGTTTTGGGCAATAAGGCGGCGGCCCTCGCCACGGGATGGAATAAGCTTCATGCGCTCTAACACTTCTATGGCGGTAAGCCCGGCGGGGATATCTATGCACGGCACGGACTCCAAATCCATTGCACCTTTAGAGAATAACGCACGTGCGGCAGTTTGCGCTTTTTCGGCTTCTTCCTCGCCGTGTACAATTTTTGTAATTTCGTAGGCAAGAATTTCTTTCGCACGGTTAAGCTCCGAACCTTGCCATTTTGCCATTTCGTTAATTTCTTCCATTGGCAGGAATGTGAGTAATTTTAGGTTGCGGATAACGATTGCATCTTCCGTATTGCGCCAGTATTGGTAGAAATCGAACGGGGAAGTTTTGTTTGGATCCAGCCAAATGGCATTGCCCATAGATTTGCCCATTTTCGAGCCGTCGCCTGCGGTAAGCAGCGTAAGGGTTAACCCGTACGCAGAAACGCCTTCTACTTTGCGCAATAAATCCACGCCTGCTATAACATTGCTCCATTGGTCGTTACCGCCTAGCTGCACACGGCAGCCATAACGGCGGTACAGCTCTACAAAGTCGTATGCCTGCATTAGCATGTAGGTGAACTCAAATGCTGTTAATCCGTCTGCAAGACGAGACTTGTAGCATTCTGCCGCAAGCATACGGTTAACAGAAAAATGCACGCCGTAGTCACGCATAAACTCCACAAGTTTGAGGTCCAGTAGCCAGTCGTTTTCTTCCATGATGGCTTCGCCGTTTTCATAATCGATAAATTTTGCAAATTGCTTTTTAAAACAATCGATATGATGCAGTACAATTTCACGTGTCATCACTTTGCGCATGTCCGAACGGTCGGAAGGGTCGCCAATCATGCCTGTGCCTGTGCCCATTAGGGTAATTGGCTTATGCCCTGCCCGTTGCAAGTGTGCCAGTGCCATTAATGTTAAAAAATGTCCGGCGGTTAAGCTGTCTGCCGTAGGGTCGTAACCCATGTAAAAAGTTACGGGCTCTTTGCCCATGAGTTCACGCAGTTCGTCCTCGTGGGTACATTGGGCTATAAAGCCCCGCTCCATTAATATGTCAAAAGCATTAGTTTGCATTGCGTTCAACCTCTTTCATCGCTTCCAAAGTTTCGCTCAAAAGTTCATCCAATGTCCAGCCCAAGTTTTCTGCACCTTTGGCAATAACGTCACGGCTGCAACCTGCGGCAAATTTTTTGTCTTTAAATTTCTTTTTAAGACTGGAAAGTTCCATGTCCAGCGTGCTTTTACTTGGGCGCATGAGCGCAGCCGCGCCAATAAGTCCGGTTAGTTCGTCTATAGCATACAGAATTTTTTCCATTGTATGTGTGGGTTCGTAGGCAGAGCCTGTCATGCCCCAGCCATGGCTAAGTGCCGAGCGGATAATATCCTGCGGAACGCCTTCTGTTTGCAGCAATGCTTCGCCTTTTACGCAATGCTCGTCAGGATAAAGTTCAAAGTCGGTATCATGGAGCATACCCACTATACGCCAATATTCTTCCCTTTCCGGGTCGTACTTTTTAGCAAAGTAGCCCATTGTGCCGGAAACGGCAGCCGCATGATGCAAGTGAAATGGTTCTTTGTTGTACTTTTGCAGAATAGTTTCTGCTGCGGAAAGCGTAAGCATTTTAACAGCTCCTTAAAAAAATAGCCTTCGTCGTATTTACCCGACGAAGGCTTTAAATATGGGCGGAGAAGGATTTGAACCTTCGAAAGCTTAGCTAACGGAGTTACAGTCCGTCCCCTTTGGCCACTCGGGAATCCGCCCAGTGCTGTTAATAATATCATAAGACAATGTCTAAGACAAGTGTTTTGAAAAATTTTTTCTAAGATTTTGTCCAAGAAAAAACCTAAGAAAATGTCTTAGGAAATTTGTATTTTAGCAAATTTTATGGGATAATCGTTTGCATAGTTGTTACTATGGCAATACTGGAATTAAAACGTGAAAAGAGGCAATTGTACTTATGTTTAAATCGTACTTAGGCATCGACTTGGGAACAGCAAATACGCTTGTTTTTGCCAAGGGTGCAGGAATTATATTAAACGAGCCATCTGTAGTTGCATTAAATACTGCAACAAAAAAAGTGATGGCAGTTGGCGACGAAGCAAAACAAATGATAGGACGCACACCCGGCAATATTACCGCCATCCGACCGCTTAAAAGCGGCGTTATTGCGGACTTTGAAGTTACAAGCCAAATGTTAAAATATTTCATAAAAAAAGCGAAAGCAAAATGCAGATTCTTCCGCAAGCCTTACGTTATTGTTTGCGTGCCTTCCGGCGTTACGGAAGTGGAAAAACGTGCAATAGAAGAAGCGACAATGAAGTCCGGCATTTCAATGCGTAGCGTGGCTTTGATAGAAGAACCAATGGCTGCGGCAATTGGTGCAGAGCTGCCGGTGTCTGAACCTACGGGCAGTATGATCGTTGACATAGGTGGTGGCACAAGCGAAATTGCCATCATTTCACTTTGCGGCATTGTAACAAGTAAATCGCTCGCCGTTGCCGGGGACGAAATGGATAACTTTATTGTGGCTTATATGCGGCGTGAGTACGGGCTTTTAATTGGCGACCGCACTGCGGAAGAAATTAAATTAACGATAGGTTGTGTCCATAACCCCAGCAATTCAGCTACGTTAGATATAAGAGGGCGAGACTTGGTTTCCGGCTTGCCACGCACGGTAACGCTTTCCGAGGTAGATGTAGCGCAAGCTTTGGCAGAACCTGCGGAAAAAATTGTAGATGCAATAAAACTTACATTGGAAAAAACACCGCCGGAGCTTGCCGCAGATATTATGGAAGCAGGCATTGTGCTTGCAGGTGGTGGCGCATTATTAAAGGGGCTGGATAGCCTAATCGAATCGGAAACAGGAATAGCGACATACAAGGCGGACGAGCCTTTAAACTGTGTTGCGCATGGTACGGGTCTAGTAATAGAGCATTTTGACCAATTGCAGAACGTATTATTGCACAGCCGTAAGCGGTGATATTAATGGTAGATTTTTTAGAAAGGCATAAGCGAATATTTCTGTTGTCGGGTATCGTTTTGTGCGTTGTGGCAATTATTGTTACGGTTAACCCGTATGTGGGTTCTACCGTGTTTGGCAATGTGCTGTCTCGTGTTATAACACCCATGCAACGAGGTCTTTCCGCAACTATTTCTTGGGTTGGCGGTGGCTTTTCGTCATTAGGCAACAATCGCCGCTTATTGGAAGAAAATCGCCGTTTAGAAGCATTGAATAATATGCTTTTGATGGAAAATCAACGGCTGCAATTTGCCGAAGAAGAGAACTATCGGCTTAGTGCATTGCTGGACATTAACCAACGTTACGGCGAATTGCCCACAATGGGGGCAAGAATAATTGGCATAAGCCCTAATGTGTGGCATAGCCGCTTCTTTGTAGACCGTGGTGAAAACGACGGCATTACAAACAATATGGCGGTACTTGGCGGCGGCGGGCTTATTGGTGTAATAAGGCAAGTGCATCCTACACGTTCGCAGTTTGTTTCCATTATAGACAGTAGCTTTTCCGTTGCAGTAATGAACCCACGTACCGGAGACGTTGGTATGGCAGGCGGCGACACTAGGTTAATGCAACAAGGACATATCCGCATGGATCGTATAGAGCCTACATCTCAAATAATTGCGGGGGATGAACTTTTTACATCGCCGCACAGTTCAATTTTCCCGCCCGGCATATTGGTGGGAACGGTAGTAAGCATTCACCCAAATCCGGATGGGCATACACGCTATGCAATAATACGCCCGGCAGCAAGTTTGGATGATATAGAAATTGTATCCATTGTTACACAAGTTTTTGGCGACATAAATGCAACCGAAGACGGTCATGCATTTATTGTAGAAGATTAGGACGAACCCATGCGATTATTGGTTTTGGCGGCATTGGTGTTTGTAAATTTTGTTTTACAATCTACCTTGTTCCCGTATATTGCAATTTTTGGCGTTATCCCTGACACGGCACTGGTGCTTATTGTCAGCTACGCCATATTGCGTAACGAAATAGAAGGCGCACTGTTTGGCTTGTTTACGGGGCTTGTGCAAGATTTGTCCGGCGGGCTGTTTATAGGGATTTTTGCATTGCTGGGCTTTTTGGTTGGCTACATTTGTGGTAAGCCGTTTAAGGATTTTTTCAAGGATAATTATTTTCTGCCGTTTATGGTAGTACTTATGGCAAGTGTGGCGCACCAGTTTGCTATATATGTAACAACGGTTATGTTTACAGGGCAGATAGAATTTTGGTTTTACTTACGCACGATAATATTGCCGACGGTTATATACACTATGTCGCTGTCTATACCATTGTATATATTGGTGCATCTTATAAATAAAAGGCTAGAGAAGCACGAGGCTAATTTTAATAGCTTGTTTAAAGGCAAAGACGAGGAGTAGGAGGTGGCAATATGCGGTACGAGTTGAAAGAATTTTTACGTGATATAGGAAGAGCCTTATACGGCTTTTTCTCGCATCGTTTATTGTGGCTTCTTGTAATAACGGCTATTTTGTTTTATATCCTGTTGCAGCAACTCTTCACCCTGCAAATTGTGGAAGCGGGCAGCTTTGCTGCGCCGCCGCCCCGTACGGGCGAGGTAACCCGTAGCTTGCCTGCCCTACGTGGCACAATTTACGATAGGCACGGCAGACCGCTTGCAGTAAATGAGCTTCACTTTGTTGTAAAAATGGATCCAAGCGTGCGTATTTCTAATGAAGCATTGCTACAGCTTGCGCTGCTTTTTGAACAAAATAGTGAAGATTTTGTCGATAGCTTCCCAATTTCAAGGGAAGAGCCGTTTGAGTTTACGATAACAGGCACAACGGAAACACAAATAAGCCGTAGAGAATACCGCTGGAAGGCGGATATGGCAGTGCCGAACCCTCAAACTGCCACGGCAGAAGAATCTTGGGAGCATTTGCGCCGCCAGTTTAGCATAGACCCGGAGTTATCTAACGAGGATGCACGCCGCATAATGAACTTTCGTGCGATGATTTTCGAGCAGCGTTTTTTAGGTTTCGCTGCAAATTACGAACCTAACCCGATAATTTTTGCGCACAATGTTTCGCAAGAAACGATTGCGGCAATAGAAGAACAAAACGACCTGTTTACTGGGTTGTTTATAGACACACAAACAAGCCGCCACTACCCTGCCGGACGATACATGTCGCATATGATAGGTTTTTTGCGTCCTATTTCGGCAGAGCAGTTGGAAGCTCATGCCCATTTGGGTTATACGGAGCGAGACCTGTTTGGTATGGCAGGGCTGGAACGTTCGTTTGAGCTTGCGTTGCGTGGAATACCGGGCGTAGAAGTGTTTGACGTAGATGCATCCGGGCGCATGATTAGTACGCCCATAAGATATGTAGACCCAATTCCGGGCGAGCGGATTTTTTTGACCATAGACTTGGAACTGCAAATGGCGGCTTTTTATGCACTTGAAGATGCACTTAGCCAAGCCCTTATTGGTCGTTTAACCCTGCGCAGCAGCAGAGAACAAGCAATCTCACTGGAGCAAGTGCTTATTAATTTTGTTAATGCCCACAACTTGGATATACGTAGTGTTATGGAAGCGGCACCGGATAACCTGGCATACCCAATGCGGCAATATGTATTGGAACATTTCCCGGAGGCTACTTCTAACGCAAACAACATGGAAAACCGTTTGCAAATACAGGAGGTAATAGCGGATGGTTTGAATGCACGGCGTATTAGCCCTGCAAAAATACTGTTAACTCTTATAGGTACGGAGCAAATTACAGACCTCGACGGTAGTGTAGAGGAAGGGTTAATTGCCCGCCCAAACACGGCATTGGATATTCTGATAGAGAAAATTGTGGCTAGGGAGCTTACGCCTCAGCTTTTGAATACAGAACCTATGACAGGTTCGGTAATTATCACATGCGTCGAAACAGGTGCTGTGCTTGCTGCGGCAACGTATCCTTCGTTTGATAACAACAGGCTGACCAACAATTTTGATAACGATTATTGGTTTAGAATAAACACACTTGACCCAACCCACCCAATGATAAACCGCCCATTTAGGGAAACACGTGCGCCGGGTTCTACATTTAAAATGTTTACTGCCATCGCTGCTTTGGAAAACGGAGCGATAACAATCAACTCTCGTATTACTGACAGGATTGCATTTACTGCCGCAGGTACTCCGGCGGTTAGGTGTTGGCATTCGGGCGGGCATGGTACCATAAATGTTATTCAAGCCATTGCCGTAAGCTGCAACTACTTTTTTGCAGAAGCGGCATTCCGCCTTGGTAATGGCAGTCAAGTAGCCGTAGAGCAAGGCATAGCAACCATGAACCGCTACATGCAAATGTTTGGGCTAAACGACCCTACCGGCGTAGAAATTGGCGAGCATCCAATGGATTTCCATTCCCGTGGGCAGTACGTCACAATGGCATCGCCGGAATTTAAACGGTTACGTTATATGCAGTTTAACCCGTTTGCACCTGCAAGCGCACTCAATTGGCGGGCAGGGGATACCACCCAAGTTTCTATCGGGCAAGGTTTTAACAACTACACCCCGGCACAAATGGTGCGGGGCATGGCAGCAATTGCAAACCGGGGCGTTAACCATCATCTATTTTTAGTGGGGCATACCGAAGACGCAAACGGTAATGTTTTAAGCCGCACTTTGCCTACGTATATGCCGCACGATGTACCAGTTTCCGATACAACGTGGGATGCAGTGTTTGAAGGTATGCGGCTTGTAACGCAACCGGGTGCAAGTGGCACAGCGGTTAATGCTTTCCGTAATTTCCCTGTTACCGTTGCAGGTAAAACGGGTACGGCGGAAGAAGCAGGGACAGTGTTTTCTCACTCTGCATTTGGAGCATTTGCACCGTTGGACAACCCGCAAATAGCTATTTATGTAAACGTGCCGCAAGGTACTACTCAAGGGTTTCCGTTAATAACGGCAAATATAACCCGAGATATGATAGGCGTTGCGCTGGGTATAGACCCGCAGCCCGAACGTCCGATAGAGCAAGGCACATTAAGGAGGTAAGCAATTCTATGACAGCAAAACAGCCGATTACCATAAAAAGTAGGGGAGACGTTATAAATATTTTGCTGGATGACGCAATGGATTTTGCATCGCTGGAAGATGCACTGCGAACAAAAGTGTCCGGTGCAAGGCAGTTTTTTGAAGGGGTAACGTCGCAGATTGCCTTTAAAGGGCGGGAACTTTCTGCCGAGGAAGAAAGGCAGTTGGTGAAAGTTATAACAACAGAAACCACAATGAAGGTTATACTTGCAGACGGCAAAGCAGACGTTAAACCGCCTGAGCGACCCAAACGCCGCTTGGGCGAAATAGACATACCAAGTAAAGTACGTACGATTACGCCGCCAAACATAAGCTACACGGCAAGCAATACCGCTTATTATCATGGTGGTTTACGCAGTGGGCAGACGATAAAGTTTGATGGCTCGGTTGTGCTTATGGGGGATGTAAACCCCGGTGCGGAAATTATTGCCGACGGCAACATAGTAGTATTGGGTGCGCTAAAGGGTATGGCACATGCAGGGGCAAGTGGTGACACGGCTTGCTTTGTTTCTGCATTGGCGTTCCAGCCAACGCAATTGCGCATTGCACATATCATTGCCACCGTTAAAAAGCCCGGAAAAGGCGATGCGGTTAAGGCATCTGTTGCATATGCAAACGAAAGCGGAAAAATTTTGATTGGGGAACTTTAGAAAATTTACTTAGAAGGAGATATTTTTATGGGAGAAGTTTATGTAATAACCTCCGGCAAAGGAGGCGTGGGCAAGACTACATCCACAGCCAATGTTGGGGCAGGGCTTGCGATACAGGGCAAAAAAGTTGTACTTGTAGACGCTGATATTGGGCTAAGAAACCTAGACGTTGTAATGGGTTTGGAAAACCGCATTGTTTACGACATTATCGACGTTATTGAAGGGCATTGCCGTTTAAAACAAGCACTTATTAAGGACAAGCGTTACGAAACTTTGTGCCTGCTTCCTGCTGCGCAAACAAAAGACAAGGATGCCGTAACGCCGGAGCAAATGAAAAAACTTTGCGATCAGTTGCGGGAAGAATTTGATTACATCATACTGGATTGCCCTGCGGGAATTGAGCAAGGATTTAAAAATGCGATAGCCGGTGCGGATAAAGCCATTGTTGTTACCACGCCGGAAGTTTCTGCCGTGCGTGACGCAGACCGCATTGTAGGGTTGCTGGAAGCGGCAGAAGTGCGCAACCCATTACTTATACTCAACCGTATTCGCCCGGAAATGGTAAAGCGTGGCGATATGATGACACTTGAAGATGTAACAGACCTTTTGGCAATAGATGTTTTGGGTATTGTTCCCGACGATGAAACCATTGTAACTTCCACAAACAAAGGCGAACCGTGCGTTGCAGATAACAAATCCCTTGCCGGGCAGGCGTATCGTGATATCGTACGCCGTATGCTTGGCGAAAGTGTTCCGCTTATGGACTTAGACGGAGGCAAAGGCTTTTTTGGCAGAATCAAAAAAATCTTTGCCGGGTCGTAAGGGGAGGTATTGATATGAGTTTACTTTCAAGACTTTTTCCGCAAAAACCAAAGCCGGGTTCTATTGCCCGGGAAAGGTTACAGTTGGTACTAATGCACGACCGTGCGAAATGTTCTCCCGATCTTATCCAAATGATTAAAAACGATATACTGGAAGTGCTTGCCCGCTACGTAGATATAGACGATATGGAGCTGGACATGCAAGTTTCTAACGAGCCTTGCGAAGAAGGCAGCGAGCCAATAAGTGTGCTTAGTGTAGACATACCAATTAAAAATACAAGAAGGCGCAAGTGAGTCTAATGACTAAAATTAAAGAAATTCTACGCAATTACGAATATCTTCTTGCTGTAACAGTTATTTTAATTGGTGTTTTTGGCATTTTTATGGTGTATGCGTTTGGCAATTCGCCCGGTACGCCGCAGTTTATCGTTAACCAGTTTGGTGGTTTATGGGAGCGGCAGCGGGTATATATCATAAGTGGTGCGATTATTATGGTGCTGGTGTCGCTTATAGATTACCACTACATTACACGGTTTTATTTGTATATCTACGGGCTGATGATTGCGCTGTTAGTGATAGTAATGTTAACCGGCGTAGACGACGGCACAAATGTTGCACGCTGGATTTGGATACCTATCCCCGGTGTGGGGCGCATTAGTATGCAACCGTCGGAATTTTCTAAGCTGTTTATGATACTTTTCCTTGCAAAGTTTTTGGATATAAAAAAAGACACCTTTAATAAGGTGTGGTGGGTAGGGCTTGTACTTGTTCTTATCGCAGTGCCGGTGTTTTTGGTTACACGGCAGCCGTCGCTTTCGGCTTCGCTTGTAGTCCTGTTTACATCGCTTACTGTGTTGTTTGTTGCAGGGCTTTATTATCGTACTATCTTGATTGGGCTTGGGTTAATTTCTCCGGCGGCGGTAATGCTGTGGCTGGACTTGCAGCGGGAAGTGCCTGTTATTTTGCCTCGTATACTTAGCTCGTGGCAGCTTAGAAGAATAACGACATGGCAGAACCCGATTATAGGAAGCGATGAATTCCACCAAACGCAAAGCTCGCTACGTGCAATTAGCGCAGGCGGACTGACGGGCAGGGGATTTTTGAACAATTCCTATGTGGCAAACGGGCATAACGACTTTGTATTTTCGCTGGTGGCAGAGCAGTTTGGGTTTATTGGTGCCGCCGTTTTGCTGGCGGTTATAGCATTTGTAATTGTAAAATGCATACGCATAGGGCAGCGGGCAGCAGACATGGAAGGCAAGCTTATTGCCACGGGTGTTGCCGGTATGCTTATATTCGAAACATTTGTACATGTAAGTGTAACTACCAATTTGCTGCCAAACACGGGTATGCCGTTTCCGTTTTTGTCTTTTGGCGGCTCAATGATTTGGGTGCATATGATAGCCATGGGAATGGTGCTTAACGTGGCACTGCCTAGGAAAAAATCTATGTTTGAAGATGAATAGAACAAACAAATAAAAACTTGGAGGCATAACTTATGAACATTGCACTGATAGCGCATGACAATAAAAAGAAATTGATGGAAAACCTGTGCATTGCATACAGGCATATTTTGTCTAAGCATGAGATTTATGCCACGGGTACAACAGGGCAGTTGCTGGAGGAGTCTGTTAATTTGCATATTAACAAGTACCTTGCGGGGCATTTGGGCGGCGAACAGCAGCTTAGTGCGCAAGTTGCGCTAAATGATATCGATTTGGTAATTTTTTTAAGAGACCCGCTAACGCCAAAACATTACGAGCCGGATATAGGGTCGTTACTTAGGCTGTGTGATGTGCATAATATCCCCGTGGCGAGTAACCTTGCTACGGCAGAAGCGTTGCTGCTTGCGCTGGATAGGGGCGATTTGGACTGGCGTAAGAATTTGAAGTCGTAGGGAGGATAACCATGCCTAAAAAACTACGCAAGACACTTGGAGACGTATTTGCGCCATCTACCGTAGCGTTAAGAGAGCTAATAGACACACAAAGCAAAGACACCATCCGTAAATGGTGCTTGAACTACGCAACCGAAAAAGTGCTTCCCATTTACGAGAAGCACTGCCCTAATGATAACTGCTTGCGTTATGCATTGGTAGCCGCTATGGAAGTTGCCGAAGGTACGGTAAAGCTTGCAGCGGTTAAAAGCATTATAAGAGAAGCGCAGACAGTTGCGCAGGGCTTGGATAAAAACCCGGTTGCCCAAGCGGCGGCAAGGGCTGTTAGTTGTGGTGCGGCGATTGTGCAAACACTAACGCAATCGCTGGGGTTGTATTTTTATGCGGCGGCAGCAATTGCGTACGATAGCGTAGGGCTTGAGGCAACGGACGAAGAATATGATAAAATTGCCGAAGAAGTTTGTTTGGATTTCACAGCGGCATTGAAGGCGATTGCCGTGGAGGATGAGCCGAATCCGGCTAAGTTGAAATGGAATTGTTGAAAAAAGAGACGAACAGGCGAGAGCAGATTAATTGCTTTCGCCTGTTTTTTAGTTTGGACACTCTTCTTGCCGTACGGAATACTATGTAGTGTGGAAAAGTTGTTAACGAAAGGAATTTCACACATGCAAATAACACAAAAACAATCCCCAAACCGTAACAGGGGTCGGCAAGGCCATACACCCGACATTATAGTCTGCCATATAACAGAAGGCGCATTCGACGGAGCAGTATCATGGCTAACCAACCCCGACTCGCAAGTGTCATCCCACTTTGTGGTCGCTCGTGACGGTAGGGTAACGCAGCTTGTAGCCCTGGAAGACACCGCTTGGGCAAATGGCACAACCACAGGTACAGATAGCAGGGGCAATCGTCATTCTCGTTTGGCGGCGGTGCGTAACCGTAATGTAAACGCCAACTTATACACCATAAGCATCGAGCATGAAGGCCGATTTTCCGAAACCCGTGGCGCATTAACCCCGGCGCAGCTACAAGCAACTATCGACCTTGTAGCCCACATTAGGGCAGAGGTCAAACGTATTTTTAACTTCGATATCCCCATAAACCGTGACCATATTGTAGGTCATGCGGACATTACGCCGCAGTGGAAGCCCAACTGCCCGGGGCGGGAATACCCATTTGATGAAATAATTTCTCGGCTAACTCCGCAAGAAAATACCCACAACCCAAGCGACTGGGCAAAAGCAGCTTGGCAGTGGGCAACAGATAACAAACTAACAGACGGCACAAACCCGCAGGACGTGCCAACAAGGGAACAAATGATGCAGCTTTTATTCAATTATCACAAATTTTCAAATGCTTCAATTTCCTGAAGCCATGTGGCGGCGGATGCATCGCTGGGCATTGCTAAACCCGCCCGTGGCGAAAGTGATACGCATACAACTTTTGGTCCGTCTGGCAAGCAATTGCGCTTGAATTGTTGAGAAAAGAAACGCTGCAAGAAAACCTTCAGCCGGTAGGCAATTTCTTCCCGTGAATATTTGCCGTTAAACACATCTAAAGCAGTTTTTAGAATTTCCTCGGCTTCATATTCCAGGAAAAGCATATGATAAATAAAGAAATCATGTAATTCGTACGGACCAACAAGGTCTTCGGTATGTTGAGGTGTTGGAAGCAATTCCGGGCTAACTTTTGTAGCCAGGATGCTTTCCAGCACCTCTTTTAATTGCTCGTTTTCAGTGGTTTGGGCAATGTATTCCACAAGGTAGCGCACCAGTGTTTTTGGTACGCCGCTGTTTACGGCGTACATGCTCATGTGGTCGCCATTGTAGGTTGCCCAGCCAAGTGCAAGCTCGGATAGGCTTCCTGTACCCACTACAATCCCGCTTGTTTGATTGGCAATGTCCATTAGTACCATTGTGCGCATTCGGGCTTGAGCGTTTTCGAAAACAACATCGTACACGCCCGCAGCATGGTTAATATCCCGCAAATGCAACGCTACAGAAGCGGTTATATCAATTTCCCTGTAATGCACGCTAAGTGCCTTACACAGGGCGTGCGCATTATTTTTTGTATGTTCCGTCGTGCCAAAGCAAGGCATTGTAACTGCCACAATATCAGAAAGCGGTTTCTCCAGCATCTTAAACGCACGAACGGTTGCCAGCAATGCCATGGTGCTGTCCAGCCCGCCGGATATGCCGATAACGGCTGTTTTTATGTTTGCGTTAAACATTCGCCCTGCAAGTCCTGCTGCCTGTATGTCTATCGCTTCGTTTGGGTCTTTGCACATTTTAACAAACGGCAACTGCTCGTTTTCTGCAAGCGTAAAGGGGGATGATGGCATTAAGTCAAGCGGTGCGCTTGGGGTAAAGTCTTTCAGTTTGCGCAGGCTGATATCCGCAACGGTGTAACCGTCGCAAAAAGGCGGCGATTCGTGCAAGATAACACCATAGGCAGAAATTAAATTATGCCCGGAATACACCGTATCTGTCGTGCTTTCGCCCCAGCCTGCACTTGCCATAACGTAGGCTTTGGCAAATTCTCCGGATAGGCGTTCCAGCAATGCAGGGTACTCAAATGCGCTGCCAATTTCGCTATGGGTTGCAGATGGCTGCGCAATAATGGTGGTGTTGGAATATAGGGGCTGTATCGGTTCTAAGCCGCCGCCTACCTCCACGCCCACTTTTGCGCCGCCGCATGGGAAGGTTAAATTCTCGCCCAGCGGAATGTGCAAGCCGTTCCAGTCTACGACGTAGAAGTAGTCGTTCGTGTCGTCATAAGATTCTGATTCTGCTTCAAAAGAAAAATATTTGGAAGTCCGCTTCCATCTGTTTGACCTGTACACTTTTGGCACAAAACCCAGCAACCGCCCGTTAGAAAAAACAGCCGCTACGTTTAGTAGCTCTTTTGCCGTCCATAGTGGCATCCCCGCTATAACTAACATGTCTAAACCACGGCTTGCCGCTACTATTTTGTCCAGCGCATTGCCGGCGGCTTTTATTAGTGTTTGATGTAAAAAAAGGTCGCCGCAGGTGGCTCCGGTTATACATAACTCCGGCAGAACCAAAAGATGCGCACCTTGGGAGTGCGCTTTTTTCATCAGTTCTATAATGCTAATGGCATTGTGGTTGCAGTCGGCAACTTTTATGGTTGGCGTTGCAGCAACCACACGTACATGGTCTCTATACATGGCAAGCCCCTTAAAACATATTTGTTACATCATGCAAGCTATCCACCACTGTATTCGCCATGCGGCGCATTTCGTCCGAAGCAGGCAGAATATCAGGGATGACTATTACATTCATACCGGCATTGTAGCCGCCGGCTGTGCCTGCGGCGGAATCTTCCAGTACCAGGCAGTGTTGTGGTTCTACACCGCAATAGGCAGCCGCTTTTAGAAAAATTTCCGGGTTGGGTTTGCTTTCATAAACTTGGTCGCCGCCTACAATAACTTCAAAGCGGTGGGCAATATCCACGGCTTTTAATTTTTTTGTTGCGTTTGCCGTTGCCGTGGATGTTGCCACGCATTTTTTTATGCCCAACGCTTCCAGTTTATCTAATAATTCAAATAACCCGGGCTTTACCGGTACGCCATTTACACGAATGTGTTCGTCCATATAGTCGTTGGATGCTGCTGCACCTAGGTCTACGTTAAAACCTTCTATGCTTTCAGTCAAAACCCTGCGCCAAGTGGTAGCGTTTGTACCAATTATTTTGTCAAAGGTTTCGTTGAAATATTCGTCGGTTATATGAATGTTTTGCGCAGCCATTGCCGCTTTCCAGCTTAGTTGGGAGATAGGCTCGGTATCAAGCATAGTGCCGTCCATATCAAATATCACCAGCTTAATGTTTTGCAAGTTCATGTGTCGCACGCTCCTCATTTTTCCTAACCGCTGCACTTAGCATCAGTTTAATTCTGTTCAACTGGTTAACTTCACTTGCACCGGGGTCGTAATCCACGGCAACAATATTAGAATCCGGGTATTGTTTATGCAGCTCTTTTATGATTCCCTTGCCGGTTACGTGGTTTGGCAAGCACGCAAACGGCTGTGCGCACACGATATTTTGCGCACCCTGGTGAATAAGCTCTATCATTTCTGCGGTTAAGAACCAGCCTTCGCCCGTCATATTGCCCAGCGAAACAATGGGCTTTGCAAGCTCTGCAAGTTCCTCAATAGGCATTGGTGCGGTAAAGCGTTTGCTTTGTCCCAATGCTTTGCGCATGTGCTTACGGTATAGCTCTATTCCCCATTTGGCTATGCTGCCAATAGTTTTTGCCGTTCTGCTGCCGCCCAAATGCTCGTACTTAAATTTTTGGTTATGCGCACTGTATAGGAAAAAGTCCAGCAAATCAGGTACAACGACTTCTGCACCTTCACGCTCCAGCAGGTTAACGATGTCGTTATTTGCTGTCGGGTGATATTTAACCAAAATTTCGCCAACAACGCCTACACGTGGCAAAATGACATCTCTTAGTGGCAAGTTGTCAAATTCGTTTACCATGCCAAAAATATTGCGCTTGAATTCGCTACGTTTGCCGTTGTGTATCGATGCCTTGCAAATGGCGTTCCATTTATCATACAGCGCATTGGCACTACCCGGCACTGCTTCATACGGGCGTGTTGCGTACAAAATGCGGGAAAGTACATCCCCATATACAAAACTTTGTAACGCTCTGTTAGCAAGCCCGGCGGTAAGTTTTAGCCCCGGATGCTTTTCCAGCCCGGATGCGTTTAACGAAACCACAGGCACATGCGCCATTCCCGCTTTTGCCAACGCCTTGCGGATAAAGCCCATGTAATTGCTGGCACGGCAGCCGCCGCCCGTTTGGCTCATGATAATGGACACATTGTTAGTGTCGTACTTGCCGGAGAACAACGCACCAAGTACTTGCCCAACAACGATAAGTGCGGGGTAACAAGCGTCGTTATTTACGTATTTTAGCCCGATATCAATGGCTTCCTTGTCTATGGCAGGCATAACGTCGATGTTATATCCACTGGCACGGAATGTTTCCCCTATAAATTCGAAATGGACGGGTGCCATGTTAGGCGCAAGAATGGTATGCGTCTTACGCATTTCCTTGGTGAACGTAACTTTTTCCCTGCGTGGAGCAGGTTTTTTAACCGTCAATCCACGTTCTTTACGCTTGGCAAGGGCAGCAAAAAGCGAACGTATGCGAATGCGCACCGAGCCTAAGTTGCTTACCTCGTCAATTTTTAATAGCGTAAAAATTTTGCCCGTGGTGTCTAAAATTTCTTGTATTTCGTCACTGGTTACGGCATCCAGCCCGCAGCCGAAAGAATTAAGCTGCACAAATTCTACATCGTCACGCTTGCGTACCCAGTACGCAGCGGCATACAAACGGGAATGGTACGTCCATTGGTCTAACACGCCAAGCGGACGTTCCACTTTTTCCAAGTGTGCAACGGCATCTTCGCTTAGCACGGCAATGCCGTAGGATGTAATAAGTTCGGGTATGCCGTGGTTTATTTCGGGGTCTATGTGATACGGTCGCCCCGCAAGCACCACAGCGGGGATATTATTTTGCTCGATATATTTTATTGCATCGTTGCCCATTTGCTTAATGTCGTTGCGGTATTTTTCTTGTTCTGCCAAGGCTTTGCCGAGGGCAGCAATCACTTCCTGTTTTGGAATGTCTGCAAATTCTCGAACGATTTCCCGTTCCAAGCTTTTGCGGTCGTTTAGGTTAAGGAACGGATTGCGGAAGCGGATGCCGTTTTCTGCAAGTTCTTCCACGTTATTTTTGATATTTTCGGGGTAGGATGTAACAATCGGGCAGTTAAAGCATTGGTCTGCGCCCTCTATCAAATGCGTCTCGTTGGTTATGCTTGGGTAGAAAATATAGTTATGCCCCTGCTCGATAAGTGCCATAATATGCCCATGCACCAGTTTTGCCGGGTAGCATTCGCTTTCGCTTGGGATAGATTCCATGCCCATTTCGTAAAGCGAACGGCTGGAACGTGGCGAAAGTTCTACGCTGTAGCCAAGCTCTGTAAAGAAAGTGAACCATAACGGATAGTTTTCATATATGTTTAGCACACGAGGGATGCCAACCCGTCCACGTGAGGCATTTTCCAAGGCTGTGTAAGCAAAAACTCGGTCATACTTTGCTTGGAACAGGTTGGGCAGGCTGGCGTTGGCGGAGGTTTTGCCTACGCCTTTTTCGCAGCGGTTGCCGGAAATGAATTTTTTAGTTTCGCCCGTTTTAAATGTGTTTATCGTTAGCAAGCAGTTATTTTCGCAAGCTTTACAGCGGCTGTAAGTGGTTTCGATTTGCAGGGCTTGCAGCGCATCTGCGTCAAGTAAGGTGGTTTGTATGCGTGGTTTAAACCGCTCTTTTGCCAGCAATGCCGCACCAAATGCGCCCATTAAGCCCGCAATGTCGGGGCGGATGGCTTCGCATTCGCTCACAAGCTCAAATGCACGCAGCACGGCGAGGTTATAAAATGTGCCGCCCTGTACAACAATGTTTTTGCCCATTTGGCTGGGGTCAGTAATTTTTATAACCTTTTGCAGCGCATTTTTTATAACGGAGTAGGCAAGCCCTGCGGAAATATCCGCAACGGGTGCGCCTTCTTTTTGTGCCTGCTTTACGCGGGAATTCATAAACACCGTGCAGCGAGAGCCTAAATCTACGGGGTTTTCCGCAAACAGCGATTGCTCGGCAAACACATCTATTGGCAAGTTAAGCGAGCTTGCGAACGTTTCAAGAAACGAGCCGCAGCCTGCGGAACATGCTTCGTTAAGCAGTACGGAGTCGATAATGCCGTTTTTTATGCGCAGGCATTTCATGTCCTGCCCGCCGATATCCAAAATAAAGTCTACCTTGGGGTCGAAAAACGCCGCCGCACGGTAATGTGCTACGGTTTCTACTTCGCCCATGTCTGCGCCAAGGGCGGTTTGCAGCAGCTTTTCGCCATAGCCTGTTACGCAAGAATAGCGCAGTTTTGCAGCGGGCGGCAGAATTTCATAAATTTGCGCCAAGGCTTTGCGGGCTACCGCCAGCGGATTGCCCTCGTTGCTTTCGTAAAAAGTATGTAAAAGTTTGCCGTCGTTGCTTATAAGCACAGCTTTGGTAGTAGTCGAACCTGCATCCAGCCCAAAGAAGCAATCGCCCTCGTAGGTAGCAAGTTCCGCTTTTGGCACGATGTGTTGGCTGTGCCGCTGGTTAAATTCCGCAAATTGGTGTTGATTTTCAAACAATTGCGGCAGGCGAGACATTTCAAACGGCAGCTCTTGCACGCCCATTAAATTGTTAAGCAGGTCTGATATGTTAAGCAGCGTGCCTTCTTTTTCTGCACGGATAGCCGCACCCAACGCTGCAAAAAGATGCGAATGTTCGGGCGTAACAATATTTTCGTCTGCAAGTTTTAAAACATCCACAAACCTTGCCCTAAGCTCGGAAAGGAAGTGTAATGGTCCACCCAAAAAAGCCACATTGCCCCGTATGGGTTTGCCGCAAGCCAGCCCGCTTATGGTTTGGCTTACAATGGCTTGAAAAATGGATGCAGCAAGGTCTGCACGGCTTGTACCCTCGTTTATGAGCGGCTGCAAATCGCTTTTGGCAAAAACGCCGCAACGTGCCGCAATGGGGTAAATAACTTGGTGCGCTTTTGCCAGCTCGTTTAAACCTTCGGCATCGGTGTCTAAAAGGCTTGCCATTTGGTCTATAAACGAACCCGTACCGCCGGCACAAATGCCGTTCATGCGTTGTTCTATAGTGTTGGAAAAATAGATAATTTTTGCATCTTCTCCGCCAATTTCTATGGCGACGTTGGTTTCGGGTGCGCAAAAAGAAAGTGCGTCCGACACGGCAATAACTTCTTGCACAAACGGAACGCCCACCCAGTTTGCCAGCGACAGCCCGCCCGAGCCCGTTATCATTGCATGGAAAGAAAACTGCCCGAGTTCCTCCATCGCCTCGGCAGCCAGTTCTGTTAGCGTTTCCTTAATGTTTGAGTGATGGCGGCGGTAACGCTGGAAAATGAAGTTATTGTCCTCGTTTGCCACAATTAACTTGATTGTTGTAGAGCCTATGTCAATCCCCAGTTTATATGTAGTCATATAAAAATCCCCTTTCATATTCATACAAACTCTATTATAGCTTGTTTGAAAGGGGATAAAAAGAGGAAATGTTAGACAAAGTCTTAGAATGGTGTTAGTATCTTCAGCTTTAAAAATAAGCGCTTATATATTTTTTGTTAATTTACTAATGGAGGATTTTACAAATACAATTATAATAAATTTGCATAGTGGCATATGCGTACTCGTCTATGTTGATGGATGGGTACAAAAAAAGAAAACTTCTAACGCCTTGTAGTAGCGGTAGAGGTTTTTTTTATGTCGTCGCAATTTGTCTAGCTATATCGAATAAAAATATATAAAAAAAGGCTGCCTCTACTGAGACAGCTTTTTTCTGTTTTGGTGAAAGGCGATTTTACCCTCTGGCCCTTGCCCTTGCATCCGCAGCGGAATGCTCTGCATACGTGTTAGAGAAGAAATGTTCCCCTGTTTCAAAATCATATAAAACAAAATACAGATACGTACCGCCGGACGGCTGCACCGCTGCACGTATCGCTGCCGCACCGGGGCTGCCAATTGGTCCAACCGGCAAACCTGCGTGCATGTACGTGTTAAATGGTGAGTCTATTTCAAGGTCTGCAAG
>Ga0131853_10006052_pt1 | contig 21848 bp, 13 predicted proteins | sample TergutLab28metaG_FD_92764 | JGI IMG/M metagenome (GOLD analysis project Ga0131853, IMG submission 92764) | Labiotermes labralis P1 segment gut microbial communities from Petit-Saut dam, French Guiana - Lab288 P1 (version 2) (version 2) | ecosystem: Host-associated > Arthropoda: Insects >... | reverse complement strand
GTGTGTGTGTGGGGGGGTGTGTGTGTGTGTGTGTGTGTGTGTGTGTGTGTGTGTGTGTGTGTGTGTGTGTGTGTGTGTGTGTGTGTGTGTGTGTGTGTGTGTGTGTGTGTGTGTGTGGTCCCTCGCTGCGCTTCGGATTCGCTTCCCGGTCTGTGTGGGACTTTGATCAAGTCTCTGTGTCACACACATACAGCAGATATCTTGAGATGCAACTTACACATTTCCTTAACCGTTCGGTCTACAAGTCGGGACGCAACTGATACACATCAAGCATATATCTTGCGACGCAATTTTTACGCTTTCTTGACCGCGGAATGCTACTCGCACGTCCCCGGCAACTGAACTTGTCTCTTTATAGGTACGCAAAATGCCCTTACAGAGGTCGCAGGCAGTCGAGTGCCACTCGTCACTCACTGATCTAGAGTGTCTGATATAGACAACGCGTTCTGGTGAGGGAATAATTAGTGCAGCATACTTATAGAACAAATATAGGCAACAGTCCCACGCGTGTTTAGACCAGATTGGTAATGGCTCGTCACCCGCATCGGCATGCAGACTTCACAGTTATGGTAATGAGTCTGACGGATGCTTGTCGCCGTCACGAACCTCGTAACCGAAAGAAATGGGGATGGCTTACTTAGGCAGAAATTCAAATGCTAGTCCTTCAAGGGAAAACGAGTGCTACAGCTCCCGAATTGCATCAATAGACGCCATATCTCACAGAATTATCCTGCAGGCGTGGAGACAATACAGGTTCAATGTTTTGGCCCGGTTAGACCTACCAACCGTGTAGACCGCGAAAGGCCCCGATACGTTTCAGCATAGACTTGCGCCGTGCGGTAGCCACAGCACAGATTCGACCAGACATCTCTCCGGAACATGAACCAGTTCAAAATCATCCATACAGACGGCACTGACACCTAATTTCTGCATCCACTCAGAAGCCGAAAAGAAATCAATGGCATTTCAACGAGAGACTTTTTCATTCCGGTATTTAAAAAATACACATTTATTGAAAAGAGAGACTCAAAGAGTCCATCTCGCAAGAAAATTGAAGCAAGGCCTTCTCACCAAATGCGCGCACCAAAACTTGGCCTTATGACTTTTGATGGTAGATGAAATCAATGGCCGAAATGAAGGGGCACCGCATACTTTCATCAGCCCATCCCTCAGCGACAGCCGAAACGCAATGCTCTTGATATCTTCGGTGTGCGAAATTGTCCAAGATGATTCAACGTAATACGAGAACATATGGGAGACTGATGGGAATGAATCGGTCGTTGGGTAAGTTCTGGCCATTGGGCATTGCCATCCATCGAAAAGAATAATTTGAAGGTTAAAAACGTGTCGAAACACAATTTGGAACGCGGCGTATTGCAGGGCAGGTGGCTGTCGACAGCATGCAGTACAGATACACGTTTCAGGGCGCCTGCACTGCTAGTCGTCGCAGTGCAAGTGGTAGCCGAACAGCTCGTGACACGCCGTACAGGTCCGTGAGTCATGACCAGCTACATCCAGGCTTGTAATTGCATAGAAGGAACATTACCTTGTCGTCAGATTTCGAGGAAGGCACCATAGCTATGGCATAGTTCCTAAAATAGAAAGTAAACATCAATCAAGTGAAGTGCAGAAACTAGAGATGGGCACGTGGATCGCAAGTTTTTAAACTCTCGATAGACAGAATGTTCAGTTCAATTGATTCACCGCCGCGACGTAACTACCAATCTTAATGGAGTGTAATATGTCAGTTCAAGTTCGAAATCGAATATTCCAATACCGAATGAGTGCCCATACTCTGATCCCTCACGTTGCAGAATTGGGTCATAGTAGAACGCATTCTTTTTCAAGAGTGTACGCGACGTACATTTCTACCAGAGGTGACGTAGTAAATCTGCCCCCCGTGTACGTGTACTGGTTGGAATGCATTCCAACCAGTCCTTTCTCAACCTGTGCACGAAACGGCCACATATAGGTGTGATGATACCAGAGGCTGTGTAATGCAATTTTGACTTCCTGATGATGAGCACATATGCTCGAAACATGTAGAGGCATGAAATGAAACTTATTGTGAAACAAATTTTGTGCATCAAGTTGGTTAAATACTGAGATAAATATACTGAGTTGCACGGTCAGCAAAACATCAAAAAAAGGAACATTGGTGTTACGTGTTCCATTAGGAATATCTTACTAATTACACCACACCGGCAACATTTTCCTCCAGGTGTGAAATTTTACTTATAGAATCCACAGATTAGTAGCAAATAGGATGGCGATGTGTTCATTGGAAGATACATCACATCAGGTCGAAAATTATACTACGCAATACATCAACTGCATTAAAATCAACATTTTCAGGAAACTCCCGAGCTCCAGCTAAAAGCACTTGCAGAAAAGCAGTATTTTAATTTTAATGTCCTCATATATTTAGAAAATAATTGCCACTGGCCCTTCCTCTAAGATAATTGTTCGGAAGTTTTCAATACAAAACTTTTTCACTAAGATGAAACCGGCCAAGTTAGCAATAGTTAATTACCTCCTTCCGAATTTCTGCAAGGACAAATGTATATTCACCTCTCTGTTTAATAAATATTCTATATCCGTTCCCTCACATGCGATATTATTCAGAATCTGCTACACAAGCCAGAAGACGAGCAAGCTGAAGAAGCTTGGAAATCGTAATACATTAGGAAATGTACGAATGGACGTGAAAAATTTGGTACTTTCCAAATTTGTCGAAAACTTTTCTTACAGAAGCGTAAAAATTATTGAATATTCGCTTCACTTTCGTGCACATTTACTATTCCAGACATTTATCCTTCGATGAACATTCAGCAATTTGTGCTGGATGTGTCAGCAAATTAGATGAGACTGTTCAAGGAAATAGTCTGCTTCGGTGCCAAATGTCGTGAAAATGCGTTTAGTTTTGCTCGAGTTTTTACACGAAGAAAGGCGGACAGAAAAATGTAGAAACTGAAGTGCTGGTTTGAGAATATGTCTTTTGCGAAGGCTGTCTCAAAGATTATAAAACAAATACACACTCCTGTGGACACTGTTGACAAACAGAAACAATGCCAGTCACGTTGGCAGTCCGAAAACTACCGTCTTAATAACTAACAAGTTTACTGCCTAAATACAATTTACAGAAATCCAAAATACCTAATTATGTACTTACAAGAGTTTCACAGCGTCAGCTGCTACGTGTTCAGCTGTACAACTTACTGCACAATGAGACGGCAGCTATCAGTCTGATATCACTGGCATACACTGTATTCCCTACTCTAAAATCTTTGTAAATATTGTTTGCGAAGGTTTGCTGCGCCCTTGTTTAATAAGCCGCTTTTTCTCTAGGATAAGAATTATCGTTTGCAATGAATTTAGACATACGGATGGGCGAGTAACATACAAGAGATTTTTCGGAGATGATAAGCTGCACATGTTTTCATTCGCTCTAAGCTGAAACAATATATCAACAAACTCACTTGCTTCAGAGCTTTCTCCGTTCTTATCTGCATAGAGGGTGCTTCGGCGAGATTCTGCCGTAATTCGGGGACCTTCTAGTTAGATTAGTTTGCGTCTATATAACAAAATACTTGTGTATCCGAATTTGAATGCTGAAGGAGGTATTACTGTGAAGAAAATAGTCTTCATACGGCGCCACCTACTGTACTTGTATAACATGTGTTTTGTGTAACGGGCGCAGATTTCGTCCTTGAAGAGACAGCCACGCCAAGCCATATGGAGGCCACTGTGTTTTGTAAATCACACTAAGAACGAAGTTTATGATACTAGTACGAGTTTTCTTGCTTAATCATTTTATGCCAATCGGATATAAAGTACATGTTAACTGCACGTGTTAACGTTATGAGAACAAAAAACTGCTCATCTTCTTGTTACTTTATTGTAATGAATAAGGTTATTATAATTCTAATTCTGTAAAAATAATCTGGCCCTTATTTGCCTAACCGTCCAGTTTAAGGTACAGGCATTTTTGGTTGCGTTGATGTTATATAACATAAACAACATCTTCCTGTTAGTATGATAAATTCTAACTAAAACAGCCTTTGTTTGTGAAGATTCCAGTGATAATGGAGGATGCGAGACATTCAAGATCACAAGATGTCTTAGTAACTAGTAGCTTTTGTATTTGCTTACGTGTGATAGTTCCATTTTAATTCCGCTTTAAATTCTGGACGCTCTATTTGTCCATAGAGCCATTTCACATCATACATCATGTGTCAGTAACACTTTACTACGAGTCCCACACTTGCATTGTAGAGCGAGACTGCGGGTTGGTTCTCATTGTGATGCAGCGAATGTTGCATTACAGTCGACATGTTCATAGTTTTACTTTCTGTACTAATACGGACCAAATGTAGTGACACTTCCTTTATGAGATCTTTTGTCATTTTATATTTCAACGCTACATTCAACAGTTCATCTCAGAGGAGGATCCTTGTAATTTTCTCGGTGTCGGCTCGTGGGGCTTTCTAATGGTAAAGCTGCGGCTAGGATTATTGTAATATTCATGTGAAGGCCCGCCCACCGACCTAACGGGCCGAGTCTCCCAAATTCGGTACAGCAGACCAGACCCACATGGCAACGTCCGGGTAGGAAGCAGACCGTCACGTCTCATTCAACACCTCATTAAATGTTGTTTGTCCGTAGGTATATTTAAATGTTTTAATTTTTTCATTCATCTGCATTATACAGGTTAATTTCTAATATAAAATCCTCCACCCCCTCCTGTCTAGTGACCGCCAGATGTTCATTTATCACGTAACATGTGAAAGCATATTCTTTATTGTATATGCCTCCAAATTTGGCATTAATTATTTGAAACATTTCCTACCACAACATTGATAAGAGACAGACATCCACGCTTCCTACGGGATTCGAAACCACAATCCCAGGAAGCCAGCGGCCAATGGGTTCTGCAAAGATTTCTGTTTGCCTCATCATTATAAAACAACAACAATTATGAGGTATTTAATTAAATATTTTTAATAATTTTACTACGAATGGATCACATGACCGGTACGTCCTGCATCGTCTGCAACAACTCTGTCAATCATCCAGTACCTTGTTTGGTCAGTCGTGCTGTTTCAAAACTGCATTCCAACAACACCAGGCTTGAATCTCTTCGATTTTGTCTATGAAGGCACGCGAAAAATCTGATGCCCTACACAGATGTCGAAATGTAAGATGAATTACTTCGTCGCGTTATGGAGCTTGTAGAAGGCCGGCATCACGAACTGACACAAGCTTTGTGACGTATTCACAGGCGTGTCAGGATGTGTGCAAGGAGGATGAGATAGGCGGTAAGAGTACATATACACAGGCATCAGAAAGCAGCTACATGGCATGTTATCACTTCCAATACATACTCTAAAACGCAATTTCAAACAGCACACAACAAAACAAAAAGTCAGTGACAATATTTAGATTTATTACACTGGACATAAAATATCTTTATGTCAACGTACAATCAATGCAATGTTACATTACTGAACTGTTATTAACTATCAATACTACTGAAACAACCAAGAAAAAACTCATATTACTCTTACACACAGTACTGAACAGAATTTTTTCCAATTTTCTAATAATCTTTCAAACATTTGAAAAGTGTTGCCTTGGTATCCCCCATTTCTTGTATGGTAGGAAAGACATTTCACTAATGCTTAGAAAATGTAATAGTGGAACATATGATAGATAATAAGAACATAATATTTTATAACGGATATGACTATGACATTTTAATAATCTCTGATCACACAAAAATGACCGCTGAAGAAATATTGCATAAAATGAATAGTTCATATTTCAAACTTGAATTTAAGGATACTTACTTACTTATTTACTTACTTACTTAGTTACTTACAACTTACTTACTTACTTATTTTCTTACTTACTTACTTACTTACTTACTTACTTACTTACTTACTTACTTACTTACTTACTTACTTACTTACCCCATGGATCAGCGTCCTTCTAAGAAGCTAACCGGTTTGCAGCTAGTCAAGAAATTCCCCGCATTTTATGGAATCCGAAGGTTCATTGCCGCGTTCACAAGTGCCCGCCACCTGTCCCTATCCAGAGCCAGCTCGATCCAGTCCATACCCCCACATCCCACTATCTGAAGATCCATCTTAATATTATCCTCCCATCTGCTCCTGGGTCTCCCCAGTGGTCTCTTTCCCTCAGGTTTCCCCGCCAAAACCCTGTACACGACTCTCCCCTCCCTCATACGCGCCGCATGCCCAGCCCATCTCATTCTTCTAGATTTTATCACTCACACAATATTGGGTGAGCAGTACAGATCATAAAGTTCCCCATTATATACTTTTCTCCACTCCATGTTACCTCATCCTTCTTAGGCCCAAATATTCTCCTCAACACCCTATTCTCAAACACCCTCAGCCTACGTTCCTCCCCCAATATCAGCGACCAAGTTTCACACCCGTACAAAACAAATGGCAAAATTATAATTCTGTATATCTTAATCTTTAAATTTTTGTTTAACAAAACGGAAGACAAAAGATTCTGCACCGAATGATGGCAAGCATTCCCTGACTTCAATCTGTTCTTAATTCAAAGATACGTACGAAAACGAACACAGTTAACTTCCTAAGACTTGTTATCGCCATAAAAATGCTGCAAAAACATATATATATAGAGAGAGAGAGAGATAGGGCGGGAGAGACAGATAGAGAGAGAAGACCGACGTGTAAAGGCACTAAAATTCATTCCCATTCTGTTCGCCCTACGGAACACAAACCGGTGGCTTGCAAGTTTCGTACAAATATTATGTATCATCTTCCTATAGGACACAGGAAGCATAAAGAAACGATAAACTCTGTGATGCTCTAGCCCGACATTTTAATGAGGAGCCACACTACAACAAACTCACGAGTTTCATACGTTCCGTATCTGTGCATTAAGGAATATTTTACATTTATGTAACAAACCAACACATGCTCATCGACAAATATATTTGATCATATATTACTATTTACTGGCATATTTCGGTAGCTTCTACGACCATCCTCAATGCGCCATACAATAACACAAATAATATATGAGCAACTGCACTAAATGTATAATTAAAATCACCCAGTGTTACAGTTATTATTCCAAGCTCTCATTATGATAATCGGTTTTTAACTGTAACGTAATTTTACATTTTATCGCCACAACGAGCGGTAGAATATTAACTCTAACATTATGTGGTTTTAATTTCGCATACTGTGTAATTGTTCATATATTGTTTGTATTAGTATATGACACAATGATGATAATTGCAGAAGCTACAGAAGCATGTCGGTGAACACTAACATACGATAAAATATATATCGATGTGCATTTGTTGGTTTGGTACATAAGTGCAGAAAACTCACGAGTGCTCCAGAATTAAAATTTTCACCTCTTTTAGCAACGGAATGAAGTGTTCAGAAGTTTTAAACTTATGGTACTTTACTGATTGTGGGCCGGGTAGCTCAGTCGTTATAGCGCTTGAGCTACGGGCTGGACGGTCCGGGATCGAATCCCTGTGGGGACGAGATTTTCCGCCCGTCCAGAACGGCCCTGGGTCCCACCCAGCCTCCTGTAAAATGGGTACCGGTTCTTTCCTGGGGGTAAAGTGCGGCCGGGGCGTGCTGCTGACCACTCACCCCCTTCTAGTGTCGCGGTCATGGAAGAGTAGAGCTATAACTCTACCCACCCTCTGGGCCACACCGGGCCTGTAGCGGGATCACTTTACTTTTTACTTTACTGATTACTAAACTGAGTCTTTTTATGCAGAAATTCAGCCAAGTCATTACAAGATGTCCTGCTAAAACTCATTGTGGATCTTGCAGTAAAGTTGACTTGTGCGTGTTCCGAAGACCATACCAAGTAACTGTGAAGGTCTGTTATGGTAGTGAGTCAGCTTTTACATCAGTTGAGTAGAAATAATGGAGGTGTGTGAAGGAATTCATTTATTCACTTTCTCCGAACTGTAGCGGCAGGGTTTCTAGTCATTTGTCGAAAGGCGTTTAACTTGCAGTTTGCATGCGGAATCATCCATCACAGTAGGGAATTTACTTTCTTAGCCTGCAGAAATCTAGTGTGTTTGTTTAGATTCGAAGGTATAATGACACAAAACTCTTGTTTCCTCAAATAGCGAACTGATAACCACTACTTTTCTTACATATTTGGTTTTTCATTTTAAATCCATGCCTAGAGTCAGTGTAAATTTTGAAACATTGGACTGAATTACACACTGTCTGTTACATTAAACTAGAATACGTTACCAAGAAATCAAAACTATCCAAAGAACAGATATTTCACTTCCTGCAAAGATATATTTCTATTTATGTATTAAAGGTTGTCGATTCATTATAAGACTTTGGTCAGTTTAATTAGGTTGGGAACACACACGCATACATTTGCTTATATGAATAATTTTCAGTGTTGGAAGAAATGCCTAACAGAACTTTCGCACTGTTGGTCTGAAGACCTAATTACTTGGGAAATTTATTTACTTATTTCAATTTGTCGAGTTTAGAAACCCTTCTTTTGCAGCTGAGAATGTTTTCTGTCACTTGGGACTCGTTATCTGAAACTTGAAAGAGTTTGGGAGATCGACGATTGTTTATTCAAAAAAGGCAACTGGGGATAAGATTAACACATCAGGGGTAAAATCTGTGATTGAATGTCTTAACATTTACCAGTTTAGAGTCTTATACGTAGGTGTAGAAGAGGTTTTCACAGAACATATTACACTCACAGGGAAGGTTCTACTTTACGGACAGCAACCGTTATATGTACTGCCGATGTTTTAAATATAAAAACCACTTCTTTAAGGTTCTTGTATATCTAGATGCGTCAGTATCTTCATGAGAATCTTCCTCATCTCTTCATATTGTAATTGCAACGTAGACAGTTGCTCTGTGAACAAACTCCAATTTTCTAGATGTTCTATCGATTTCTCTTTTTCACTCGGTTTTCTTTTCTTAGTGATAATACGTAGTAAAGATCGAAGCTCAGTTGTCCCAAGCTGATTCGGCCTGTTTGGATATAAGACAAACATTTCTTCTGTCAGTTCCAAAGAACGTGTCATGAATTGTGGGAGAGTGTCAAACACTTCAAAAGCATTTGATATTAATCTTGCTCTTGCCACAAGACTCAGAATTTCTGCATCCTCTCTGACCTTTCCTGTATCGCCCACAGCCAGCCCGTTCAACAGGTTCAATAAAACAATGGCTACAAAGAAAACAAACAGCAAGAATATCACGTGGCTTGTACCTGGCAAAGTATCAAAAGGCAGATCGGAAACATCGAATTCACCTGCGAACATGATAATTGTTCTCATTAATGAAGTGAAGGGATTGTCGAAATAGACAGCATTGTCCACTTCAGCAGTTCCTTTGAAAAGTAAATAGAAGCTAAACGCGAATGCCACCACGAGGACGATGTATCCCGCCATGAACCTCAAGAATGTCAAACTGACTGTTTTGAACATCTCCATTTGAACGGAGAGCTGTGGCAGTCGCCCTAAAAGCAGTACCAACTCAAACCACCCCAGCAGGATGGCGATGACAGACAGGTGTCTATTGGTCTCGATGCTGTCCAATATACCGGAACATGATGTGAAAGTAACAATAATCAACAGGAATTCTAGCCAGTTCTCCAGCGACTTTATGTACCTCCAATGATACACAAATAGCTGGAACGCCTCTCTCATACATAGCAAAACCAGCAGGATCATAAGGAAATACCATAAGGCCTGCGAAGTATTGTACCACGTTGCATCTTTCATGCCAGACGTCATAAGGCTGTCATTAAAAGTCAGAAGGCTATTAGTGTTGTTGGCAACACTTCTGTGACTTGGTGTGACAACAGATTCGGAATGGAAAATGTATGCATTCAAGAATGTAAGAAACATAACGTAGAAAGCCACATTTAGGGAAAAAAATAATTTCATTGTTCTTTTCCATGTTAAATTCAAGAAAACTGAAAAGGCTGGATGTCTCAGTATGTGCTTGTGATGTGGCACTTCAGCCAAAAACAACATTTTTTCAATGGTGCGATATCTCAAAGTCACCATCAAGTGTTCACTATTCGCCGGTCCGTTGTTACTCTCCAAGCAGTAGTCTAGTATGTCCTCCAGCACTGACGTACTGCAGGACTGCAGTATCGGATCGAAACATTCAAATGCCGTGACGTCAGCACCGTTACGCAACAACATTATTACCCTGTCCCGGTTCTTGCATACAATAGCAGTGCAGAGAGGAGTAATTCCCCACTTGTCCTTACAGTCAATACCTACTTGACAACAGACGCCCCTTTGCAGAAGACGCTTGAAGCAGTTCTCTAATCTCTCCTTATCACCTTGGTTTCTTTCACATACCCTAGCCCACCAATGAAGAATTGTCCGCCCTTTATTATCTTTCAGACCTAATACTAAATTTTGCCTTTTCAGTAATATCTCCAGAACCTCAAAATTTCCACTGCGTGCTGTCGCATGTAGCAAAGGCATGCCGGTAACACGATTCATGATGTTCGGATCTGCACCTCTGTCAAGAAGAAGTTCGACAAACTGTTTGCAATTCTTCATCTGGCAAGCAATTTCTAGTAGAGAGGAATAGTACGGTTCATCATACGAAGGGTTAGGGTTTTCTGAATCGAGATTTTCAATAAAAATGTCGTATTTATCATGCTGAAGTGCAGCAAGTAGTTTTATGTCTCGATCAGATGAATCCAAGCTCTCCATTAGAGGTGCCGGTAGAAGTGACTCTAAGCCTGGGTACTTCTGCATTATAATTTCCCTCATAGTAGATTCGTTGCGTTCTGGGTAGTAGTCAAGGTGAAGACGTTTAGCTGAAGGATGCTGCAAAATACGCTCAATATAACTCCTATTACGATGGAGCACAGCCAGTCCTATTGCAGTGTAACCATTCCTGTTTGGCATGTTTACTTTCATCTTCTCACAACTCATCAAAACATGAATGCACTGGAAGTAACGTGCGTCCCACCCATCCTTGTCAAAAACTCTTGCCACAGCGTGGAGCAGAGCTGTATCTCCATTAGTGTCGATGGTGTTAACGTCTGTCTTGCAGTTGGTGAGCAAATTAGAGAGTGTTGTGAGGTCACCACGTGATACCGCCTCAAATATTGACATACGCTTAGGATTTTCTTCTTCTTCTTCTTCTTCTTGTGGTGAATCTTTTTGTGTACTTGTCGAAGGGCTCGACTGTCGGTTTTGCTCTAAAGTACCGCCTGAAGGTAGGATGCTCTGCGCTTCTTTCTTGTCCACTAGACTAGAAGGCTCACTGAATGCCTCGGAGTTCGAATCGCTCTCTCCCATTGACAGCTGTCGTGACAAAGATGGGGTACACAAATATTAAACTGCAGTGGAAGTAACGAATTGGTTTATTTTGTATGACGATGTTGTTGTTGTTGATAACAACAGTAGTAGTAGTAGTAGTAGTAGTAGTAGTAGTAGTAGTAGTAGTAGTAGTAGTAGTAGTAGTAGTAGTAGTAGTAGTAGCAGTAGTAGTAGTAGTAGTAGTAGTAGTAGCAGCAGCAGCAGCAGTAAAATTAGTTTGTAAGAATAAACATACTATCCAAAATCTCGGAATGTCTTATACAAGATTAACGTATCAACAAATTATTATTATACGAGGTCGGTCCCAAAAGTAATGGGAATGACTTTTTTTAAATTATTGAAACATATGTGCAATTACAGTTTATCCCTTTCAAAGTAGGCCCCTTGCGATCGAATACAGCGATTCCAGCGTTGCTGCCACTCTTCATAGCAGTGGAGGAAGTCTTCACTTGAGATGTTGGTCAAAGCCCTCGTCGCAGCTGCCTGGACGTTTTCAGCTGTCTCAAAATATGTCCTTTGAGGTGGGTTTTGAGCTTGGGGAATAAAAAGAAATCACACGGAGCCAAGTCAGGGCTGTACGGTGGGTGGGGAAGCGTTGTGATCTTATTTTGAGCCAAAAATTCCTTCACAGCGAATGATGTATGACTTGGCGCATTGTCGTGGTGAAGGAACCACTTGTCTGCAATTTCACCGCGGACGCGCCTAACTCTGTTTCTCAAACGCTCGAGTACCTGTAGATAATGTGTTTGATTCACAGTCTGTCCAGGTGGCACAAACTCCTTGTGAACAATTCCCTTTGAATCAAAAAAAAATATGTGCATGAATTTCACTCTTTATTTGCTCATTCGGGCCTTCTTTGGTCGAGGTGACTCGGAAGTGTACCACTCTGAGCTCTGCCTTTTGGTTGTCGGATTATACTCGAAAACCCAAGATTCATCTGCGGTTATCACTCCCTGAAGAAAGTAAGGCTCACTTTTCACACGGTCCAAGATTTCCCGAGAAAGCAACACACGATTTTCCTTTTGTTCATCGGACAAATTCTTCGGGACCAGTTTCACACAAATTTTTCTCAGTGCAGATCTTCCGTAATGATTCGGTGGAAGTCCGTTTTCGGTAATCCTACCTCCTCTGCGATTAACCGCACTTGCAACGCCAGTCTCTATCCAGAACAGCCTTCACACGAGCCACATTGTTCTCAGTTCTTGCAGTTGAAGGACGGCCTGCGCGCTGTTCGTCCTCAACGCTCTCCCTTCCATCCTTGAAAGCCTTGTGCCACCTTAAGACTTGGGCTGAAGACACAACAGCATCCCCATAAGCTGTCCTCAACAAATGCAACGTTTCGGAACCAGTCTTTCCGAGTTTCGCGCAGAACTTGATCGCGTAACGCTGCTCCAGACTCCTCTGCATTTTCGCCCGTGACAAGACACAAAAACAGCTACGCACTTTGCTAACGTACCGACTGCTACAAAGGCGCGCGGACTCAACTGAGCAAGGTCAAACTGTATACTTGGGTCCCCTCTCCATCTACCACGACCGCCACTACCCTTTCCTAACCCTACCGCGCTGCGCAAAAAAATCATTCTCATTAACTTTGGGATCGTCCATGTATACAGTAAGGACGGTCATAGCACAACTGTTGTACTGAGGAGGGTATTTAATTGTCAGAAACAAGTTAGCTACATGTTTCGGCTTTATATCCATTAACCCATCTTAACTCCGCAGAAAAAATATATATAAGAAAATTTTGTGTAGCTGTATGCTTCTATATTAAACGGTAATTTATAACTCATTTTTTTGTTTTTGACAAACATTGTCACTAAAACCTGGTGAAAAGAATTATAACGTTATAAAATTATTACAGTTGAATGACAGAGTCGTAATTTTTTGCATCGTGACTTGATACTTTTGACGTCTGACCTCTTGTTTCTCTTGCTTGTGGTCATTTTCTCCGTGACGTTTTATCCGTCAAATATCGACGTGTATAATTCGTCGCTAGTAGAGAAAACGTAGAGTTTAGTGCAACAAGTGGCAGACATTAATTGTTAACATTAGTTTTGTAAACCACAAAATCTCCTCAGACTGAGAGTTCAATATACTGTGTTAGAAACTCTGCAGGAGCGGAGTTCTGAGGAGAATTGTAGAGCATCAGAAATTTAACAAAAGTGGACAGAGAAAAAATTACGTATTAAGTAACTTCAATATTTTTCCCCTATATTAATATTATTACTGTTGTTTGATTTAGTGCGATGTGACATGGGGGTGCAGGAAACACGAATATTAGAGAGAAAATACAAAAACATTTTGGAGAGTACTAAGTGGGCAAACAGATGTGGGAGACACAACGGTAAAAATAAAATATTAATGCCACTATATTAAATACTGGTAATGTAGGAGTGAGTTGCGGTGGACTGTTTGAGAATTGGCAACAACAGAAGGGATTTCAGAAATTCCATTTTCTGTTGATGAAGACGCGTTATTGCCAAGTTTCTTTAATTCAGTTTTGGTAACTTTTTATTTCTTGTTCCTTTGCGTTGGGAAAAATGAAAAAAAATCCGTAATTAATATTAAATTCTGGGCGACCATAATATTTTAGGTTAAAATTATTCTGTTTTATATGTCTTTCCAACGTATTCAAAGTTTTTATTTTACCGCAATTTCGTAATTTAATTCAACTCGACATTAACTGCCTCAACATAACAGCTTGCTGCTTGTTGTACTTACAAAATGGCTGTGTTGAATGTCCCATTTAAAGCAAACAGCTGTGGTTGTGCACTGAATTGCTGTCTATACAGCACTCAGTTCCTCTCTATAAAACACTAAATTCCCCTCCACACAACACTCAATTCCTCGTTATACAACACACAATTCCTCTCTATGCAACACTCAGTTCCTCTCTATGCAACATTCAATTCCTCTCTATACAGCGCTCAATTCCTCTCTACACAACACTCAATTCCCCTCTATACAGCACTCAGTTCACCTCTATACAACACTCAATTCCTTTCTATACAACATTCAATTCCCCTCTATACAATACTCAGTTACTCTCTATACAATTCTCAGTTCCTCCCTATAAAACACTCAATTCCTCACTGTAAAACACTAATTTCCCCTCTATACAACACTCAATTCCTACCTATACAACACTTAATTCCCCTTGTACAACACTCAATTACTCTCTATACAACATTCAATTCTCGTCTATACAACACCCAATTCCCTTCTATACAAAGCTCAATTCCTCTCTATACAACAATAAATTCCCCTCTATACAACACTCAATTCCTCTCTGTACAACACTCAATTCCTCTCTGTACAACACTCAATCCCCTTCTATACAACCCTCAATTCCCCTCTACACAACACTCAATTCCTCTCTGTACAACACTCAATTCCTATCTATACAACACTCAATTCCCCTCTTTACAACACTCAATTCCTCTCTATACAACACTCAATTCCTCCCTATGCAACACTCAATTGCTCTCTATAGAACACTCAATTCCTCTCTATACGACACTCAATTCCCCTCAATACAGCACTCAATTCTCCTCTATTCAACACTCAATTCCTCTCTATACAACACTCAATTCCTCTCTATACAACACTCAATTCCCGTCTATACAACACTCAATGCCCCTCTATACAACACTTAATTCCTCTCCATACAACACTCAATTATTCTCTATGCAACACTTAATTCCCCTCTACAGAACACTAAATTCCCCTCTATACAACACTCAATTCCTCTCTGTACAGCACTCAATTCCTCTTTATACAACACTCAATTCCTCTCTATACAACACTCAATTCCCCTCTACACAACACTAATTTCCTCTCTATACAACACTCAATTCCTATCTATACAAAACTTAATTCCTGTCTATATAACACACAATTACTCTCTATACAACCCTCAATTCCTCTCTATACAACACTCAGTTCCTCTCTATGCAACACTCAATTCCCCTCTACACAACACTAATTTCCTCTCTATACAACACTCAATTCCTATCTATACACAACTTAATTCCTGTCTATATAACACTCAATTACTCCCTATACAACCCTCAATTCCTCTCTATACAACACTCAATTTCTCTCTATATAACACTCAATTCCTCTCTATACGACACTCAATTCTCGTAATCTTTCCCAACATAAAATATTTTCTCTTTAATTTTTGAATCTCCTTTCTCAAACGCTGCACAAGATTACCTTAAATTTTCTGAGGTCGCACAATTTGTTGCCTTCATCTCTCTTGGTTATCATAATCAACATAACATAAAATTAAGGTACTAAAAATGTATTTCTTGTTGACATTTCGTCAGTTAACTATGTTGTTGTAAGCACAAAATTCTACTTAATTGTACCAAATATACTTTCGATTGTGAAGAAAGTCTTTCCGTTGTGAAAAGTTAAATTGGATTGTCTTGTAATCGAAATTTTTTATATCATCATGTTAATTGGCTTTAATTTTCTTACTTACAATCTTTAGTTCGAAGCTTTCTCTGTGTTTTTTATCCATCACTGGATCGTCCTAATATTTACAACTACTCTGACACAATTCACCAAACGCTGAGTAAACTTCTCACACTTTATGATTTATACTTGCATCTAAAAATATGTGCACGTACTGGCAAAATACCGTTTATGTGTTATCAGTCGTGAAAAGGAAGTGCCGAATAGGATGTGGGAAACTTACATCCATTTCTAATACATCTTGCCTACCGGCTATCCCCGCAATATTATTTGTTGCTTGGCCTTTCTGGTTTTTCTTATCCGAAAGGTTACAGTGTCTATATGCTGTGCTTATATCCCCACCCAGCAATATATCCGGTACAACGTGTTAACTAGATTCCACAGTATTGAGAATCTGAAGATTTATTTGTATCTAATTAGCAATACATCATGACAATATGTGGGGGGAGTGGACACATACATCCACTCACTCACTCACTTTTAACTCTTTTACTAGTGCAACATGAATGGTCATCCTCGCATCCTTGCCGCTTTATCCCAAGGGGTCAAATATGAAGTTAGGTGATTCTCACAGCCAGCCTGGGCCCTTTGATGAGAGGAGAGGTTTCTCTTCCCATCAAGAACTGAACAACTTTTCCTTTGTCGCCCGTCACCTACCCTATCCCTGCACCAACTGAGCTACCCAAGTAATTATAATTTAATTATTTTACTAAGTTCAAAGTTAGTCAATGTCCTACATTATTTACCTCAGTATCCTGTGATCAAAATATTTTCCAAAATTTTCGTTGTGGGCATTTGTTCCTCCTTAAAACAAAGACCAATTTTATACCTTACTAATGTTCACTTCACCTTCCCGCAGTTTCACCCCCGGAGAGGTAGCCCATCCTATTCATTGTCTACGGTGCTGACTGGGCCTAAGACCCAGTCGAAACGATTTTAGAGAAGGAAAATTTTCTGTTTGCTGTCGAAAATTGAAAGACCATTTTTTGGTCGCCCATTATGTAACCTCGACACTAACACAGTCTAAGACCTCTAATTATTATACATTAATTAAATCATGAAGTTCCTCTATATTCAGTGTGCCATATTGCGCCTAGACTGCAATATAATTTGTTCTGAATATTTCTGTTTAACGCCATTTTTGGAACTCCGGTTTTTCTTCAAATTAAAAGTTATGTTTTATACCCTCTAAAGGGCAACTGACAAACTGAACTAAACTGCCGCATAATTTTACAGCAGCGATACGACAAAGAAATGACATGCAAAGGCATGACTCATCTTTACAGCTAAACAAATTAATATGAAAAATCTACTCTGTCCGAATTGCCATCACTCAGTAACAGTAAAGTGTTGCAGCACAGAAACATATTCTGCCATAGCATCTTCTTCAAAAATCAGTAGTCTCCAGGGAGAAGATGTGCCCTTGGAGATCTGACAGTTTCTCAGGTCCTTCAAATACACAAAATATTTATGCAGGCCTTACCTTATTATCTTGTTTGCAAGGACCTGCCTCTGGACTCTTAGAGACTGCGTCGTTAGTGTTCATTATGCGCTTGCGCAAAATTGCGAAAAGCGACTACTAGCTTCGTCATGCCTGTCCGTCTGTTCCCCTGTCTGTCAGCGTGGTGCAACTCGGCTCCCATTGGACGGATTTTTATGAAATTTGATATTTGAGTATATTTGGTCATCTGTCGAAGAAATTCAAATTTCATTAACCCTTTAAACGCCAAATTAAATCCCATCTGCCATCTGCTGGCATTATTAAGAGCTCAACATATTCTCCATGTTAGCAAGATAAGGGTTAAAATCTGACAAGAATGAATATTTTTCTTGATAATATCTCACCTAATTCCTTTTGGAATAAGAAATTTTGTAAAAAAATAGTCTAAATAATGAAAACACACATTTTATATTTAATAATCTTTTCCCAAACATCCTACCGTTTATGAGGTAATATCAAAGAAATATGATACAGCCAGGCAGGCAACAGAATGCAATAAGGCACATGCACATTGCTTGTTGGATATCTAAGGTTAAAGGCACACAATCAGAATATGTACGAGTAATACTTACTGTTTTACCACATCAACAGTGGTTAGGTTTAAGTTCCTCATTGTTACTTTTACATGTACATTCCCCTCCTGTTTTTTTTATTATTATTTTTACTTCTCCAATCGGTTTTCTGTATCCAAACGCTTGCTTCATTCCAGGATTCCAAATTTAAAATGTTTATACATTTCTATTTTCTGCCATTCGTGATGTATGTCTCGTTTATCGTCATTAATTTACGCATCTAACAATACGTCGTTAAGAGCGAAAAATCACTTGGCTCCAAATTATTTTCTACCAATCTCCTGTCACTTCCTGTCTCTTAATTCAAAATTCTTTCTTCGGCGCCCCGTTCCTAAATAACCCTAACCTATCTTCTTCCCTTATAATGGCAGATCATTTTAAAGTATCATCATCATCATCCTACAACTCACTACCACTACAATCAATTTCAAGATATAAATCCAATGTTTCATTTCGTCATTACAAACAAAATAGTTCAGACAATTATTTTGTTAATTAAAAAAACAAATTATTCCAGAGAGAACTCTTGACACCTCTTTCTCTTTTTGCATAGTTTCTGTCTCCACAATTTCAATACTCTATTAGTACTCTAACTTGTTCTAGTTGTGTGAAAGTGTTTTTCTTAAGTAAGAATTTTATGTAAGCTTGCGTTTTTGTTTTACGAACTCGAAGTTTTCTTTGTCTATATATTCGTACACACTCACTTACAATTAATACTTCATAGAGTCAATGTGTAGATATGTTTATGAAATGCCACCTTACCAATTTCAACCCTTACTGTAGAAATTTTCGAAGATCCCTTCCTTGAGAGTACAGAGCCTAGTGAGTGAAAGGAAACACTCGCCCAGTCAAGTGTAAAGATTAAGTATTCATTGAGTTTTATATCCACCCTGTGGAAGAACGCTCTTCTTAATACTATGTGAATGCTACAGTTACAGCTGGTAGTATATCTTTATGCAAATCTTTGCTAATAAAGTATTGTGAATCAAGATGGCGTACCGTGGACGAATCCCCTATTAGCTACTCCCAATACACCCCCTTACTGAGATGTCATTGCGTGATTTTTATATGTGCAAGGTGGTAAATTAATCTAGCTCAACACTAAACCTAAGGTAAAATTCACAGTCAGTATGAATCTGTGGTCCAGTCAATATGCAATAGAAACTTTGCTCAGTTATGCCTGCCATTTTAACACATGCAGCCGACGAAACCATGAAATATCAGTCGCCATCGCGTATTGACTTACTGAGCCACGGATATGCATATATTTCTGCTCGGCCGGTGGGCGCCAGTGCAAGCGCCAAGTCTGTAATTATGCAGCCTGAAAATGTCTGCTTGCTGGTAGCTGGCTGACAGGGTGACACGTACCGTGTCTGTATCATATAAAATGTTTTTGTGCTAGATGCAGTAAGACGGTGAAAGAGAAGAGCAATATAATGCTCTGGGAAGAAACTACGTCTACATTCCTTCAGACCTTTAAATATGTACCTCGATCTCATGTGTAAGAAACAAGAAGTGTAAATTAATATGAAGCCTAAATATTACAGTGATCCGTGCAGACTTGTATAATTCCGTGACGTCGGTGAAGTAAGTGAAACTTGTAGCTGAACTAATAAACTGGCACTCTTATGAACTTGGGGGCTTTCGACCTTCAATTTGCTGTTCAGTCTTTTAAAAAATAAAAGGAACATTTTATATAATATTCAATAAAATGCCTCATTCCGTCTTAACACAACTACAATACATTAATTACTTGGCTCCATGTTTCGGTTTTTACAAAACCATCTCCAGGCCAATGTTAAACTTAGGGAGGTACATTCAGTGTGTACATACATTACGGGACCCCATAGTGTTTACATAAAATCATAACACTCAAGAAAATTTTCCTTTTAAAAATGCAAGTTTAAGATCTAAAGATCGTATATTTTATAATTAAAAAAGACACGTGAATATTCTTATCGGGTATGAAAGTGCTGTCGTAGTAAACATTATATCAACATATTTATATATCGAATTGGTCTAAAACTCACAGTTAAATGGATAGTCCAATAAGATCATGTAACACTTAGTTAGAACCCAAAATCTACTTTATGATTCTGCACAGATGTTTTACAATCTGCAATAATAGTCTTTTTTCACACAAGTACATCTGATATACACAACCAGTCCTGTACTTTTTGACGTTTTGCTGACCGTGCATCTCAGTATATTTATCTCGGTAATTAACCAACTTGATGAAAAAAAGTTTTGTTTCACTATAAGTTCATTTCATGCCTCTACATGTTTCGAGCACATGTGCTCATCATCAGGAGGTCAAAATTGCATTACACAGCCTCTGGTATCATCACACATATTGGTGGCCGTCTTTTGCACAGGTTGAGAGAGTGCACCGGAAGGCCACCTATAGGTGTGATGATACCAGAGGCTGTGTAATGCAATTTTGACCTCCTGATGATGAACACATGTGCTCGAAACATGTAGAGGCATGAAATAAGCTTATTGTAAAAAAAAATGTTGTGCATCAAGTTGGTTAATTACTGAGATAAAAAGTCCTGTAAGGTTTCAAATTCTAGGAGATGTACACGCATGTAGCTAAAAGTATCACTTCAATATTAGCATATGTGATATTCTGCTGTTTACACGTTGTTTTATCACTTCTATTCTTTATCATTCTATTTTGTACATGCACGTATTTGCTGATGATGAGGCAGAATCTTGCGTAAGTCGTATAAAGATAAAGTGATGTATATGTTTTTTTTGTCGGTGTATTTTATGTGGTTTATTCCGTAATTGCAGTTCTGAAAAATAGCGTAGTATGTAATATAAAGAGTTATTCATAAGTCCGTGAAACTTGTTAGAAAAATGGCTGATGCCACAGTTGAATGAAGACAGTAATGATTACGTCTTTCAACAAGACGGCTCTGCGGCTCACTACAAAGACGTGCGAGGGTATCTCAATCGAAACTTGCCACAAAAGTGGATAGGACGCACAGGAAAAGAAGATGACGCGTTAATGCGCTGGCCACCCCGGTCCCCGGATTTAAACCCGTGCGACTTTTTCTTCTGGTGGTTTGTGCAGGACGCTGTCTTTGTGCCTCCACTCACCGCTAATCTCCAGATTTTCGCTACCGTATCACCGCTGCTGTGGCTCTGGTCGACCGTGATATGCCAACACGCGCGTGGAACATAATGGACTATCGCATAGATGTCTGCCGTATTACCAAATGTGAACACACTGAGCATCTGTGAAATATGTTTAAAAAAAAAACTTGGACAGTTTCTCTCTCTATCGGCGTAAGAACTACCATGATCCGTTGAGTAGTTTGTTTGTTGCGCATTTTTTAAATGTTTCACGGACTTATGAATCACCCTGTATAATAAGCAGATATACTTGTGTGAAAAAATCTATTATTGTAGATTTTAAAACAATTGTGAAAATAATAAGATAGATTTTGGGCTTTAACTACGTGTAACATTTTCTTATTGGACTATCCATTAACTGTGAGTTTTAGACCAACTCAATACATAAATACATTGACAATTTTTTTGACGTTTTGCTGACCGTGCATCTCAGTATACAGTCATCGAAAAAGATGGACGGGATTGTCTATCTCGATTTACTTAAACAGTACGTGTTTCCACAGATTGAAACCTTCGAACAAGAAATTGTAAGTAGGGTTATTTTTATGCAAGACGGAGTTCCTCCCCATTTCAGTTGCTTTGTGACTGATGTTTCAAATGAGATTTCCTGATGCCTGGATTGGAAGGGGTGGAACAATACCCTGGCCACCTCGAAGCCCATATCTCTCTCCACGTCCTGTGGGGGTACATTAAGAACATTGTGTATGCTGAGAAGATAAGGAATATCCAGCACCTGCAAGACAGGATCACATCAGCCATTGAAACTGTAACACGAGACATGATT
>Ga0131853_10006051_pt1 | contig 21849 bp, 14 predicted proteins | sample TergutLab28metaG_FD_92764 | JGI IMG/M metagenome (GOLD analysis project Ga0131853, IMG submission 92764) | Labiotermes labralis P1 segment gut microbial communities from Petit-Saut dam, French Guiana - Lab288 P1 (version 2) (version 2) | ecosystem: Host-associated > Arthropoda: Insects >... | reverse complement strand
TTATTTTTTATTTTTTTAATTTATTGTTTTAGGGGTTCGTGGGAAAAAAATAAATTTTTTTTTTTTTTTTATTATGGTAGACGGTTGTAATCTTTTTTGGGGTGTGGGGGGGGGGGGGGGGGGTGGGGGGGGGGGGGGGCAGCACTTTTGGCTTGTAATGGTTAGCTGCCCAGTTTGACTCTCAGCAGTGATGCTTACCACTCTTAATGAGATTTGCTCATTGCTTTCTTTGGTCTCTCCAGGGCAGATATCAGGAATGTAACTCAAATTAGACCTTGGCCACTTCCCTCTGTATCATATCCAATTCACTATTTAACAATCAAATCCTTTTATGTGACAAGTTGGTGCCATTGTTGTTAAGTAAACTAGAAATAAATGAATAAACATGAGGCTCCGAAATTTTGTGTGATGTTAGAAGTTTGCAAGTTACATGACATTTGTTGAGGTAGCTTGTACAGCATAATATACAATACGGTGGCCTAAATAAACCTGCATTTCTCCTCCTCCTCCTGCTGGCATAACAGTACTTGGTAGAACTTAGTCTCATATTTTTTTAGAAGCTTCTCAGCAGATCATGTTTTTTGTGGGGTGGGGTTGTCAGCCCCACATCAAACCCCCAACATGGAGGTCCAGGGTATCCCTTTTTGGCTGGGTCATCACCTTTGACCGTCTGGCATGGGAAGCCCTACCAGTAGCTAGGCTACTGCCAGCATAGCTCTCAGGATCATTTGACCAAGCAAGACCCACCACTGCATCAAAGTAGGAATACGTAAAGGGGGAAAATTGTATTTAGACTTCCATTAGACAGTGATGACTAACAAAACATTTTACATAGGCATATGAAATGAGGTATGGAAAGGATTATAAACCATTTACAAGCATGTTAGAATGTGATTATTCATTATAAAAACAACAAGGATGGTGACTGTGTCTGTTGGATCTAGTGTGGTGGAAATTCATTGCAGTAGAAACTGAGCACACAAAAGGTTCAGTGTAAATTTTAAAATTATCAGTTTATAATTTTTGCTAGCCCCTGACTGCAGATGGATTTTTTTACATGACCTTACTTATCAAATTCTTTCAAGAACTCTTTGTTTACTATACTGTAATGTTTCCATTTTCAAAAAAATGTATGTCTTTTCATATCTTGAGAACACACAAGTTGCTTCCAGTAGAATAGTTTTATTTTGGTGTTGTTTCTATTTTTTTGATTACTTTTTTAGAACTGTTACAACCATTACATCCAACTGAACTTGTCTACAAACCGATTATGGTGTTATAAGTGTGAGAATGAAGTATTCCTTGAACCTGGAATAAACCATGTTCGATCCGGTAGCTGTGTCATGAGTGCTGTGCCAACGCGTTACAGTCCTCAAACAAATGTAGCTGCAGGTGAATCTGGTGACAGCAGTGACAGTGAAGACAGTCGTGATGACAATGGCAAACCAAGAGGTCAGATCAGTTTGCAAATGCAATTTTGCAAGTCTTGCATTACTTTTACTGAATTTTACAATTTAAATATGTTTTTGAATGGGGACCAGTCAGGTTTATTATAAGCCATATTATGCCTTTCTTTTTGTCCTTTTTAAGCATTCTTTACAAAATGAAAAGAAACTGTGTATGTGGAAGTCATTGTGGTATAGTATCGTCAGCAGCTGAATTTTGGACAGCTCTTGCTGATATGTGGTGTGGAAAACTTGTACTAGGAATTGTTTGCCAATTCTCATTGCAGCCATATTGCTTCACAATTAAATCCATAGACTTCTGTATACATCCCGTAACCTGGTTCAGAGGTTTTTTTGAATTTGTTGTGGGAGACTCACTATATTGGTCAGTTTAGATATTTGGCCAAATGGGTGTGTAACAAACCCTGCTTTATATGAGGCATAAAACGGACTTTTTCTGGTATACAGTGGCCTGTTATACAGACTTAAAAAGTATACAACTTCCTGGGGAACGTCACATGCTTCAAATTAAACAGTATTTTGAATTGACAGATTTGAAATTAATGAGGTTTTATTGTATAAAGTAGCAGCTTCTTTAAGTCAGATGTACCACATACATGTAAAACCAGCATAACCATCTTAATAACGACAATAAATATGACGAAAGTATTTTTATTAATATACCTTCTGTATTAGTAATTACTAACATAGTTGAGTAAGTGGCACAAGTGCTTTCTGTTTCTGTGTCTCAGTTTCAACTCTTGATGCAGAGACTGACTTATTACTGAAGTTTTCATAGTTTGCCAGTACTGCCAGGCAAATTCTGGGACTGTAGTTTATATTAGTCGATGACTGTTCCCTTACACATTGCTTCCAATTCATTTTACTGATTATCATATTTACTGATCTGTAATTAGTGCTGTTTAAATCACAATGAGATAAAAACCAGGAATAAATACAGTTATAAATGAAAAGGTTCAGTCCTCTATGGTAGGAATCTCACCATAATGTATTATTTTCAGGTCTTACAGGCTTGCAAAATATAGGCAATACTTGTTACATGAACTCAGCACTTCAGGCGCTGTCCAACACCCCGCCACTGACACAGTTCTTTTTAGATTGTGGTGCTGCTCTAGTTGGTGCTACTTGTGGTGAAAAGAAGCCTGGTCTGTGTAGAAGTTACCATAGATTAGTGCAAGAAATGTGGCACCGTAAACGTCCAGGATATGTTGTCCCTTCAGGGATCCTGTATGGCATACGTAATGTAAGTTAACTTGTATGCTAGAAATCTTGGTCATTTTCTGTACTTTATTCTTGAACCAAAACTTGGGTCCTTTGAGTTGTGTGTTTGAAGTTAGAATTGACCACATTTGAGATACATTTTAAGTGTTTGAAATTGATTATTTGATATTAACAGAAATCATTTTTGCAACTAGGTTCATCCAATGTTTCGAGGCTATCAGCAGCATGACACACAGGAATTTTTGCGTTGTTTTATGGATCAGTTGCATGAAGAATTAAAGGAACCTTTGCCAGAGACTTCTGTATCCAGTGAGTCCACTGTTGCCACAGGTTCAGAGAATGTATCTCAAAATACAGGTGGAAAGTCATTGGGTTCTGGTTCCTTGGAGGAGATTTCAGATGAAGATGATGATCGAGATGATGGAGCAGATGATAATGGAGGGGGAGGTGGTATATCGAGTCAATCAGAGGGTGAATATGAGACATGTGATTCAGGTGTTAGTGAACGAAGTTCATTGAGTGATGAAGGCGAGCGTGGTGGCAGCAGTGGAAGTAGAAGTGCAAGTAAGCGCAAGTAAGTACACATTGTTACTTTATAAAATGAAGTTAGCAGTTTATTTGCACATCACAAGCATTTTCTGAGTAAGAGGGAACACTGTGAAGTCAGGTCTGAGGCTGAAACAAGCAGTGTTCATGTAAAGTATCAGTTTTTAATAATATTATTTGTCCTTTCTGTGTAAAAGCTATTATCTTACAAGTGTAAAAGTTTTAAAACTAGAGTTACCATATGATTATGGAGCTGGAGGTTTAGCCTGTCTCACCCAGTGGAAATGCTCTTGAAACATAGTAAAAAAGAAAACAGAGAGCAGAGTTGATGGCCATATGGTATGTGGTTTTTCCAGCACATTTCAATTTACCATAGCCATAGGACTAGCACAGTTCATAGCAGATTTGGCAGAGTCGGTATGTGTTTATGTTGTAAACGTTTTATTGTGATAGAGCAAATATTATATTGTTCTCTTCCCACGAGAGAGTGGAGGAATCCTCCATATGATGATTACACGCAGACCTTTTCAGATCCACAAAATCTGTAGTGACCAATTTCTCTACCCTGTCCATAGTCTCTTCTTCTGTCTTCACCTCCACACCTCTCAGGGATGCAGTGTGTATACCCAGGATCCCTTGTGCCCTTATGTAGTCTCCTGTCTCTGCATTCCAACATTTTATATTCCATCACTTAACTTTCAGCCAAAAACACCTGATCACCCGAACAGTGTCACTTAACCTTATGTCCCAGACTACATTCACTCAGTTTTCTATTTCAGTGTACCCACAGCACTTTGTGTCACCTCCCCACATGTGACAACCCAAGCTGTTGCACTTGACCATCTTGACGTGACACTAGGCCCCAACCAGTGCTTGATATGACCACTAACATTGACCCACAACTCCAGTTGTCTTTATGTATATATAATACCCCAATTTTCTGGTGCTTCTATTTTCTTGAACCGCTTGATGCTTAAGATGAAGGTATACTCTGCTGTGAAATGTTGGCAACTTCTCAATCAACATCGTCACAAGACTTGAATCTTTATCAGTTCCTGTGTTAAAACTTGAGACCCCACATGTTGTGTCTTGACAGGGTAGCAGTTATGTCACATTGGGTTGGATATTATTTTCTTAATAATACACTGTAAATTTCTGTGATCAAGCTATTACAACTACAGTACTATCATAATTGTCTGTCTAATACTTTATGTCAATGGCAGTGCATTTGACTTGTTTTTTGATGGTACAGCATACGAGGTCTGTCCCAAAAGTAATGAAAATGGTTTTTTTGCACAGCGCAGAAGGGCCAGGAAAGGAAAGTGGGGGTTGAAGCAGGTGGAAGGGGGAACCCAGGTATACAGTTTGACCTTCCTCAGTTGAGTCCATCCTTTGTAGCAGTCGGTATGTTAGCAAAGTGCTTAGTAGTTTTTGTGTCTTGTCATGGGTGAAAATGCAGAGGAGTCTGGAGCAGTTACGTGATCAAGTTCTGCATGAAACTCGGAAAGTCTGGTTCCGAAACGTTGCATTTGTTGAGGACAGCTTATGGGGATGCTGTCTTGTCTTCAGCCCAAGTCTTCATGTGGCACAAGGTGTTCAAGGACGGAAGGGAGAGCGTTGAGGACGAACAGTGCGCAGGCCGTCCTTCAACTGCAAGAACTGAGAACAATGTGGCTCGTGTGAAGGTTGTTCTGGATAGGGACCGGTGTTTGCAAGTGCAGTTAATCGCAGAGGAGGTAGGACTACCAAAAACGGACGTCCACCGAATCATTACGGAAGATCTGCACATGAGAAAAATTTGTGCGAAACTGGTCCCGAAGAATTTGTCCGATGAACAAAAAGGATGTGTGTTGGTTTTTTGGGAACTCTTGGATCGTGTGAAAAGTGAGCCCAACTTTCTGCAGCGAGTGATAACCGGAGATGAAACTTGGGTTTTCGAGTATGATCCCACAACCAAAAGACAGAGTTCAGAGTGGCACACTTCCCAGTCACCTCGACCAAAGAAGGTCCAAATTAGCAAATCAAAAGTGAAATCCATGCTCATCATTTTTTTTATTCAGAGGGAGTTGTTCACATGGAGTTTGTGCCACCCGGACAGACTGTGAATCAAACATTTTACCTACAGGTAGTGGGGCATCTGAGAAAAAGAGTTGTGCACGTCCGCTGTGAAATTGCAAACATGTGGTTCCCTCACCACAACAATGCGCCAAGTCATACATCAATCGTTTTGAGGGAATTTTTGGCCCAAAATAATATCACAACACTTCCCCACCCACTGTACAGCCTTGACTTGGCTCCATGTGATTTCTTTTTATTCCCCAAGCTCAAAACCCACCTCAAAGGTCATCATTTTGGGACAGTTGAAAACGTCCAGGCAGCTGCAACCAGGGCTTTGAACAACATCTCAAGTGAAGACTTCCTCCACTGCTGTGAAGAGTGGCAGCAACACTGGAATCGCTGTATTCGATCACAAGGAGCCTATTTTGAAGGGGATAAACTGTAATTGTGTGTATGTTCAATAAATTTTTTTTAAAAATCATTCTCATTACTTTCGGGACAGACCACGTAAAGGGAGATCTCAAAACCGCACCAGTGATCTGTGCCAAAATTATGTTTATGAAGTTGTTATGGATCATAATATGGGAGGAAGCATCAGATGACAGGGATTGAGGCTCACTGAATTACAGGCTATTGATGAAATAATCACGGAGAGCATTGAGCCTTTTGCCATCTTGGTCCAACCACCACACAGTCCACGTGACTCCCGTCCCTTCCTAAACGCAAGGAACGTCTGAGATGAAATCACCTGTCATGAGATTTTGAAATTGGGGCAGTGGTGAAGATGTGTAAAAAAAACACACAGTTCTGTTGTGATGGACCCATGAAGCTACCTGAAAATATGTGGAAGTGTGTGAAACCCACAGGTGATTGTGTTGAGAAGTAGTTGTGTATAATTACAGAAGAAAGATCAGGAATATTTCTTTGCCTGTTTTTATTTCAGTGAATTATGTATTCCCGGTATAAAAAGTGTTAGGTGGCATTACTTTTCAGCTTCTGTGGTATGGGTATGTTCATATGACAGGTATTGGTTGGCTTTGGGTCTTGATAGGGTGTAATACAGAATGGTTTATTCCAGTACATTTACCCAGGCTACAGTATGCAAAAAAGAACTTCTTTGTATTTTGGTTCCTTGGTTATACTACAAAGATATTTCATTGTGTAATTATGGAAATTGCTTCCCTTCATCTCCAGAGAAAAAAATAATAATAATAAAATAAAAAAATGGGTCTCTGAAAATACAAATTGAAAGTAACTTCTCTATAGAACTGTACCCTTTTTTTATTACTATCCTGTAATAAAAACAGTTTTGTGTCAGGGGATTCTATTCATCTGGGATATGATGCCTTGTCATTAGGCAATTGACTCCTGCATATTCAGACAGCATAGTGGTCTCATTGTAAGGCATTAAAATGTGCTTTCTTTACAGGTATGCATAAATTTTCCCTGTTCTGTTAACCTTGATTTGAGACATAGCAACAGGGCTTCAGAATATCAGCAGGTAGCAGCAATGACATCTACACAAAATTTGTGAAGCATTTGTTTATTACAAATTGTTTTGATATAGGTCATCACGTTCACCTTCTCCACCCCCAGAACGTTTGCGATCAAAACTGACTGCTTCTGGCTCCAAGAATTCTCACTCAAGTTGTGGAAGCCTGCCCTTATCTCAGGCTGTTACTACTGTGGGTGGTCCTAATGCAGCAAATTCCAATCCAGTCTCTGTTCCTGGTTCTCCACAGAGGGGAATGTCAAGGGGAAAGAAGGCCCCAGTAAAACATCGGTCCATTATATCAGATGTTTTTGATGGCAAGCTGCTGAGCTCCGTACAGTGCCTTACATGTGACAGGGTAAGTAACACTTTTTTAAAATCTTTAGTCATGCCTTTTTTAAATTTAAAAATAAAAATTTAGGTGATGTGAAACTGGCAAGAAAATGAAACGTGTAAAGTAACATTACTGCCAAGTCATAGAATTGTGAGTATGACTGCTGCATAGAAGACCAGTCAGTATCCAGAAGTGCTTCTTTTAGTGAGATCACATCCATTATGTGCTTGGTACTTAAACGTGGTGCATTGAGAAGCTATTGTAATAATTGAATTCTTGCCAAAGTCAGTACTTTTCATGATGGACCTTCACTTAACTCCTTAAACAAACTATGCTTGAATGTGCGAATGCCTATATGGAAATACCTATAGAAATTAATTTTATATATTTCAGCAACTAGGATTTTCAAGACCTACTGCATTATATCTGTTTTATTTTTCACGATATCCCATTTATTTCATTATTTATCTTTTTCTGTTCAAATAATACCTTTTTCATAAACTGTGCACAGAAATTTAAATACGAACCCAGTCATTTAAAGGTTAATAATATGTATTGTAATTAGCCTCTGTTAGTGAGTGAATGTTTTTCAACAGATCTCAACACGCGTGGAAACATTCCAGGACTTATCATTACCTATTCCAAGCAGGGATCACATTCACATGCTTCATCAAGGTACATTGACTCCCCAGCAAAAGGGGGGTCTTTCTGCATGTTCAGATGTGTACTCAGGAGACCAGGTATGAATGCTAGAATTGTCATATTTATGTGTGTAATTGTCACAGTTTCGGTTCTTTTTTCTAATGCTCATAAATATAATTTAATAACTACTTCTTAGGATACTGGATTCAGGGTGAATTTATGATACATGTGTGGCTTATTGCATGTTGTTTGGCAGCTGAATCAACACTTGTCTCTCTCTCCAAACCACATTGCAAATTATTGTTATGCATACGTGTGTAATATTAAAGTCAGACTTTTATTTGTTAGTCACAAGATAATTAATGTAGAAATACTGCAAACAGATATCTGGTAACTTTATAAGCTTGTAACACCAGAAATGATACATGTTGTACAGTGAAGTAACAGTAGCCTGTGTCACAAATTACTAACATAAAAGAACATTAGATTTCAGAAGAGGCATTGAAATGTAAGAATAAAAATAAAATGCACAATCCTGGTGATGTGGCTAGGCTGTGAGTTTATTCTAGCCTTTTTTTATCCTCTTGTTTTATTTGCAATGTCTGTTTAAATTTCATCAGCAGAATTCGTATTGCAGGGTTGGGTGACATGGTTATGGGAGTGGATCCGTAGTTGGTTCTGGGGTCCCACAGTCAGTCTCCATGATTGTTTGGCTGCTTTTTTCTCAGCAGATGAACTTAAAGGAGACAATATGTACAGGTAATAGATTTTAATCGAAGAATATAGGTGCAGCAGAACTTTAACATACCAAGCAAGTCTACAAACAAAAGCTGAACATCAAGGGAACACTGAAATGTATGGCCCCCCCCCTGCCCTCCTTATGACTTTTGGCTGTTCCATGTTGGTGACATTGTGTCATCTGTTTAGCTGTAGCACTGATGAAGTTACAAGTATTCTGTTTTAGTCATTTTGTGCCGTATGTTCAGCAAGAAAACATCTCATAACTGTTACCTTATTGTGACACTTTTTATTTACTTTTTACAGCTGTGAAAAGTGCAACAAACTAAGAAATGGGGTGAAGTACTCAAAAGTACTGGAGCTCCCAGAAGTACTTTGCATCCACTTAAAGAGGTTCCGGCATGAGTTGATGTTTAGTGCTAAGATCTCCAGTTATGTGGCATTTCCTTTAGAAGGACTTGACATGCGGCCATATTTACATAAAGGTAAGTATAGTAAGTTCATTTAAACCCTTGTTGTGTTACTGGTATCCTTGATAATGCAAAGGAACCATTGACTATTGAGCATATGCTAGAAGACCAGCTACAGACATTACTATAATGGGTTATTGATACTCTTTATCATTTTAACCCTGTAAATGGACTTAATGAATTTTGGATGGCTAAGACTCTTAAAAGTGTATTTTTAGGTTTTTTTTTTTTTTTGTAGGAGTTTCGACATCCCATTTGGTTTCCTACCAAGAATATGCACAACTGATGGAAAGCAAGTGATTTAATGTTTACAATTAAGACATGTCGGACAGTGCAACTTTCACTTTTTAAGATACATAAATGACCAACCTTTTATTATCATATAGTTAATTATTACCTGTAATGTTGACAGACTGTGTTTCACAAGTTACAAGCTATGATCTGGTGTCTGTGATATGTCATCATGGGACAGCAGGTGGTGGCCACTACACCTGTTACTCTTTGAACTGTGTATCAGAGCAGTGGTTTGAGTTTGATGATCAGTATGTCACCCAGGTCTCTCCTGAGACAGTCCAAAACTGTGAAGCATATGTCCTGTTCTACAAGTAAGTAGTACATGTACCAAGATTGTGACTTTGCAGTTGTTATTTCTCTTTTCAAAGGGAACATATGTTCAAACATGCTTGCTGAGAGATCTTAGGATTTAAATACAGCCACCAGTTCAAGTTATGTCATGCGTATTTTGTCACAAGCCTGTTGACAGTCATTTCTGCCAAGGTGTCCTTTGATGAATCCTGTCCAAGTTCTTCAGTTTGTGTATAAATGCTTCTCTTGTATTTAGGTTTGTTCTCCCCTTGCTTAAATGTTCTGGATTTTATGCAATGTAACTATCCTAGAGGGAAAGTGCTGGCGGCTTATTTCTGTGCCTTTGTTTTGTTGATTCACAATTTGTGCTATGAATTCCAACAGCAGTGGGTAGTTTGTTTGTAAAATGCATTCATAAGAGGCAGACACAAGAATAGTGAATCCATTGTACACCTCTTCTCTCTTGGTCTCCTCAGTGGCTGCTCATTAAGTACCTTCATTTGTATATACTGATGAACCCTGTGTACTCTCCTTGCTTGATTCATGTATGTACACACCACTGTGCTATGTAGTCTTTCTGCTTGCAAGTCTTGTTGAATTTCCACTGTCAGATTTTATCCTTTCTTGTCCATTTCTTGATCCATAGATACTTCAATATGTGCTTTCATTCTGAGTGTACAGCCACTTTTATGTTCCGTACGTTAATTAGTCAAGTACAGCTTTCTTTTCTTTTCTCCCTCTGGAGTCTTCGTAGCTGTGAAGTTGAAGGAGACGGGGTCATTAGATACCTCAACAATTGATGTACGGACACTCTTGGAAACCTTATTGAATACGTCTGTGAGATCTACCTGTTTCACTGATGAAGCTTTTTTCCTGTAAAAAGCAAAACAACTGGTCTTGGGACTGCTTTCCTCAAAAGACAGATTACCATTATTTCAGAATTTTCAAATATCAGATTAAAGGAATTTTGCTGTAATTTCTTTCATAGATGTAACAGCCTCACATGTTGTGTGCCTCCTTGGTACCAGCTGAGTTAAGCTTTTATTATTTGGAACTTCTGTTTCATGAATCTGAGTAAATGGCATAGACAGCTAATCTTATAAAGGAAATGCATTGTACACAGTAACAGTGAAGAAGTCATTTCATGCCCACCCATCTACTGCATTCTGGTTTGCTCTGTGAGTTGCATTAATGTCAAGTGTGACTTAATAATTTCCTTCGGTATGTCGGCTGTCGCAGGAGCTGTATCACATATGAAGCCTGTGTCCACTGGGAATGTAGAGTCTGTTTTTCCCCTGGCAGTTTAGTTTACCTTATTTCATTAGTTGGGTCTCAAAGTGCTGACCTCCCGTTCATAAAGAGGCCTTGCGACATGTGATGAAGGTCTTGGCTCAAAATATTAATAGTTCTTCTTCTGAAATGCTCTGTTCTTTCAATTCTCCCAATTAAATTTTTACATTTTCTCCTCTTCACTTATTTCTCCGATTGACGGTGTTGGGTTTAACTTACTGCCATGCTTGTAATTTTTTTCTTCAAAAAAAACGTGATCCCTAGGATTTTGTGTGTGCTGACTGCACTTTAATGTTGTGTGCAGTACACTGAATGAACTGCATGGAGATTGTCCTAACACCAATATCTTTTACTTTGACTGTTTACATTTGTGTTTATATGTGTTGTCATAGTGATTTCGTCTTGGATTGTTCCATTTCGTGAAATTTCAGTAGTGAAATAACATAACTTTAACTGTCATCAGCATTTTATTATGGCATTTTTTTCTTGCCTTTGTCTATTTTGGTCAGTTCTCTTGCTGCTTTTATCACAGTTCATTGTTACAGCTGATCATTACTGATGTTACACCTTTATCAGATTTATTTTCCAGCTCTGATTTGCCCTGCTGTGGAGCAGAAAGTAAGGCTGGAAAATCTGAACATGTTAATTTCTTAAACTGTTCTTTCTGCTCCTTTCTGCTGCCATTACAGTTCTGTCCATTGCATTGTTAAGTAATAAAGGTGAGACTGTATGCATATGTCAGTCACATATTTGTATTCTCTTTTTGTGTATTGTGTATGTATTTATCCCAATTTCTGCAGATTAAAATAAGTGTAAATAACTTCTACATTACCAAATGCCAAATTTCCTTCATATGAAACATTTTCCTTGTGCAAATGTGTTTACATTGTAAAATTCTAATGAGTATTTCATTCCTGAGGCTTGGTTGCTCCTCTTATAATGTAATAATTTTAAACATAAAGAAATCGTCTTAAGAAATTTTCCAGGGATCAGGGAATGAAACTTCTTACTTGAAAAAACATAAAAGATAGGCTCAAGAATGCTGACCAAATAAAGACATCAGAAGAAATACTCATGGTTTTATTTATTGTATACATAGAAACCATAAAAAGTACCATTCTTACATATTTAAATAAAGCAAACTAATATTTAAAATGAAGTGACATAACTTTTGTAATACTTAATCCCATGTCATCTACACTGGTTTTGGGATCAAAATTGTTAGGTTGTGAGTGGTTCTTCATAGCATATTTTGATTCAACTCCTCTGCCTCAATTGAAGATAGGTAGTACATATATATTCTCATTTCTCATATCTTGGAGAGTTTACTGTACATTTTGTCTTCCCATGTGTACAGTTATGATCTAGAGTGTATTCCGTGTGTGTGTGGGGGGGGGGCTTACCATTTCTCAATGTAATGTTTAATATAATGGTGTATTTACTATAATTGCTGTTACAGGAAATCTAGTGCTGCTGCTGCCAAACTGCGACACAGAGCTGTGGAGCTTATGGAATTGTCCCATCATGAGCCTAGCCTCATGCAGTTTTATGTATCAAAACAATGGGTGAACAAGTTCAACACCTTTGCAGAACCTGGTCCTATTGACAACTCTGACTTTTTATGCATTCATGGAGGTGTGCGGCCAGCAAGGGAACCATATGCCAACCAGCTGTGTACAATTCTCTCACAGGCTTTATGGGAATACCTTTATGACACGTAAGTCTGTGTTGTCTTGGTTTCATTGTAGTTTCTGTGGTGACACTGTACTTTTTGGTGTTGTAGTGTTGAGCTTTCTTTATTTCTTTGATTTTACCACGTTAATGGAAAAGAAACGGACCTTCCATATGCTTTGGGAGATTGCAGCAGCTTCTTGTAATGACAACAAACACTAGTGAAAATGATTTTGAGAAATAAGTTAGAAAGTAATATGTAGTGCATTTTGGGTACTGGTCACAGCAAAAGAAATTTTTAATACTCCTCTTGTTACAATATTTTTGTGCCCTCAACATGATTAAGGTAACAAGTGATTGTAGCGAACAGGTTGGTCAGCAGTGTTAGTTACAAGTGAAGTATTTATAAAACTGAATATGATGTTACCTCTACATTTGTTATTTTGGGATATCTCTATATTTATAGTGAGGAACCATTTATTGTCCAGTGATTAATGAGTAATATTCAGGAGGACATGTGTTCACTGCAGTACATAATGATCCATTATGGAGGGATTCATAAGGTTGTGGTGTTTTTATACTTATCTGAATATTTATGCATGTTCACAGATATTGCATAGTTCTTGAACTTTCATTTATTTGTTTATTTATTTATCCAGATTTGGTGGTGGGCCAGCATGCAACCGTTTGTATGCATGCCCAACTTGTCACCAAGAGCAGGAGGCATTAGCACATAGAGTGAAACATGAACTTGAAGAATTCATGCAACTTAACAAAGAATTCCAACAAGCAGAAGAAAGTCCAGCTGTTATATATGCAATTGCCATGAACTGGTTCCGTCAGTGGCAGAGTTTTGTCAGGGGAAAGGAACCAGAACCACCTGGGCAAATAGACAACTCTTCAATTTGTACTATAAATAAAAATGGCCAGGCAGTTCTAAAAATGGGTGAGTTTTATTAAAAATATTCATTTATTTATTAACAGATGTTATCTTTTAAAAAAGAATATGCTGGATGCATGTACAAAAATATGCGTATATGATTTCACTTTTGTATTTGTGCACATGACTTATATAACCATTCTTTAGACAAGACTTTTCAGTACAAAAATTAAATACCCTATTTTTGTCTCTAACGTGCGGACACAATGTATGCAGGAAAGTAATCAGTCAAGTCATTTGTGACTGTGTGCTGCCAACCAACCAACTACATATGTATATTGTCATATTTGCTAGACATGTTGGAGCTTATGAAGTAATACAAGCAGGCAAGTATTCAAGAACAAAATATGGGCACATGTAACTGTCAGTGTTATTGACAGGTACCAAGTCATAATACTGTTGCACTTTTGACTGCTGGTACATGTACCATAGATATTGTCAGTATCAAATTATAGTCAAAGTAACTGGGCTCTGAAAACATCAATAGGCAATGCACTTGAATGCAGTATAGCAGCACAGTTTGAGGAACTGCAGTCACATTTACCATGAAATATTGTGTAGTGTAAGTTTATGAAGGAACATCTTGGCCCAAATGGATATCAAGAAATGAAATGGAGTCTGTAAATGTGAATTTCCAGACTGTCTGTTTGTAGGTATGAATTTCCAGGCAGTCTGTGTGTATTTGTGTAAATGAAGTTGCTTTTTTTACTCGTATGTGGCCCACTGTATTTTTAGATGTATCCACAATAATTCGACGGTGATATAAGAGTTGCCAAGTGCTGCCTGTAGCATGTCATTGCCCACATGTTCCATTGTCTTTGCCACAGTATTGCCATCTTTGTTCCCCTGTTTGCATAGAACCTGCAAGCCACTCTCTTATTGTCTACGTCAGATATCTTGGTCCCGTCTAGTGCAGGGGTGAAGAGGCAAGCTGATCAGGGGGGAAACACAGTGCACACAGCTTAAAACATTTTCTTTACATTTCAGAAACATATTCTCTTAACCCGCAGGTCCCTACAATTTCTTTGAAGCAATTCAATTTTCAACAGAACAGAATTCAAATAAAACACAATTTAACCTGAACACAAGCAGTTCCATTGTGACAGACAGTGTACTCCTACTACCAACAAAGAGATGTTTTTGGAACAGGTATGACATTGCCTGGCTGTGCCGACCCGAACCAAGCAATGACCAGACCGTGCTGACCACAGCTGTATGCTGTGTAGGGAGCTCAGGTGTCAAGTTGTCTAATCTGTACAGTACATATTGCTTTCAGCTGCCATCAGGTAGCAATGACAGTCTGTTGTCATTCTCTGTTTTGATTTTCCACATCCTTGTGTTGAGATTTTTGATTCATTATTAATGTGGCAACTGGGACAGTTTTAGTTGGTACAGAGATTTGTTATGGGCTGAACAGCCTGGGGATTTAATGTAGTTGATACAGAGACTTGTTATGTGCTGGGCAGTCCGGGGATGTGATGTACTTGATATAGAGACTTGTTACAGGCTGGACAGTCTGGGGATATGATGTAGTTGATATAGAGCCTTGTTACGGGCTAGACGGTCTGGGGATGTGATGTAATTGATAGACTTTTACGGGCTGGATGGTCTGGGGATATGGTGTAGTTGATATAGAGCCTTGTTATGAGCTAGATGCTCTGGGGATTTGATGTAGTTGATACAGAGACTTATTAGGGGCTGGACGGTCTGGGGACATAATGTAGTTGATGAGACTTGTTATGGGCTAGACGGCCTAGGGATTGGATGTAATTGATATGGAGACTTGTTACAGGCTGGATGGCCCAGGGATTTGATGTAATTGATATGGAGACTGTTACAGGCTGGATGGCTTGGGGATTTGATATAGTTCATACAGAGACTTGTTATGGGCTGGATGGTCTTGGGATTTGATGTACTTGATACAGAGACTTGTTACGGGCTGGACAGGCTGGGGATTTGATGTAGTTGACACAGAGACTTGCTACAAGCTGGGGATTTGATGTTGATACAGAGACTTGTTACGGGCTGGGGATTTGATGTGGTTGATACAGGGACTTGTTACGGGCTGTACAGCCTGGGGATTTGATGTAGTTGATACAGAGACTTGCTACGGGCTGGGGATTTGATGTATTTGATTCAGGGACTTCTTTACGGGCTGGGGATTTGATGTAGTTGATACAGGGATTTGTTACAGGCTGGGGATTTGATGTAGTTGATACAGGAACTTGTTACGGGCTGGGGATTTGATGTAGTTGATAGAGGACTTGTTACAGGCTGGGGATTTGATGTAGTTGATACAGAGACTTGTTACGGGCTGGAAATTTGTTGTAGTTGATACAGAGACTTGTTTCGGACTGGATGGCCTGGGGATTTGCTGTAGTTGATACAGAGACTTGTTATGGGTTGGACAGTCTGGAGATTTGATGTAATTGATACAGAGAATTGTTATGGACTGGGGATTTGTTGTAGTTGATACAGGGACTTGTTACGGGCTGGGGATTTGATGTAGTTGATACAGAGACTTGTTACTGGCTGGATGGTCTGGGGATTTGATGTAGTTGATACAGAGAAGTGTTACAGGCTGGACGGTCTGTGGATATGATGTAGTTGATAGAGACTTGTTACGGGCTGCATGGTCTGGGGATTTGATGTAGTTGATACAGAGAATTGTTACGGACTGGATGGTCTGGGGATTTGATGTAGCTGATACAGAGACGTGTTACGGGCTGGACAGTCTGGGAATTTGATGTAGTTGATACAGAGACTTGTTATGGACTGGATGGTCTGGGGATTTGATGTAGTTGATACAGAGACTTGTTATGGGCTGGATGTTCCGGGGATTTGATGTAGTTGATACAGAGACTTGTTACGGGCTGGATGGTCCAGGGATTTGATGTAGTTGATACAGAGACGTGTTATGGGCTGAACGGTCCGGGGATTTGATGTAGTTGATACAGAGACTTGTTACGGACTGAACGGTCTGGGGATTTGATGTAGTTGATACAGAGACTTGTTACAGACTGAACGGTCTGGGGATTTGATGTAGTTGATACATAGATGTGTTATGGGCTGGACGGTCTGGGGATTTGATGTAGTTGGTACGGAGACTTGTTACAGGCTGGATGATCCGGGGATTTGATGTAATTGATACAAAGACGTGTTACGGGCTGAACGGTCCAGGGATTTGATGTATGTAGTAGTTGATACAGAGACTTGATACGGACTGGATGGTCCTGGTATTTGATGTAGTTGATACAGACTTGATACGGACTGAACGGTCTGGGGATTTGATGTAGTTGATACAGAGACTTGTTACTGGTTGGACAGAACGGGAATTTAATAAGTTGATTAGATTTTCGATGATGTTCAGACCTGCTCTGAGGCACACCCAGCCTCCTTCGATATGGGAAATAGGTCTTTTAGGAGGTAAAAATGGCCGGAGCATGGTCTGACCTCCTGCCTCCTTTGAGTGCCAGGTTGAAAATGGATTGCACCACATCCCGTGTGTGCGTAGCCATTTTGTAGGTGACCTTAACTGTTATGTATTAAATGCAGGTAGTAGGTTATTGAGAGCAGGTGGAGGAGATGAAGCCATCATGAAAGTTGTCAATTTTCAGTGGGACCCTTGCGGTTGGGTCCTTAGTGTATTCAGTGTAGGTAAGGCATGTGTGTAGTGTGTATGGTCCTATGTTAATGTAGGGGCAGAAAATTGACCGCAACTTGAAAGTATGTAGAACACCAGGAAACATAAAATTAACTCAGTAGGGTAAAAAAATGTTATAAAATATGTCAGAGGAATGGAAATTCGGCTCCTTCTCTGTGTTATACAGCTGTAATGTTCCCAACCTCAGAATGTAAAGTTGTACTGTAAAAAGCATTATTCACATACATGATATCTCATAACTTCCAGAATGGAATTTTTGGTATAAGAAATTATATACCTTGTATGAGTAAACAGAGTAAGTATTCACTTCTTAGCTACATAATCTTCCTGAGAACCTGGCCCCTTTTATATGTTCATTCTTCTTCTTATATGTCTGCACATGACATTGTACCATGTGAAGCTTCTTGCTCTTCAGTTTGACTGCTGTGGCTTAATAAAGGGATTCTCTATTAAAAATTGTGTTTAAGAAAATCCTGTAAAATGAAGAATACTTCTTTGGTGCAACACTATGTAGACTGGTAGAAATGTACCATGTTTTAGAGGAACCTGCTACCTCTACCACCTTCTTTGATGTAAATTTCTATCACACAATGGTGTTGCATCCTAAAAGTCAGTATGCATCAGTCACCTTTGTGACAACTTCAAATCTAACATGTCTCAAAATGCTTATGCTTATGATTTCACGATTTCTATAATATTAATAAATTCTTGTCTGCTTTTGGGTACTCCCTGTGGTAACCCATATTATGTGATACAGCTGAAAAGTAACAGTTTAAAACTGATGTCAATTTTTTATATTTGTAACATTATTTCAGGGTCAGATTATGCTCAGCTGTCTGAAGAACTGTGGTCTTTCTTCCATCGGGTATATGGTGGTGGACCAGAAGTTATTTTGAGATCACAATGTCAAAGAACAGGAAGTAATGTTGGCAGCAACTCACAGCCTCCTGTATTGTTAAGGACAGTGCCAGTAGCTCCTGAAGCTCCACTTGGTATGACTCAAGCTCACAAGGCATGCAGCACAGAAAATATCAGTCACAGTGGTGCTTCAGGATCACCAGGAGGTGTGGGAACTCTTGTTCGTCCAGCTGGACGGGCCCAGAGTATAAGTTCAGACAACATTACTGTAAGGATGGCAGCACTCTCTGCATCTGGACACATACCATCAGAAAAAACTGATTCCCAGGACATGGAGTCAGGTAAAGGGATACATAACACTGAGCAGTGGTTCCCAGATTTTTTCCCAGTAAAATAAAAATTCTGCAAATCTTGGTCCACTAGTTACTTCTGTATGTTCAACAACTCTAAGTGTGCTATAGGTAGTAATTAACACAGCTACACTAACAATATTTTTAAGAAATTATATATAATTCAGATTTTAATGCAGTAAAGTACTGCAAGAAATAAGTACCAGTAGTAGGCAATTAAAAATGCTGATGTTATAGATGTGCATATTAAGTTGAGCACCTGAATGATGTTGACCACACTTACAGAACCTCCATTATCATTGATGGTCACAATATAGATAACTTTATAATGTAGTTACTTCATTTTTTTTTACAAAAAATTGTTGTAACTGACTATTTGCTGGAGAAGTATTAAAGCTACAACTTTGGATTTTAGGTGAACCAAATTCCCTGTATACACCTGTGTGTGCTCTGCCTGGTTGTTGTAAAGATGAAGGGCCACAGGCAGTAACAAGAGTGGCTTCATCAACATCTGTGCCCACATCATTAGCTGTAGACCAGTGTGAAATTACTGAAATTGTGGATGCCATTACAAGTGGGGAACCACTGGTAGCCATCAACTGAAAATTGAGGTATGCTGTTGTTTGAAATCTTCATACAATAGGATTAGAATCTTAGGTTTTGTATGGTTTAGTAATATAAAGATCGTGGTTTAAATGACAATTTAGATACATGTATGGTTATGAAACAAGCCAAATTACAAAAGATGTGGATAATATGTAGTAATATGTAAGTGTACAATTTGAAGTTTTTAGATAATAAAACGGTGGTAGACTGTAAGAAGAAATTAAAGAATAAAGATAACAGGAAATCTTTACCAGTTATAGAGGGATACGAATAAAGGTTAGTGCACACTAACAGTTGGAGCAGAAACATGAACAGGGACAAGATGACCTGTGGCAGCTGTGAGATGAGGTGTGTATGAAGGAAAACCCAGAACAGAAAGAATAAGAATTGAAAAAGTGGGAGAGAATTAAAAAATAAATAATTTGGAGAAAATAATAATCTAAATAACATTTTTAGAACAAACCGCAAGTATCAGATTCTTCAGTTTGTATCAAAACTTAAGAACACTGATGTTTTAAAATTTTTTTTTCCTTTGCAGATACATTGTATGAAGTGTGATGAAACAGGCGTCTTTATCGGTTTAAGAATGAGAGTCAGCTGGTAATGGTTTGAGAGCATTCTGTCAACAAATGCAAAGGAACCACTTTCTCTTCTGTCATGTTTCTTGGGAACATTTGTCACCTGTAATTTGAATCCTTGTAATAATGTGTGATTTTTTGTTTTTACTGTTTGAGCAGTTGTTGGTTGCACATGTGAAGTAGTGGGTGTCATTTGTATTATTCATTTTCATTTATCAGGAAACTGTCACTAATGTTTATATAGAAAGCTTGGCTCTGCAAGCATCTGTGCAGTATCCATCATTAGCAGTGTGATTACAAGTGCAGGACAGGTTTGTTTACGAGACTGAACATGAATTCACTGCCATGGTATGTACGCTACCTGAATACAGCATGAACAGTTAGTGGAAGTGCCTAAACTTTTCCACTGTTCACTTTGACATATATACAGGTAGCTGTAAAATGCAGGTAAGTATTGAATGTAAGTGAAATATTGTATCTCAGAATCTGTGGGCACATGAGGTAAATTTTAAATGGGTAAGAACTTTTTCTTTCCTACAGCTCAGTCTTGTAATGTTACAGATCGCTGTTCGTGTCTTTCTCATCTTCTGCCTTGTCTCATCGGATATTTACCACCACATTAAAGATAATGGTTTATGATTTATTTGGGTCACACTTTTTATGTCATTATATATATGCCAAAGATTTATGTTATTACAGATATATGTCAGACTTGTGTACAAGTCACAATTTGTATGTGAATTATGCCAAGTTGAGCTTCATGAGTATGTTTGTGGGTGAGAGAGATATTGTAGATAGGTGTGCATGTGTACAAGTGCATCAGCATCAGTTGTAAACTTCAGACAGAAATCCACAACGTGAGTCAAGACAAAATGAATATATGTCAGCCTGTAAAATCAGAAATACAGTTCTAGGTATTTTACACATCAGCCATAATGTGATAAACGGATAGTAAACTTTATAGGAGTGAGTCATTAAGGCCCTAGAAATGTTGCTGATAAAATGCCAAAGCAAGAACACTGATATTTCTGCATTTTGAAGGCATGTAATTTCAGTTATTAAGGGTCTGTTATTTTATGCAAGATTGCCTGTGAGAACATTCTTATACCATAGATTTTTAATGTAATTCTTTCATTTGTGATGCTGGTGTTTTCATTTTATATTAATGTCACAATAAGGTGCATTTAAGGAATTTTAAATCAGTTTCACGATATCGAAAACAAGGCACTGACATTCCATACAAGTCATGAAATTTTTGAATTTTTGTCTCTGTGGAGACTGCAAGGAGAAATGCTTAGACCTACCACATGTAACAGTGTGCATACTGCAGTATTGATTTATTCATCTGTTAATAAAAGAATATCATACTAGGAAGTACTGCAATATTTTCATTCATTAACACTGTAGGAGAGTGTTTTCAACCTTTTTGTTTTATTACATTGCAGATTATCTCAGTGGAACTTATACATTACATGACACAATTTTTTATTTTTTTTTGGGGGGGGGGGAATGTGAAATGACTCTTGAACGGAATTATAATTGGAAGTTAAACTTACAGTCCTCTAACACTGTTAGCCTGATGTGACCATTACATTTAGAGTGCGATAGGTTCATCTTAATTCCACTGCACTCTCGTTGATGGTTGGCTCATGGTATTGAAGTTCTTATATTTTTTATCCACTTTATATTTTATCAGAATATACAAATTACAGTTTAAATCATTTGCTATTTGAATTTTATTACTATACAACATTTGTATATGCACTAATACACATTCATCTACAAACATGTTTGTTTACACGTTCTCACATTTTCTTTTTACATAGTCTTCATTTCTTCATCTGTCAGTGTTGGGGGGAAGAAGTTAAAGTCAATGAGACCACTTTTGGCAATCTATAAGAGAAGAGTGAACATATGATCAATAAAAATATAATCAACAGCTGGGTAAGCAAAACGAAATCTAATTTCACAAGGAACAAACGTACCAATGAGTAAAATATTCATGAAACATTACACTTTAGTTTATGGTGAGTAGGATAAGATTTTTCATCTCTCTTTGTAGATGTTGATAATATATTCCGCATTCGCCAAATACTTGAGAGAAAAAATGGGAATACAATGAAGAAGTTCATCGCTCTTTATAGACTTCAAGAAAGCTTATGATTCAGTTGGGAGGGAGGTCTTATATAAGATTCTCATTGAGTTTGGTATCCCTGGCTGAAACATATAGCAGAGTCCGGGTAGGCAAGAATGTGTCTGACAGGTTCCCTATTAGCAACGGTCTGAGACAAGGAGACGCTCTATCACCACTGCTTTTCAACTTTGCTTTAGAGTACGCCA
>Ga0131853_10006050_pt1 | contig 21851 bp, 10 predicted proteins | sample TergutLab28metaG_FD_92764 | JGI IMG/M metagenome (GOLD analysis project Ga0131853, IMG submission 92764) | Labiotermes labralis P1 segment gut microbial communities from Petit-Saut dam, French Guiana - Lab288 P1 (version 2) (version 2) | ecosystem: Host-associated > Arthropoda: Insects >... | reverse complement strand
TAAAAAAAAAAACATAAAAAAAAAAAAAAAAAAAAAAAAAAAATTTATAAACACAATTATAAAATTTTTTTTTTTTTTTTTTTTTTTTTTTTTTTTTCTCGGAGCAATTTTCTACTGCATTTGAAGCATTGGTCGTGGAAAGGAGAAAAGAATTCGTACAGCCAGATTCTGCAGCTCACACATTCGATCCAGTCTCCTCCTTAGTTGATTACACGTAGTTTTCCCAGCACTAGCAGCATTTCTTTTCAGAGTTTCACCTCTCCCTTGATTATGAATATATGTTTTATGGACCCCATTTTCTTCATTTTCTGGCCGTGTAAACAGGAATAACTGGGGCTGTTTACACTTTCGGTTTATCTGCTCTATGACTTCATTTTCGCATTGTCTCTTTCCTTTTCCTTGCTATTATTAACTTCTTCAGTGACAAAAACGAAATTTTTTTTAAATTTAATATTGTCGGTATTTTCGGTACTGGGCCTATCTTCTTCAGAAGTCCGGAGGAAGTAATTTCTTCGCCGGAAGTGTCAGAAGGAAGTACTGCACTCAGAGAATTCAATGAATGTTCTGCTGAGATAGGTAACAGGTTTTGAGACCTGGATACTGAAGTAAACTATACACACACCAGAACTATATTTGGAGACGCTGTTTCCATAGAAGATATAGTTTCGCTGTTGTTAGAAATGGAAAACAAATATTCAGGCCCTTCTGTTGTGGTTGAAAGGATAAATACCCCTTGAATCAAAAGCACTTACACCAACACCCAGGGAAGCACATTTACCCTAAGCAAGCCCAATGAGGCGCTACATGTGATATTGAGTAATATTACAATCTGCGGCTTCGTTTTAGAAATAACTCTTTAAAGGCTCCAAAAATACTAACCAAAGGCTGACAGTATGAGTATATTGGCACGGTAGACGAATGATTGTAACGTTATTTTCAACCGCAGTCTGAAGCAGAAAAGTTATACGACAATAATCCCTACGGCGATCTAAATAAAAGATATTTCTTTAAGGAAATGCTCAGTGTTATACTTGATGAATAAGTATGTCCTAATATACGAAGATTTCCAGTTCATGTGCATATACTAACCTGGGGATAAGCTATCACCAAAGTCCTCTTTCTTTTGCATCCATGTAACATTAGAACAGGGAGCAGAAATTGACAAGCTGGATTACAGCATGTTGTCACTGTGAAATTTTTAATCTTTCCTCCCGATGTTAAAACACGACCATTTTTAGATCCCATTTCTGTTATTACAGATTCAAGTTTGTTACTTATTTGTTTGCCACTTTGATAAACATGGGAAATATTCTCAAGTGTGTCTGAAAGATCTTCATTCGCTACTTTCTCCAACAGGTTAAAAAATGTTACAACAGTGTTAAGGTTCACTTTTTGAACTCTAGGTAAGCACAGACTTTCAGCAGTTGTATGCTGTAGTTTCAGTTTCATCATTGAAATTATTTCAGTTCCTGTTTCTATATCCAGCCTTTATGCAGTGGCACGAATAGTCTTCCTGTTCTTCTCAAGGTGTCTGAATATCCGCGACGACTTTTATGCTGCTATCTTAAATTTAGAAAAAACAATTAAATCTGGTTGAAAGACAGAGCAATAGAGCTGATAATTTTTTGCCGTCTGAAATGTATACACATAATTTTTTCGAAATGGTTTGGAATTATATAAGCGTGACATCTCTCCCCTGATTATTGCGGCGTCTCTGAAAATCTTCAGGGATGTAGCACTAGCGGAAGGATGGAGTTTGAGCATGAAATTATTACACTCACCCCACACATTCAGTCGTCTTTCTTGCGAAACAGCGCCGATATTCACTATGTTTACTCAACAGCACTTCTTTAGATTCACTGGACAAGCGCATAAGCTGCGATCTGCAGAAGAATACCACAATGTAGGAAAAAAAAATTCGACCTTTTCCTCCGCCACAGCGACTCTCCAAGAATTACGGTACGTTTGTATGTATGTATGTAGGTATGTATGTACGTACGTATGTATGTATGTATGTATGTGTGTTTATGTACTATGTATGTATGTATGTATGTATGTATGTTTTTATGTACATATATATGTGTGTGTGTGTGTATGTATGTACGTACGAACGTATTTGTGTGTATGTATGTGTGTATGTTTTATGTATGTATGTATGTTGTATGTATGTGTGTATGTATGTATGCATCTATACATCTGTGCATGCATGGACGTATGTATGTATGTACGTATTAACTTACGTACGTAGTTGTCTCCTACTAGTTGACCCATCAGTTTAGATTTCCTATTTCCCATTTCCAACTGAAGGAGGAAACGTTTTCTGGAGGTTTCTACCCCGAGACGATGGATAATGCCCAAAATATGTTACAACTCTCATTATGTGCTATCACCAGAATCCTGTAAGTTTTTTGAACGGATATTACATTATCAGCATAGTGCGACGTTTTATACGGATTCATTTCGTATGACTTCCGAGTTACGAGTTAAAACCTGTAGGGCTCTTGTGTCTGCTGACTTCATGTTGTGTTGGACTCTAATCGCGCAACTGTTGTGACTGCTGATGTCACTGTATCTCAGTTTCGTGGCACTTGTCTACATATTACCATCCTGCTTAAGCCCACGTTATGCTGCCTGTTAAATCGTAATTATGTTGGTTTAATGGCCGGTCATTAGTACGTTATTTTGTTGTGGGGGGTCTGTAGTCTCCTCGTGTAATCAATATCTGTCATTGACTACGACTCACGTCAGTGGTAGACCAAGAAACTTCGTTTGCTGTCGTATTTTAATGTGTAAATCCCGGCTTGATTTCTCTATTTTCATTATTTCCAACACAATACCCTCTCCGCAGCTGCGAACTGCCATCACAGAGCCTGTGGGATTTTCTGTTATTGAAATGCGTTTCATTTCCCATTCTGGTTGAGATATTTCGAATTCCAAATCTATATTAATTGTGCTCTTAATTTGGTGATTTTCAGATTGGGTGACATATTGTCACCACGTCATAATTGTTTGATGCTGGACATTCATTACACTATTCCGTTTTTGAAATTTCTAGCTACCTATTAAAATACAAAATTACTAAAATATTGATGCTTCTAGCTATAATTTCCTTTCTACAATCGCAAGATCAGGTACAAAACGAATAACTAGGAGTACCGTTTTCTCCTCCTGGATATGGTTTTTTTTATGTTCGGTAATATAATGTGCAGTAAATAAAACTCTGAAAGGTACACTCTGAGGAGAAGTTCACTTATGATAAGCAACGTATTTACATGTGTATAAATGTGTTACAATAATAATGATTAAATGACAGTCATTAATAACAACTGCAAATATGTGTAATTCGCAGCTGGTGATTTTTGTATAACCAATGGTCACTTTTCTTAACAGCAGAATTATTAACGTCTACTTAACTTTTAACCAAATTCTTTGTATGAACACGAATATATTTGGCGTTTGGAAGTGTTATGTAATATATTTTCATCATAAACTAAATTAGGTAATGAATGAATTCCAATTCTAAATGACTTAATGAGTGGCTGAAGAGTTAGGACATAGGACGGAGACAGAAAAACTCTACGAACATAAACGACTTTGCTGCTCTGTGCCCAAATTGCCAGGATAGTGTTGAACAATCTAAAAATTTCTTAAATACCGTACCATTGTGATAGCTGTGATGACTTTTGCTCTATAATTGTGAACATCTATGTGATCCTAAAGGTATATGCAGTACATTGATCCGAAACTATTCCATCCATCTACCCGTCGGGGATATAAAAAGTAAAATGTCATGGTAGTGAAAATCTCGAAACGTCTGCGTGACTAAGCACATGGAATGTGAATTCAGCATCGCTGGCGAGCTGAAGGATCAGCGGACATGTAGGTCTTCTCATCACAGCGATTCCCTTCATTAATTTCAAGAAAAGTCGCTAATTTCTGCCGGGATTCTCTTTGTTATTCACTGAGCGTTTCTGGACGGAGAGTAGTCGAGGTCGTCAGCTTTAGTCCACAGTGACAACCTCCCCGTCTCCAAGAATCTAGAAGGGAGAAAGGCGAAGAGGAAGTGTTGGTGTCTTTACATGTCGGGGTTTGAAACGGTTGTTCTCACATGAATTATGCAACCCATACAGACCATAATTTTTTTTTGTGTGGGTGTAAAACTTGTTTTCTCTCTTTAAGGAAGAAAATCCACAAGTGTGAGATCTAAGGTGCCCAATGTTGTGAATATGAAGACATGGTCTTCTTGGATGTGACGCCGTGTAATTGGTGGATAATTGCTGGAATTTAAGAGGAATCTGCTCCATCCATCTTCACGTTAGACGACTGAGGCAGCAGATTCACATAAAGCCAACCGCTGTGAGTTCAATGGTGCTTCAGCGGCACTGTATGCAGCGTCGAGTAGCGGAATCATTATGAACGATAAAGGTGAAAGAAAATAGAAAGAATTATGTCGCACTAAAACGTATTATTCTTATGTTTACTTACGAAGTACATGAAGAGTGCCATTACAGCAGTCCGTCTTCACGTTGGAGTCAAATATGGACCCGTATATTTTTTCCCCATGTGTATTAGCCCCCAGAGGGCCAAGACCTCCTCATAATCGGGGCTTCACGATCACACTAAGTCACACTATAATCGATAGGACTCATCTAGACGAGTGATCTGTCCGACAAAGAGACCACTACCCGACAACACACAACACTCACAACGACAGACATCCATGCCTCCGACGAAATTCGAACCAGCAATCCCAGCAAGTTAACGGACTCAGACCCCGGCCTTAGACCGCACGGCTACCGGGACCGGCAGACCTGTTTAATACAACAGCAAATTGATACTGTTTACTGGTCATTTACGTCAGTTTCGCGATAGCAAGTTACTTATGGTTTGATGAAGAATCGTCAAAGTTTTGTTGATCTGATACATGACATTGGGCCACGATATATGGACTCCAGAATGTGAATCTCTATCATTCAGGAACACGTTAACATAATTACCCAATTTGTACGGTCATTAAAGTCATGCATGTGCCTACCACTGTGGTTTAGGTGTGCTATTAATCATTACATATACGCTTGGGCACTTCTTGCTCGCAGGCCGTGGTGAAATGAATCCCTCTTGTAGTCCCGCTCGGGAGTTTGAGTGGAGGTGGGGGGGGGGGCTCAAATTTATGCTGCAGTCAGCACAGATCTACACTGATTGTATTTCAAAATGGCGCCCTTAATTATTCTTGCTGGAAGGAGAAGCGAGTGCCCAGGATCAAGGAGTAACTTGCCGTTCGTAGCATGTAGATGGGCTGTGTTACTGCGATGACCGGCTGAAACCTTTGAACAGTGGTTACTATACGTACCACCCCATTTCAAATTTTGCATTTTACCCACATAGTGTATGTATTGTTTGTGTGTGATTGTCACAGTAAATACTTGATATTTCCCAAACGGCACCGTGGAGAGTGTGATTATTTACTTCTAGGTGAAAGGCAAATTTCAAGAACAGGCCATGAGGGCCCAAAAGGGAGTAGAGATATCTATACTCTTTCATTAACCTCGAGACAAGATGCGTGGGTGGTAAAGCCATGCCTCTTCTCCTGTACGTTCCGGAAAGACACCCGGTACCCATTGTACAGGCGGATGGGTAGGCCCAGGGCCTGTCTGGATGGGTGCGGATATATCGCCAAGGGGATTCGATCCCCGGGCCGTCCAGCCCGTAGCGAGTCGCTGTACCGGTTACTGTATGCCGACCCATTTACTGGGAAGTAGGATTTTATTTATTATATAGTCTCTTCTTGAAGTTCATATTTCCACAAGGTCAACACATTATGAAAGAATAAATATTTGCTTCTGTCTGCCGTACCTGGTTCTTCATTCAATGCTGCATTGTGCGTGAAGCAGAAAGGCTGTTCGGTATATTGGAAAGTAAATAAACAAATAAGAGAAAGCAGTGGTTTCCTGTTCCAAGTTACTACGATTCCATGATTAGCCAGGAAGGACTAAAGAAGCACTTATGTTTGGGAGTCTGTATATATATGATGTATGTATGTACGGCTAACAAATTTCAGCCCAAAATCAAACTATCTTCATCGCTTTAATTTACTTTGTAGGCGGATAGTATTGCACAAACCATGATGTACAATATTCTTGATGTTTAGTTTTTTTTATTTATAGCACTGTGTAAAGCCAGTCGTTTCAGGATGAAATAAGGACTGTTATTCGTGGTGCACTTAATTTACAACCGTGACCTATTTTAAGTCGAAATAATGGTCAGAGAATATCTCAGATCAACAGAGCCTGCCCAACGGTTGAGAGTCGAAGAGAATACCTCCCAATTACATGTCCGGTATTTTTCAGTTAAATGCTGGGTTGGTCTGCTGGCAGTCACGAATATTGTGTGGTCAAGGAAGTAGATATATGACTAAAGTTTGAACCCGATGCCTACTTTAATAGAAGAATCTCAAGCATGAATTTTCAGGAGTGTCTGTGTAAATCCAGTGAAATATCTCGATGTTGCTGGCATTCTTCGGGCCACGACACGCTACGAGCGGAGCTGTCTCCTTCCGAAACTGTCATGAATTTCTGCTACTGCCCTGGTTGCCATTTGCAACCACTTCAGCCGCAAATGTCTGCATGCATGCGGTAGGACAAACTGGCCACAGAGAAGACACCCGAAGGCCACGCGTGGGAAGCCCAGCCGTACTACATTTCACAATGTACTATTTTGCTTAATTAGAAGAATATTCCAAATAACATAAAGAAATGTTAGGACATTTAAGTATGTACTGTATTGTTTATGTCCAGGTCTTCTAACGAAATATTAGAGACATACATTTTTGTAGAATAGTCAAGAAAATTTTGTATACTGCATATGAAGACGTCATCATCTCTTTACGTACTCCAGAGTAACTTCTTAACGCCTTATATTTGTCACTGGAAGCCTTTCTAGTAGGCCTTTAATACCCCTTATATCTGCTTTCAACAAAACCAATACGAATGTTATGTAATACTTATGTCTTAATGTCAGCATTTTATTCTAGGGGGCATTCCGAATTAGAAATGCATGAACATAGGTCCGATTCTCTGCGGTTAAGGAACACTGGACGTCTGCAGAAAGGAATTCTGGAATTCGACTGCGCGTTGTTGAACCAGACGGACAGTTATTACTTCCTAACTACGTAAATTAGTGTGATGTCGCTTTCCCATTTTAGGTGTGCGGTGCAAACGCACTGCGAGCGTCACATGTCTGGGCGAATGATTGTTTGTCTTTGTCCATAAACCTTGCCAGCAAGATCTCCAGACCCCAGTCAGCTATATTCTTGTTTATGGGATCACATGAACGCTCTGGTGTATCTGCAGCACGATTACAAGTTGTGTTCTCAGTGACACAGGCGTTCTGAACTGTCAGAATACCACAAGGTTTTATGCTATACCCGAGGTAAATGTAATTTCATTTACACCCATGAGGAAAGTATGGCCTTCCCTGCCTTAGATTTTGATGAAAAACATAAATGTTAGACAGCATTATTGCGGACCTCTTTGCAGAGTTTTACCCAAATCGGAAGTAAATATGGAAAGAAAAAATGAAAATTGATTGACGCTCCTAAGTAGTTTCTTGGCAAATTTAACTTACGTTCACTCATCATATCAAAGGACAGTTTTTTATTGGTTCGGTAAATTTCACATTCATAGTAACATTTTATGGAAAATATACTTCAGTTGTATTGCAGTTCGTGCGTCTTGCTTGGAAAAGTATTTGTATTGGAGACTTTACACTGGGAAGATTGAGAAAATAATAAGTGTAAAGTTCTACCATCCCCTCTTTCGGTTTTAAGAAAGTTTTAATAATAATAGGTGGCAGTATGCTTCGGGCATAATTTTATAGAGAGGAATTTCATGTGTTTTTTAATTATCATTAATAAACAATAAACATATTAAACTTCTCATTGACGTTCTTCCATTCCTCGAAAAAAAATGTAACTTTAGAAATTAAATGAAATCAATTGCTGTATTAAGTGTAGAAGTGATTAATTCACGATAATTTTAATTCTATATTTTTCACAAATGAAATAAATATTCACCATAAACATAATACTTTACTGTTAACAATTAGTTAGCGGACCGCACTGCATTTGGATGTGTTTAAATGATCTTTCTGCAGTGAATAAAATTTTTCTGCAACGTGATACACGCGTAACGGCGCAAGCAACACTGTCGACTTACAGGCGTTCGAGAATTTGTATTGCCTATGCTAATTTCAAAAATTTACTCTAAATGCAGCAAAAAAATTTTGTACATAAAATTTTCGCTCATTATTATTATTGTTGTTATTATTTTTATTGGTATATTCAGGTAATAATTAATCCGTAACCTTGAGAATCAGACATATGCTTATGTGATATTAATGGATGAGACTGACTGTAAGAATAAGATCCTGAAATTTAAGACACCAAGTGGTAAATCCTTCTACTGATAGCTAAAGGCACATACATAAAAGTAGACGTTCTGTTTCCTACAGAGGACCTAACAGTGAACACACAAACGCATAATAAAATTGACTCCATACTGTTGAAAATATGTAAGGTAGAAACGGCAAGTTCAAGCTATGTATACATAATGCTGTAGGTTCTTTTTTATGTGACTCAAGTCCTTATTCAGAACTTTCTTACAGTGCTGAACGTAAAATTTAATTTCCTACTTAAACGTTGACTTAATATTAAACTTTTAATGTCTAAAACTGATTATCATTCCCGGTTGAAACTTTCGGCTACTAATTGTGATACCGATAAGTAAAACAATTATAGCCCTCGCGTAAAACGGATAATTCTGCTTCATTCTTATGAAAAGTCACATCGTCAAAACATGTAATCATCGTGTTTAGGTGTGTGTTTGTGTGTTTGTGCATGTGTAGTATATATATGAATGTAATGTACATAATGTGTTCGAAATTTAATACTCTCATAGTGGTAATTATTCTGCCTCCATCATAAAAAACAAATGTACCCTGAGGGCGGAGGCAAGAAGTTTCTTTGAAATGTTTTGGTACGTTTCTGCAAGGTTGAAAAACCTTAGTCCATGAAGAAACTTCGCTTATCACATTCATGTGTATGTAACGTATGGGTGCACAAATTTTCCAGAAATCTAAGAGCCACTTCAAAATTTTGCGCGCCAATAGTGTGACGTGAAACAATTTCCATGCTGAGGACCCAAAAATACTGGGCACACAAAATTTAATCGCGATGGCGATCTGGCGCCTCCGATTAGTACACGTCTGATGTAATTTATGCATATGTGTACTGCGTGCGTGCGTGCGCGCGCGCGCTTATTCAGTGGAACCAGCCGAAAAACTCCAGCTCATAATATCACATTGTCAACAGACAGCAGAGCAAGTTCTAGTAAGGAGAGTGGAAATTCTTAATGCTTTGATGCAACACACTTTTTTACGGAAAAGAGGGTAGCGAAGAGGGGGAAAAGAAAATAGGACACATAATAATATGAAGACGCAACATCTGGTGACAGAATATCAACTATACAGAATGAATTCTTCCCCGCTTTTGCAATGTATTTCCCTTGCAAATAAGCTACTCAGTCGACATGTGGGGTGACCAGTAAAATGAACACATTGATTTAAGGGTCTGGTGCTTCAGGATTATATCTGACATTGGAAGGAATTCTGGGAACGTGGCTATTTTAGCCGAACTTTTAAAATATTAAATTAAAGAAACAACCGTTCATTAAAGCATCTTACCATATGCTATGTAGAAACTAAACATGAATTTTACAGATAATTTCGTCTGTTGATTTGTATGTGTATCGAACCCTTGTCTCCCATATTATGGTGACTACGTGAAATGTGTTTCAGAACGGAGAGGTAAGGAAAATATTTGGACCTGAGAGGGAAGATGTAATGCGAGGATGGAGAAATTTGCATATTAAGGAACTTCATTATTTGTACTCTTAACATTGTGTTATGGAGGTGGTCAGATCATGGATGGTAAATGAGAGAGGCGTTTTGAATCATGTTAGCAGTGAGAAGTGTACGGAATATATGTCCGGAAAGAAGAAGACAACCACTGGCAAGACCTAGGATTAGATGGGAGAATATTAGATGGCTCTTAAAGAGGAGAGGGAGCGTGTATACTTTATTTTTCCGATTCAGCAAAGACTGTTAAAATGGTAATGAAAACTCGAGTGTATGAGAGACATTATCAAGAACTATTCGGTTTCATGGACGAGTTAAGAAATCACTCAAATTTGGGATCATATATACACAAATATCTGTAATGTGAATTACCTGTCTAATTATATTAACTACAAAACTTTCTAAACAACACGTAACGACTGTAGAAATTAAGTTTTAAACAGTAGTTATTTGCTTCTTCAACACTTCTGGTACTGCAAAATTCATGTAAGTTTAATCAGGCGAGACTCCACCATCCATACTAATTTTTAGCATATCAGATATTTCTCGTGGAGTTAAGAACATTATTTAAAAAATTCACATCCTCTTTGGGCACAGCGGTTGCAAACTTCACACACACACACACGCACACAATAACTTTACCTTAAAATCTCTGTATTTTTCCCACAACGATTATTTTGCACCCTCACTCAACAAAACTATTTGCCAAACAGAAAACAGATGCACTTTGTTTTCAGTCCTTCATTAGTTTGTGTTAGTTACATATAAATCACGATATGGTCGCCGCTAAATTTCCGCCATACGGCAGAAGCTAGCCTTCCGAAACCTCGACCATTTGTCCACAGGTGCTAATACAAGTTAGTGAATCTGAAACAACCAAAATTCCTAAAACGAATTAGATAATCCAAATTGAGGACGTATTAACCACCAACAAGATATACGAACTTGATAAATGTAGTTACATTTTACAATTTGCAATCTTCGATAATATTGGACGCTGTTGGCGGAGTATGCGTTAATATTATAATTGAGAATCCATATATTTGTATACTAGTTACAGATTTACAAAGTGAAAGATATTTTGCGTTTCAAGTCCAATGTGGTTCAAAGTAATCTTACTGTGGAATAATGCGAAGACAAGTTTTCAAAATCTGTAATTTGTGAAGTGGTAGAGGTTAATATATAGAGGGTGCACACCCCACGTTAAACGATATAGATATCATTATCTGCACAGAAGGTCCCAGGATATGAGTTTAGTACTGCAATATGTACTTCTAGAGGCAATTCTGAGTCATAAGTGGCGTACACACTTCGGTCTATTTTGCAACGATTACTAAGTTGATAGTAGTTGAAGTAGAGGTAGATCGCAGGCGAGGATGTAACAAAGCCACTGGTATGTGAGATAGCAAAAGGTGAGGTAAATTTGTGGTGCCTGAAGTGTACCGTACAAGGTAACGACAAAAAAAAATCTTCAATATATTGACAAACAAATGCACCTCATAAAATACAAAAAAAAGTACACATCCTAAACACATAATTCATGGTAAGTATCACACCTACGTGATTCGTCACCAGCGTGTCATCTTCAGGGAGTCTATGAACACAAAGAATCACTTATCAGGTATTAATCCCCCGGTCATCTTTGAAACATTAACAAACTCTAGGATATATATAGTTGACAAGTATAAGCCCACGTTGTCGTGACACTAAAAATATTTGATAGTGAGCCTTCTCCAGTACAAGGTCGCAGCGTTTTATTATTCTCTGGAGCATGTATACAAACAACTGCCATGACGTATGTGATCCAGTGGGATCTTGCCAGATCGAGCGTTTGAAGTGTCTCGTGTCGGGCGATGCAGTGTACGTATAGGGGTGATACTTATCATGAATTGTGTTCTACGGTGTACTTTTATTTTATTTTATTAAGTGCATTGTTGTTCAGTATTTTTAATATAAGAAAATGCACAGTATGAGTAACATAAAATGTGTAGAAGCTGTTGTCCCAAGAAGAATACATCAATATGCATTTTGTGTGTGGTTTTGCAACAGTACTGCCACTGCCGCTGTTGAATTATATCAGCTACGATCTCCTCGACGACGAATCTCCGATCGACTTATATTCACTAGTGTTCAACAGTACCTGCGAGTAAAAAGCTCCTTCCGAGTGCAAACGGCCGTGCTGAACGTCAAGTACAACGCAATTTAGAAGAAGGGGAAACATTATTGACATGGTACAGGGAAGTTCACGCACTAGTACCCAGAGTTCCTGCCCGCTTCAATGTTCCGCGCAAAAAAGTCTCGAGAAAGCTACTACACACAGAAGGATTGTGTCTGTACCATACCCAGCGTGTTCAGCATCTTGAACCTGCGGGCATGGTTAGCCGGTTGGCATCTTGCAGTGTGAGTAATACCAACCCCCAAAAGTTTCGTAACGTTTTATTTAGCGGCAAAGTACATTTTACACGCCATCAATTCAATAAAACCAGAAAGTGTCATTCATTAAATCATGATAATCCACACAGAACAGTCAGAAGTACCGATCAGTAGCACTCTTCAGTGAACGTGTTGTGTGGTACCATTCGTCACCAGCTCACTGGACCGTACATATGCCCACAATGTCAGATAAGTGATATTTACGTCATTATTCGCAAAAGGAACTGCCAGCTCTCCTACCTCACGTTCCTATACCAGCACTTGCCAGCGTTAATGAGCATCCCTTCGTTTCAGTCGGATCATCAAACAGAATCTGAATCTGCAGTTCCGTAAACAACTGGTCGGTCGTCGCATTGCGCAGAATTGGCCAACACGGTCACCGGATCAGAACGCGTTATGTTACCGTGTGTGGGATTACATGAAAGCTATGGTGTACGAGTGGGTGCTGATAAGAAGAGTCACTAGAATCACTATGTAAATAAACTGTGGCCTAAACGAACATCACTGACGCCAAGGGAGAAAAGTGTAGTCAATCCTCCTCTTGTTCTTCCGGAGAAAATTTATCTTCCCCCTTCGCACATAAAGCTTGGTCTCATGAAAAACTTTGTGAAAGGTATGGATAACACCGGCCATTGATTCGAATATTTGAGGAATAAGTTCCCAAATGTGAGTGACGCAAATATCAAGGAAGGTATATTTATAGGACCCCAGATCAGGAAACTGATGCAAGACAAAGAGATCGATGAAGACCTGAATGAGACTGAAAGAAATGCATAGTTGTCCTTTAAGAGGATTTGCAAGGACTTCTTCGGAAACCACAAAGCGGCGAACTATCAGGATGTTGTGAAGGACCTGTTGACTTCGTACAAAGCTATGGGACGCAATATGAGTCTAAAAATACACTTTTTGGAGTCCCATTTGAATTTTTTCCTAGAAAATCTCGGCGGAGTCAGTGACGAAAACGGTGAAAGATTTCACCAAGACTCTGCGGTTATGGAAAAGTGGTACCAAGGCAAGTGGACCTCAAGTTCTTTGGCAGACTATTGGTGGACACTGAAGCCAATTACCGACTAAAATCATACGCCTCTACATTTTAGAGGTAAGTTTCTGCCTGTTTCATTAGCACAAATAGAGCTCTCTGTATCATTGAAACTCTGCCTGATAGGAACTTTCTGTATACAGATCTGAATTCAGCGTAAAAAGTACTGCTAAGTTCACCTATTGAAGTTGGTGGGCCAAAAAAAGAAGTTAAATTTTGTTGTCCAGTGTTTTCTTCCAAAAGGCAAAACTATCTACGCGGAGTATTACTTATATCTGCTGACGCAATTGCAGAACATTGCGAAGGAAAAACGCCGCGAGAAGGTCACCAAGGGGGTCATGTTCTTGCACGAGAATGCCCCTGCTCGCCGGGCACTTGCAACCCAGAAGAAGCTGGGTTTCCATTGACTTGATCACCCACTATATTCTCCGGATCTGGCCCCGTCAGACTACCACATGTTCCCTGGACTAAAATAACAATTGAAAGGTCGCCATTTTTCGTCCGACGCAGAGGTCATTGCTGCCGCGGAGACTTGGCTAGATGGACAACATTCTCAATTTTTTTTAGTGGTTTGCAAATGTTAGAGCAACGGACTAAGAAATGTATTGAGCTTCGTGTGGAGTATGTTGAATAAATCCCGAGTTTGGTCGCTGTAGCTTGTTTCCTTCCTGGTCGGGCTAAAGACTTATCAGCAACCCCTCGTACGTATCCAAGATGAACATGAGAGAAACAATACTGCACGCAGTTCCAAACGCAGCAATACACAAAAATAAGTCCTCGGTGATTCGTAAGTTTACGTGCTCCCTGGTCACAGGTGTAAGTAAATGTATGCAGTAGATATGTGCCACTTTGAACAACTTCCTTGAGTAACTACATATTACAGGTAACCGTATCTGTATATTTCACCACAAATCTCAGTAAACGCATAGTGTACGTTTTCCTTTTACTGTTTATCTATTTTGCTGTAAATACTCATAGCTCTCTAATCACTGCGAATGGAAGACTAGTGCGCGTGACATTTGTAGCACATAATTACTCCTGAAATTAAATTCTGTAATATTGATAATATTCTGGTAAGCATATAGAAGCCGATAGTGTGTGGATATTAGTTACCTTAGTTGGTACAATGCAGCCTACCATATAACACAAAAGATTTGTCATGTTTAGATATTTTGGGGCAGTTGTTTCGACGATTAGATTACTGCTGAAGGTCGGCAGAATAAACTCTCCTTCGAAACTGCGCATGAGTGGCTGAATTCGACTTCAGGCTGTTCATAAAGGGACCAAATCGTTGAAGTTGCTTGGTTCTGCTGTGAGTGTCGTTCTGATCTTGCCGCTAAATAATCTGAAAACTATTTATTTTGGGGAAAATATTAGGGTTCATTTTAATCCAGTGGTAGGTTCAATTTCCTGAGTACGTACTCCACAGCGATAGTTTAAATTGCGGGTAGTTTAGCACCTCGAAAACCTGTTCAAAAATTAGGTTTCATAGAACATAAAAAGAAATTATGTCTTTTTCTGTTCCAAATTTGAATAATATAAAACTCTTAATAACAAACACAGTTGACAAAATGAACAATAAATTGGAGGCAATTCCTTATGATATTTGTGTGGATTAAAAGGCAATAATTGCTGCCCTAAGTAACTTACACGTTTCAAAAAGTTTTCAGCCTTCCCTTATGAATCAAATAATTGTAAAATGTCTTACGTACTAACATTAATCGTCCAGCCCCGAAGGGCTCTATAGTAACAGCGCAATAAAGGATAGCTTCTTTAAACGACATTAACCGATGATCTATTAAATGAGACAAAATGACGTAGGAACTGAATTTTTAATTAACTAATTATTTTGGCTCAGACGAAACTTCAAGATTTCAGATAACTAAGGCTGCAGTTTACAGATCGGGTTACCTCGCGGTTAGGCGCTCTACCTCCTGATGCACTGAAGTGAAGTCCGGAATGCGATCTGTGATAGCCATAACCCGGGTTGTGCGGGATAGGAAAGAAAGGTTGGCATGTATCACTCCGAGTACTGGTGGGTTTTGATAAAATTCAGCTAGAGGGGTTTCGTTTAAAAGTACCCGCTTAATCATGTACCCTTGATCTCACTTTCTCTCGTCGCTCTACTGACTGCCTAATCACAACCCCATGTGGAGAGATAAGAATCAGTACACGCCGTTTTCTGTATGTGGTATGATAAAACTTTTGCCTTTATGGCCCACGTTTGGGCACTTCATAATTCTTGCACGCATGCAGTAAAGAATTTGGTGTTATGCTTTTATTACATCTTCTGTTTCCAGCTCAAAAGTGTGTAGCACCTTCTCTTCAAATGTCGTGTAGATCTTCGGCTGAACCAAACCGAAAGTCAGAAAATTGTTGTGGATATCTGCTGCCTTCTTCAGAGATGGTCTAAATAGTTTTCTGGTCAATGTTGTGGTCTGGCAATTTACACTCCTATTTCGTATTCGGCAGTTATGGATTTCAAATCTGGAGACTGACTATTCCGACGGGATTTTTCGTAGTTTCCTTCATTCTTTCCGTCTAAGTGTCAAGATAGCACTTCAAGTCAAGGCCACTTCCTTTCACGCGCATTTTCCAAATTATTACTTACTAAATATCGTATTACTGAATGTTATAGAACCACTACAGACCACAAGGAAGGAGAACAATTGGAAGACCGAAAAAGCGTTGGCGTGAGCAGCTGCGACTCTGGAGACGGAACGGATCAAAGGGTTCAATCCTTGATGTTTATGATGATGATGAATGTTACAGAGTATTTACCTGTGACAGCGTCAGCAACTGAGACGTAGTTAGAGCGAGATCAATTGACAACCGAACCCATAAGTACGGCAAGTTACCGGCCAAATTTCCTCATAAAATACGTAACATTAACTTACTGCATGACAGAATAAATGTTGTAAATGACCTTCTTCAACTATGAGACATGATTGGCAACTGCTGAACAGATTATTAAATAAAAATTGCAGTTATTGCACGGCTCGTTTAACGGTAGCTGCATGACTCACCACCAAACTTAGTGCTGCGCTTACGATGCACTACATCCAAATTTATTAGTCAGACAAACCAGTTTAATCTGCTGTGTGTAAGAGACGTGTGATGCATTGTGTAACATCCATTTCCTTTCTTCGAGAGTATGCAGTAAATTTTAATACAAAAAGATTTTCATTATAGAAACTTATATAAGGAAGAAATCTCAAGAAAAGTGTTGTAGCAAATTTAGAATACAGTTTCACGGTGTCTCTGTTCCTTCGAACTGAATCATGTCTGAGAGTAGAAGGAGGTAATTTCCAACTACTCTAATATGACATAAGTTATATTATGTGTATTACATTCGGGAACGTAAGGCCATTAACCTTGCGTTATGTCTGGGTTCCTTTATCGTTTGCTCGTTTTACATGTCTGTTCTGCTCTAATTCCTTCTCTGATTTGGTCCCTGTCCAGTTCTTCTGGAATATCTTCACTTACTCTGTTACTAACAAATTGCGCCTTTTTTGATTGATAGGAATAGTAACTTTCTTCTATTTCATTCCTTAGTCCTACGATTTTTTTTTAAATTTTCGGCATTCCAGGATTGCTGTATGTACTGTATGTAAGTCTTAAGCTTAATTTTATCATGCTTAGTTCTCGCCTTTCCTGTAACTAACACTCTTTGTTTACACTTTCATTTCTTAGTAAGCAGACCAGGCATGGAAGGGATATGATTTCCTATTATTTCTTTTTGTTTATAAGTGGTCGCGCTAAGTGTTTATCGCGCGAGCAATGTGTGGGTTGACGCATGTAACAGTAGCTGCCTTGTGCTTCAGTTGCAGTCTGTTGTTTAACTCAAACAGTGACTGAGCAACAGAGAATGAAGCTGGACCATCAGTGAGTGTTAACGGTAATGAAGATCTCGCTGGCGAGATTTGTCACCAATGCAATTCGGTTGTAACTGCAATTATTCCCTAATTACGCACAATAAAACTCCAGTACACTCTACTTGGGGATTATTGAGAGCGTGTGCGGCCTGTCCGACTCCCCGTCTTAAACTGAGTTCCGACCTCCGTCCTTCTGGAACAACATCCAAGATATATTCCTCACCGGGTCAGCGCAGGATACAGTACCTTCAAATGAATGAGGTAGCGTGACTGCCGTTAATAAACCAAGAAGGACATTGAAAGCACGAAGACGGTATAGATGAATCAACCGGCATTTAAAACTGACATGCCTATCCCTCGGATGTAACTTGCAGATATATCACCATGCATATCTCCTCGACTGGATGAATTCGTCCTAACTGATCAAACAACTTCCGAACTTCATGAAACTGATTCATTTTTGAACAATTAATAACATCCAGCATATAACGATTTTTTCCAGATTTTGCAGAACCCGACGTTCAATTGCCATGTTTCCAAGACTTTTCGACTAGCCCCTAACTCAACACAATTTATTCATTCATGTGTGATTTCAGGTTTCCGCCGCAAAGCAGATGAGATCTGCGCTCTTCTGGGTTATTACGCGGCGCATAGTGTTAAATCCTTACCGACGTTTCGGAACAACTTATTGGTCCCATCCTCAAGGGTCAAGAATCCTTCTGTCCGTCTCTGTGAAGTAGTATCAAAGACTAAAATGTCTATCTGGTTTTTATGAAATTTGGTTTAAGAACTTTTCACAGAAAATTTGTTGGGGCAAACATGAATTTCGTGAAAATGGGAACAGTGACAGCCGTGTTTCACTTAAGGGCGTTAATATTTTTGACCTCTTTGGATAAAATTCGCTGAAGATGGTCTTTGCGTAATGCTGTTGTGCAACATTGAATTCAGTGACACTCGGTTCCGTAAAAACCATATTTTACTTTAACAAGCAAACGAAACACTTTCCTATACTCTACATTCTTCTTTCCATTCAGTTAGCATTCTGAGAAAGACGTGTTTACGGCAAGTTACTTAATAATGTGTGTTTCGTAAAAATCGACAACGTTAAAGCCATACTTTACTTCGGGGCGTAAATGCATTTCTGTGCGTATTTTTCACATTTTTGTCCGAAATAACTGAAGTTCATTATAAATAATCTGAAAAATGCTGCTGAGACTATAACTGAGAATTACGAGCTTAGGGAATAGTCGTACATTTATTTTGGGAGTAAACAAAATTACTTCACACGTATAGTGAAATTGTATCTCACTTTGAAGTTAAATACCACTTTGTTACAGACTTTGTAATGTACAGTCTTGTTTTCTTTCACATGGGTACTCTACATACCGAATGCATTTGTTATGCTATGTTTAATATCTCGAGTAAAAGTTCATGCTACGTACGCGTATATTTTTTCAAGAACAATGCACGTTCTGAATCAGTTTTCTAAGAAATATTATAAACGATTTATAAATAATAAATGCAACAACATTTTGCAGTTATGCTGTTGTATTTAGTGCTGCGGTAGGTGGCTATTATAATAATCTTGCGTGATGAAGAAATAATGAAGCAAATTACGTTATACACAGACTTATTAAGCATATTCGCAGTGGGTGTGTAGCATATGTGTGGTATTGTAAAGGCTTATAGTTATGTTCTTTCGAAAAACCTAGAGGATGAATAACATATAAGGGAAATAATGTAGATGGGAAATTCATAGACAGATCATTGAGAATGAGGTGTGAGTACATTGTCAACTGAATTTGCTCACTGTAGATTTCAAGGAGGAATGCGATAAAGAAACTTTGTGTCCCACTGTTTATCAATTTTGACCAGACGTGGACAGTTCAGTTGCTTTAAATGCTTCAATATGGAGTCAGCCTAAATAGGATTCTAAAATATTCTTATGAATTTTGAGGTTGTCGTGGTGTTTAATGTTAATTTTTGGTTTTCTGGACGTGAAGACCTTCAGTTTTGTAGACTGTTATCAACATTTTCGAAAAACTTGATGACAACTTTTTCGAGATTGCAGGGGGTACCCTGCAAATGGAGGCAGTAACTTCCTTCGAAACACTCATACCTTAGCACCAAGGAACATGCCGTTAAAATCGAAAAGAACTTAAATTACCAAAACACTGCTTTGGACAATATTTGCACTAGAGATAGAAGCAGAGCTTGCCACTTGCGACGGTGCATACGGTGGATGCTGAGTGATGGAGCGCACGGAATGTAATCAGTTGGAGGTTGTGTCGCTAGGCTTTGATTGAAACTCTTCATTTGTGTGTCTGCCACGGGTCCGTGATGGAGAATGTAAATCGAATCAGCTCAACAGCACTTCAAAAAACACATGCATATATAGGGTGCGACAGTAATAGCTGTAAATTTGATGTTTATCCTGAATATGCATGAGACTCACTGATATTAACAAAAAAGGTTCTTTGTCTAAACGTATGAAAACGTTCCAAGACTTTGATGTTCTGGGAAGAGGGTTAGGATGGTCATCTACTGTTCAAAGACCCCCTTAATGTTGTTTCCATGGCCGACGCTATTTGTAATTATCGCCCACTTCTCATGCCCATTAATTTCAAAGGGTCGCTCTTTACAACGGCCGCCATTTATTTACATAACAATAATTCAGAATTTTACAAAAACACTATTTTTAAAGTATTGAAGTTTTGAAGATTTTTCTACTTGAGGACGTGACGGAGTGCCGTGGAATATACTGCTTTCATTTTTAGGACCTTGAATTAGTTATTTAATAATATTTTGTTATGTGAAGATAAGCTTGTGTACAGTGGTGGGCTGTGGTATTGATGGTGATTTTGAATCTTCGGGTACTGGTACTAGGGAGTAATTAATTATTAAGAAGGATCTGAAAGAAGTAGGATTTGAGCATAGAAGATGAGTGTAACTGGCTCAGTATAGTGTCCAGCGCAAATTTTATTGTCAATCGTGGTAAAGTTTCCGGTCTAGCACCAGGGAGGTGACAGCAGTTTTGTTGCCCAAGTCCTTCTTTTAGGTTACAGTTGTCGACGTTTATCTTTCAGTGATGCAGACTGTATTTTAACTAAAAGCTATATAAACAGTGAATCCGCCAAGATATTCTTCGTTCATAATTCATGCCGGGTTTCGTCAACTAGTCTACTAAAATCTGCTATATGTCTCATTATTAAGAGAGTTTAATCCATTTCACAACCTAGTGCCTTTCTTCTTCAATATCCATTTTGAAATCAATGTAACCTCTATGCCTAGGTCACTGTAAGTGTGTTTTATCTCGATATTTTCCCATGACGGTATATTCTCTAAGATGTGTCTGTAAGATGTGTCCATCATGTATTCCCTAAGCTCTATCCCGTAAGATACGGTCTGCATAAAATGTGCTTTTTCCAGTGCGTGTAACGTGTCACTGAATTATCTTAAGTATCTATACGGTTATTTTAAGAATATTAGTTGAAAAAGACAAAATTTAAGCCCGTAACTACGATTGCGCAAACGGCCTGCGGCTTCATTTTTATTGAGTACAAATATTATCTTTACACTTTTTTCTTTCCTGCAAATGAAGGCAGTAGTTTCGTCGGCAACGTAGATGCTTGTCTACCGTTAAAATGTCACTCCATACATATAGTTGCAGGCACTGAGTTTAAGCGCCACGTCATGAGGTCATGTGGAGAGGGGGGGGGGGGGGAATTAGAGCTGCACGCCTTTGTATTAAGTGGTGAATTACTAGTTTCACTCCCCGGGCTGTTTCAGTCCAACAAGATACGCCCCGGTACGCACTGAGTTGGAGGATATTTAAAGACAAAATCTGTCTCGAAGCTGTGGAGCTAATAAGAGTATTTTGGCTCTGCCTGCAATGTGGGTGTTGGTAATATGTATACTTGTATTTTCTGTGTATTGTATTATTTGTACTGTGTTCTTTGTAGTGTTTCGTTTATGTATATTTATTCTTATTTGTTTTGTCTGTACTAGTGTAAGGACTACTGCCAACGTGTAACAACTCAATTGCAGTTATTATTATTAGCAATAATAATAATAATAATAATAATAAAGGAACTCCGATCCCTCTGACATCCGTCCCCCAGCCTACTCACCAGACCGACTGAGCTCTGGACCAACTGGTGAACTGGATATTTGAAAAGCAAAATATTTCAGTGTTTGCAGCCAGTGTCTGCTGTGCAGACGTCCCAACTGTGAGGCAGACTTTGCAATGGAATGTAAGGGATGAGCAAACGAATGATTGACAGCTTAAGATGACCTCGCTGCTATTTGAATAGCTGCTTTTTCTACTCTTTTTCCTCCCTTCTCATTCCTTTTCGGCTCGGAATACTGGATGAATGAGGGTGGAGAATGTATTCGGCGCAAAGAGAGCCTGTACTCAGATTGGGTCTGCGATTTTTTTCCTTCAACTCGCTCGCCCCCCCCCCCCCCCCCCCCCCCCCCCAAAAGGAAAAAAAAAGGGTAGGGGGGTGGGGGGGAGGGGGGGGGGGGGAAAAGGGGGGGAAGGGGGAGAGGGGGGGAGGGGGGAGTTGCAGCAACCGCTAAACGGATTTTTT
>Ga0131853_10006048_pt1 | contig 21853 bp, 32 predicted proteins | sample TergutLab28metaG_FD_92764 | JGI IMG/M metagenome (GOLD analysis project Ga0131853, IMG submission 92764) | Labiotermes labralis P1 segment gut microbial communities from Petit-Saut dam, French Guiana - Lab288 P1 (version 2) (version 2) | ecosystem: Host-associated > Arthropoda: Insects >... | reverse complement strand
TGCCGTATCCGAATCATACGTTTTGCTGTTTTCTCTTCAAGGGGGTAGACAGAACAGCAAGCCACGGAAATTGTCCCCTATAATCGCGCCCGATATTTGGGCGCTGGGGAAAAATGACTTTGAGTCGTTAGCCTCCTGCCATCGCGTGCGTCTGTTGGCAGGAGTGCGATAACCAAGGCGCCCGCAGGGAAAGGTAACACAAAGTCTATAAACCAAAATTACCTAACCCTGTTCTCCAAGGCGCCTAAGACACAGGATTATCCTGTTATATTTCTAAAGTTTGTACAGATATAGCACAAAAAACGGCGCAAAGGTAGCAATCTTTTGCAACGTACAAACCGTAAATATTCCTAAGAAACTTGAATCAAGGAATATTCTCCGGCGATAATGGAGAAAACAGCGGAAGCCGAAAAGCTGTAATTGCAATAGAGTAGGCGAACAATTTAACTTTTTTAAATTTATAGTCTTATGAAAACAAATGTACTTAAAAATAATCCTAATACTCTTTGTAACAGAGAGATGAAAATTGTTAGTGGTGGCCGTTGCATATGCCCCGCTTGCAAGCAATGTATCTGCTGTTGTACTTGTATTTGCTGCATCTGCCTCAATCAAATAGATTCATGTACCTGCTGGATTGATATTGATACTGATGGGAACAATTGATTGATTGATAGCACAAATTGAAGCGAGTCTCAGAAGTTGGATAAAACCTTTGGGGTTCGCTTTTAATTATGCTACCTTTGTCCTGCCTAAATTCACTTTAAAAAAAATGAACTATGAAAAAAACAGCATTGCTTTTTCTGGGATGTGTCTTTATCTTTTCGTGTAGAAACGCAACAACCATCCCCATTATTGACCTAAACAGGGTTGAGCAATCTATCAGCCTCGACATTACCGATATCCTCAAGGATATTTCCGTGGTGCAGATAAGCGAAGACTTTTTACTTTCCACCTCTGACCAAATATATGTAACATCCCAATACTTGGTTATTTACACCAATCAGTCTCTGCATTTATTTAGCAGGGAGGGGGAGCACATCAGAAAATTAGCCGAAGCAGGGAGAGGACCGGGAGAATTTAATTTAATCCAAAAGTTCTTTGTGGATGAAGATGAGCATATTTTGTACTATATAGATGATACGCATCCTCGCCTTAATAGGATGGATATCAGAAATCGAGAGACGTTGGAGCCTCTCCAAGTTGACCTTAGGTTTGTGACGGCAGACTATATGAATGGGAGGATATATGGTTTGCCCAGATTCCGCTACGCCGGCCGCTCTTTTACCGGAGGCCCGTTTCCGGACTCCGGCATTGTCGCACACTCCATTTCTTTGCCCTCCGGAGAGATGGAAGAATATCGAGGTCATTATAGCTACTCCTTTCTCAATACGGGTGCAACAATAACATCTTATCGTGATGAAATTGTCCTTTTGAACTACGATTACTCAGACACGTTGTTCACGTTTAAAAATAACCAACTTAGCCCACTTTACGTCCTTCGTCTTTCCAATAAAATGAAACATGCGGCCGATGGGGGAAACGGATGTCGAATTATCTCGGCCTATAATGCAGGAATCGTGTTTTCTAAAGACAGATTGGAATATTCCGGCACACCACCCAGAGTGGGTCCATATATTGCTGAACGTGTATTTTTTGCCCTATACGACAGGAAGGGGAACGTATTTAAAATTGACAGTATTAATGTGATGGGCGCTCAAATCAACTTTGCCGACTTCGAAAACCCATGGCGGCTGTCATCATTATTACCTGTCACCTGCGACAAGTATGGCTATATGGTGGTGGAACATGATTTTTTTGAAACCCGGCCGGCACACCTTGAGCCGGACAACGATAATCCGATTATTATTGTAGGGGAATTGAGGTAACTCCCAACATATTCAACCGGTCTGAACTCATATAAAATCAATCATCAAATGAAAAATCTCTTTATTGTTATTGTATTGTGCGCCACCCTACAGACATTGCCTGCGCAGGTGTTTTTAGGCATGGCCGATTATCGCATTAAATATGAGATGTCTTATATGGAGGATACTGCCAAAAACGTCGTTAAAACTGACTTGATTTACTTGGATGTAGGGAAAGATGCATCCAAATGTTACAGTTTTAATAGACACTACCGCGATTCCCTTCAGTCCAGTATGTTTGACCAAGGCAAGCAGATGGGAGAGATATTATCAAGTTTAGCCGGCTTGCGTAACGGAGTTGGTTACATCATGGCCAAACAGTATAGAACACAAACGCTTTTGGTATCTGATATGATATTGGCTACCCGTTATACGTACAGCGAACAAATTCCACAAGTTGATTGGATGATTACACAGGATACCTGTACCATTCTTTCTTATCCATGCCGCAAGGCAACAGCGCAATTTCGGGGACGGGACTGGGTGGCTTGGTTTACCACAGAGATACCCATTCAAGACGGACCGATGCAATTTGGCGGTCTTCCCGGATTGATTTTGCATCTCGAAGATACTCAAAAACAGTACATTTTCACTTGTATTGGGATGGAACAGCTTATTTTTCAAGTGGCCATGGAGTTCCAAAACAGTCTGCGCAACGGCAGGCCATACCCAAAGATAAGTCGCGAGCAATTTTTAAGGCAGGCGCGCGCGGCTCATGCTGACCCATCCGAACAAATGCGTACTTTGGGCATTACGATTCGACAAAGAGACGGGAGCGAGATGGTTATGCCTACGCACCCCTATAACCCCATTGAGTTGCGGTAATTTCCCACTTCAATGACGGGTATGCAAGATAAAACCGGAGTAGCGCGGATAACTGTACTGATGTGGTTGCTTGTGTTTACATGCTCCCTGTCTGCCCAAAGCACAAGTATCATAGAGGGCAGGGTGTGGGAAAAGAGTTCGCGGGAGCCTTTGGCAGGCGTATCAATATGTCTCTATCCGCTGCACGGAAACGATTTGCTCTCTTTTGCCATTTCACAGGCAGACGGCGCTTTTAGGTTGAGGATTCCGGCAACCGGCGACTCTTTGCGGGTGGAGTTGTCGTGCATGGGTTTCAAAAAGGAGATATATCCTGTCGGGCCACCATTTAATCAGACTTTAACGGTGGAAATGACGCCCGAAACCTTTGTGTTGCGCGAGGTGCTTGTTCGAGCCCCCGAAATGAGCTTGACAGGTGATACGGTGCGCTACTACCTTCCTGCCTATGCGGGGGTGGAGGACAGGAGTATCGGCGATGTGCTGCGCCATTTGCCGGGAATTAGCGTGGGGGCCGGCGGACAGATTCGTTATCAAGGAGAGGCAATCAGCCATCTTTACATAGAGAATAGAGACCTTATGGGCAGAGGGTACGGCGTAGCGGTGAGAAACCTGCCGGCGGAGGCCTTTTCGGTTGCGGAGGTGCTGGAGCATCATCAATCGGTGCAGGTTCTCCAAAACAGGGAGTTTTCCTCGCAGGCGGCCATCAACCTAAAGCTCAAAGATGCCTACAAAAGCACTTGGATGTTCACGGCCGATGCCGGAGCGGGGGTGTGGCCTCTTTTATGGTCGGCCCGACTGATGGGAGCGCAGTTTTCGGGGAATTGGCAATCGCTACATCTGTACAAATCAAACAATATGGGGGAAGAGGTGGCGCGGGAGCTTCTTACCTTTGGCAGCGCCGCGGGGGTGATTGTGCTTCAACCGTCCGAAGGGCAAAACCTCTTTGCTCCGGCCAATACCCCTCCGCCCGTTTCCCAGTCCCGCAGCCTGTTTAACCACTCCCAAATGGTAGCCACCAATCACCTTACCGGTTTGGGCAAAGACCTTGAGCTTAGGATGAAAGCTAATTATCTGTTCGACAGGGAGGAGAGCAATCGGAGTGTGGCAACTACTTACTATTTGCCCAATACCTCCGATGTGATAATCAACGAATCGTTTTGGAATGAACGAAAAACAGACCAATGGGGACTGGAATTAACCGTACAGGCAAACACCAAAGCCTATTTTCTGGAAGACAAGGTTGAAATAAAGGGAGAGTGGAACAGTATGCGTTCCCTGCTGTTTGGGGTATTGCCCTTGGAACAACACTTTAATCTTCCCAAAGTAGCATTGAGAAATGATTTTACATGGATGAAGCGTTTAGGCGCCCGCGTGGTTAAATTAGGCTCAGAATTAGCTTACAATCAGTTGCCCCAATCTTTGTCTGTGTGGGAAGGCGATGTGCGGGAAGGCGAACAGCCGGCGTCGTTAAGGCAAGAAGTCGGATTACGGGACTTGCAGGCATCGGTCGCGGCAGAATTGCAGGAACGTATCGGAAAGTGGAACTTGACGCTAAACACAGGAGTGAGGTTGGGGAACCGGCACCTGACCTCTGAACTTACCGGAATGGGGAATGCGCTGCCGGAACTTGCCCTTTCCAACGATACGCGCATGTTGACGCTGGAGCCTTACTTAGAGCCGGGTGCGCAGTTTAACCTGCGAAGAGATATCCAAATAACCTCTAAATTTCCGATATGTTATCATTGGTCTCAAACGGCGCTGTACCATCGCTTCTATGTAAGTCCTTCATTATCGGCAAATTGGACAATGTCTTCAAATTGGGAGTTAAGGGGCGCCTATCGGCGTGAAACGACCCTTGAGGGGGTATCATTAATGCATACCGGATATATTATGCGCAACTACCGTCAATTTGACCAAGGTTTAGACCATCTCCCCTACCGGCTGCGAAACAGCTACAGCCTTAGCCTCACCTATCGCAGCGCCATGGGACTGATGGCGTTTTTAAGAGGTGGCTACAGTTCCGGTTTCAGAAACTATTTATCTCATAGAGAATTAATTGATATATATATGTTTAGTCGGCTGTACGAAAAACATACGCCATCGAATCTCTTGACGGCGACTTTGGGAATCACCAAAAGGTTTCCCGACCTGCGTCTTACCGCCGGCCTCTCTCTGGGACACAACGTCATTTCTACAGAAGTGGTGCAACAGAATGTTCCGGTATACTATCAGAACAACTCATGGAGCCTTACTCCAAGGTTAGCCTTGAACTTTGCCAAAAATTCGCAGATAGAGTATAACGCAATGCTAAGTAGCAACAATTTAGTAATAAGGAGAAGCGAACAAAAGGGAGACCCGCTGCGGCAATTGCAGCACAGCCTTAAAACAACGGTGGCGTTTTCTTCGCGCATCTACGCCCAAGTCAGTGCGGAACATTATGCCAATGAAACTGTTCCCGGCAGCTATACGCAGGGGGTTTTTGGCGATGCCGCTCTTTCGCTCAGCTACAAAAAAGTGCAATTTCGCCTTGACTTAAAAAACATCTTCAACCATGAATACTATACCCGCGCTTCTTACAGAGAGTTCAGCAGCGTTGTGTACTCATGGAAATTGAGGCCTCGAGAGTTCTGTGTGGGCGCGTCTTGGAGTTTGTAAAGGCGGCGCGCGGCATTATCGCCCAAAAATCGAAGCGTACAAATAAGGGAAAGAGCCTTCTTTGTACATCAGCACCAATTCTTCCAGCACTTTGTCGTCTCCGTATTTGTCGTAGGGCTTTTTTAAATCGGCCCCAAAGAGCTTGGCGATGCCCTGCCAGAATCCGGCAGTAACACCCCCTCGGTACCCCCTTATGATGTAATACGAGTTTTGCCCGACTTCTCGGTCAATTAGTTTGAGTAGCATACGGCCTTGATTAAAGGTAAGGTTGCGGAGGGGCTTTTCAAACTCTTTGAACAACTGTTTCTCAAACTCTTTGATAAGTCTCTCCTTTTCTCTTGCGGTACGCGGCTTGGCGTCTAACACGTTGTCAATTTCGGTGATTTTTTTGGCGGCCAGCAGGGCATAGGGATAGGCCTTGTTAAAATTATAGACAATGCGGTAATATTCCCCCCAGTTTTTATCTTTTTGGTTTTGGGGACGGTTAAACACGTATACCGGATTCAGAGAACCTACCAATAAGGTATCGTTGTTCTCGATAACATACCGCATCACCACCCCTTGAGCCGGACAAAGAAAGGGGAGCAACAACAGCGGAAATATGTAATACAGACGTCGAATCATACAAACGGACTGCAAATATCGGTAAAATGCGGCAAAATTCATACCAATATTTTCCTATCTTTGCGGGATAATTCATAACCACCTAAAAATGACGACTTGATATGAAAAAACTTATGCGCTCGCTCCTTGTTTTTGCCGCCTGCACCGGATTGCTTCATGCTCAGAGCATCGAATTTAACCCGGACGATGCAATATCTACCAAACACAAGACAACCGTTAAAGGGGTCAGTTTTGACTATACCGCCACTACGGGAATGATGCCGGTGTGGAACCTCGACGGCAAGCCTATAGCGGCTGTCCACTTCACCTATTACGAGCGCGACGGCATCAGCGACCGCAGCATGCGTCCGCTTGTCTTCTCTTTCAACGGGGGGCCGGGCGCCGCCTCGCTGTGGATGCAGTTGGGATACACGGGGCCGGTAAAGCTCAAGATTGATGAGGAGGGTTATCCCATAATGCCCTACGGGACGGAGAATAATCCCTATTCACTGCTTGATGTTGCAGATATTGTGTTTGTTAATCCGGTCAATACCGGCTATTCCCGCATACTCGACAAGAGCGTTGACCGCGGCTATTTCTTTGGCGTGAACGAAGATATTGCCTACCTTTCGGGCTGGATACGCACTTTTATCACCCGCTACAACAGGTGGACGTCTCCCAAGTTCTTGATTGGGGAGAGCTACGGAACCACCCGCGTGTCGGGGCTTGCCATGGCGCTGCAAAGTCGGGAGAACATTTTCCTGAACGGGGTCGTGCTGGTATCGGCCACCGACTTGGGCCTGCGCCGAGACGGGCCGGTGCGCGAAGCCATCTTTTTGCCCTATATGGCCGCCACCGCGTGGTACCACAAAAAACTTCCCGCCGACCTTCAGCAAAAAGATTTGCTTGAGGTATTGCCCGAAGTGGAACGCTTCACCATAGAAGAATACATACCCGCATTGGCATGGGGCGGCTCGCTGCCGGAGCAAAGGCGGACAGAAATCGCCCGCCGCGTTTCGCGCTATTCGGGCATCTCCCAAGAAGCAATCATCAACTACAACTTGACCATTTCCACCAACTTCTTTTGGAAAGAACTTCTACGCGACGAGGGATACACCGTGGGGCGTCTTGATTCGCGCTACCGAGGCAAAGATGTGGTGGACGGAGGCGAGCGTCCCGAATACAACGCCGAGATGGTGGCGTGGAATCAAGCCTTTACTCCGGCCATCAACCATTACTTTGCCAACAACCTCAAATACAAAACAGACCTTCAGTATTATGTTTCGGGACCGGTGAGACCTTGGAATACAGAAGGCAACAATACGGGCAACGATTTGATGAGGGCTGTGGCCCAGAATCCGTGGCTGCATGTTATGCTTCAAGCAGGATATTACGACGGGGCCTGCGACTACTTTAGCGGTCAATACAACTTTTGGCAAATGGACAAGGGCGGCAAATTTCAAGAGCGATTTTCGTTTAGAGGCTATCGCAGCGGCCACATGATGTACCTGCGCTATCCCGACCTGCAACAGGCCAACGAGGACATCCGCGAATTTATACACAACTCCATGCCCGACCGAGGCAAAGCGGCAAGATATTAACAAACATTTTAACCCATAATCAATATGAAACGATTTACTCTATTTACCCTTTGTTCCTTTTTGGTGTTCATCCTAAAGGGACAGGACGAGCGTCTGATGGCTGTTGCCGATTCGCTGCACAATACCTTTGTATCCATAGATACGCACAACGACACCTCTTTAAGAATCAATTTCCCCAACCGTCCCACCAGAGGGCCCGGACAGGTCTCTTTTCCGATGATGAAAGAAGGGCGGTTAGACGTAGCCTTTTTTGCCGCATTTGTCTCGCAAGGCCCGCGTACAGAAGAAGGGCGTCAGAGCGCGTTTGAAAATGTAGACCTCCAAATAAGAGGACTGCAAGATTATGTTCGGGAACATGCTCAAGAGGCAGAGATTGCTTACCATACAGACGATATGCGGCGCATCAAACAAGATGGACGCTCTGCCATGGTGCTGGCGATAGAAAATGGCTATTGCATAGGCACCGACCTCTCTAAATTGCAATATTTTTCCGACTTGGGCGTACAGATTATGACCCTTTGTCATAATGGCAACAACGACATTTGCGACTCTCATCGCGACACGATTCAACTACATGGCGGCCTCTCTCCTTTTGGCAGGGAAGTGGTTAAAGAGATGAATCGTTTGGGCATGATGATAGATGTATCTCATGCTTCCAAAGCGAGCGTCTTGGAGGCCGCCGCTCTAAGCGACTATCCCATTATGTCGAGCCATACAGGAGTCTCATCCCTCTTTAACAGTACGCGCAATGTAACCGATGAAGAAATTGTGGCCATTGCCGCCAAAGGCGGAATGATTCAAGTGGGTATCGCCGGTTTTTTCCTCTCTTCGCAGCCCAGAGAAGAGGTTAATGTTACGCACATTGTAGACCATATTGACCACGTCGTCAAATTAGTGGGTATTGATTACGTGGGAATCGGCTCCGATTTTGACGGCGGAGGCGGGGTAGCGGGTTGCAGCAACATGGGGGAGATGAAGAATATTACGGTTGAACTCCTGCGGCGGGGATATACCCACGACCAAATCGCTAAGATATGGGGCGGCAACACAATGCGCATGATGGACCGGGTGCAGAGGAGGGAATTTTGACAAAAAGTGGAAAAAATGTGGATAAATTTTTGTATCTCAGAAATAATAGTATAACTTTGCAACCCGCAATTTGTTGAAGATGAAGATTTAGTGCGCTGAAATACAGCATATTGCAGAGTTCTTACCACAGCACCAAAGCAAAAAATAAAATATTTACGTTATTGTTACACGTTAAACAAAACAAATGTTACAACCAAAAAAAACCAAGTTTAGGAGGCAGCAAAAAGGCCGTATGAAGGGGATTGCCCAGCGAGGTAATCAATTGTCTTTCGGCTCATTTGGGATTAAGACCACAGAATCTTGCTGGCTGACCGGCCAACAGATTGAGGCTGCCCGTCAGGCTGTAGTACGTTACATGAAGCGTGAGGGCCAAATCTGGATTCGCGTGTTCCCCGACAAGCCGTTTACCAAAAAACCCGCAGAAGTGCGTATGGGTAAAGGTAAAGGCGCTCCCGAGGGATTCGTATGTCCGGTAACTCCCGGTCGTATTATTATTGAAGCTGAAGGTGTTCCTTTGGAAGTGGCCCAAGAGGCCCTTCGTTTGGGTGCACAAAAACTACCCGTGGTCACCAAGTTTGTGATACGTAGAGATTATGCAGAATAAAACAATGTAGTCAAATGAAAACACCCGAAATAAGAGAATTATCCGCCAAAGACCTGCGTGAGCGCATCGAGACCGAGAAGACGAGCCTTGCCCGTCTGCGTATGACCCACGCCGTCTCCCCACTCGACGACATGTCGAAGTTAAAGAAAGCACGCCGCAATATTGCCCGCATGCTTACTGTGTTAAGTGAAATCGAATCTAAGCAGGACAAAAAAGTAATCGTTCATGGAAAGGAATCTTCGTAAAGAAAGAATAGGAACGGTGGTCAGCAACAAAATGGAGAAGTCCGTTGTGGTTGCCGTAAGACGTAAAGTGAAACATCCTATTTACGGCAAGTTCGTAAATAAAACCACCCGATTCGTTGCTCATGACGAGAAAAACGAATGCAGCGAGGGCGATACCGTCCGCATAATGGAAACCCGGCCTCTGAGCAAAAACAAGTGCTGGAGGTTAGTAGAAATCGTAGAAAAAGTTAAATAGCCATGATACAGCAAGAATCACGTTTATTGGTGGCCGATAACAGCGGAGCAAAAGAGGTTCTTTGTATCCGTGTGCTGGGAGGAACCCGCCGCCGTTACGCAGGTATTGGAGACAAAATAGTGGTAACCATTAAGAGCGCCATGCCCGGCGGAGATGCCAAGAAAGGCACTGTTTCTAGGGCGGTGATTGTTCGCACCAAAAAAGAAGTTCGCCGTTCGGACGGGTCCTATATTCGTTTTGACGACAACGCTTGTGTGTTGCTCAGCAGCCAAGGCGAACTGCGGGGAACCCGTATTTTTGGCCCCGTAGCTCGGGAGTTGCGCGATAATTATATGAAAATTGTGTCCTTAGCGCCCGAGGTGCTTTAATATGTAGTTGATTATGAGTAAAAAATTGCACATAAAGAAAGGCGATACGGTGTTTGTGAACGCCGGAGACGATCGCGGCAAAACCGGCAAGGTTTTAGAAGTGCGGGTAGACAAAAACCGCGCTATTGTAGAGGGCGTTAACTTGGTAAGCAAACATACCAAACCTAATGCAAAACATCCTCAAGGCGGTATTATCAAGCAAGAAGCAGCTATTCATCTGTCTAATTTACAGGTGGTAGACCCTTCCAAAGGCGGGCCGACCCGCATTGGCCGCCGGCTGAGTGATAAAGGTAAATTAGTTCGTTACGCAAAAAAATCCGGAGAGGAGATTAAATAATGGCAAATACTAAAGATAAAGCGCCTAAAGGTGGGGACAAAGCGCCCAAGGGCGGAGATAAGGTTCCCAAAGCGGCCAAACCCCAAGGCGCCCAAGTGGTGGCAAAAGGGTATGTTCCCGTTTTGCAAAAGAAATACAGGGAAGAGATTATGCCCAAGTTGATTAAAGAGTTCGGGTATACCAGTCCCATGCAAGTGCCCAAATTAGTTAAAATCACGGTTAACCAAGGCGTAGGCTCGGCTACCGGCGATAAAAAACTGATAGAGGTTGCCCAAAGCGAATTGGCTGTGATTACCGGACAAAAGGCTGTGCAGACGGTTTCCAAGAAGGATATTTCAAACTTTAAGCTGCGTCGGGGTATGCCGATTGGCGTAAAAGTTACGCTCCGCGCCGCCAAGATGTACGAGTTTTTAGATAGGCTGATTTCCATAGCTTTGCCCCGTATTCGCGACTTTAAAGGCATTGCCGAGAAATTCGACGGTCATGGAAACTATACGCTGGGAATCAAGGAACAAATTATTTTTCCGGAGATTGACATAGACAAGATAACCAAAATCTTTGGAATGGAGATGACTTTTGTCACCTCTACCGATAAAGACGAAGAAGCCTTTGCGCTGCTTCGCGAATTCGGACTGCCTTTCCGTAACATCAAGAAGTAATATAAATCGTTAATGAGCATTAAATAATGGCAAAAGAATCGATGAAAGCGCGCGAAGTAAAACGCGCAAAAATGTGCGCCAAATATGCCGAGAAGAGAAAGGCTTTGAAGGAGGCCGGAGATTGGCAGGCTTTACAAAAACTGCCCAAAAACTCCAGCCCCGTTCGCCTGCACAATCGCTGTTCAATCACCGGCCGGCCCAAGGGATACATGCGTATCTTTGGCATCAGCCGGATTCAGTTCCGCGAGATGGCGAGCCATGGTCTGATTCCCGGCGTACGCAAAGCTTCTTGGTAAAAAGCAACATTATATAATTTATTGGATATCGGGCGTCTCATGCGGGCGCCGAATTAACAACTAAAACAAAATTATCATGACTGATCCAATAGCAGACTTTCTGACAAGGATTCGAAACGCGGTAGCCGCCGGACACAAGGTGGTGGAAATTCCCGCGTCCAAAATGAAGCAGGAGCTTACCCGCATCTTGCACGAAAAAGGCTATATCCTCAGCTATAAGCTCATAGATGGCCAGCCTTTCAACACCATTAAAATAGCCCTCAAGTATCATCCGGAGACCAAGCGTCCTGCAATCAAGCGTTTAGAGCGTGTAAGTTCCCCGGGATTACGCCGTTATGCCGGAGTGGACAAACTCCCCCGCGTGTTGAACGGTTTGGGCATTGCCGTTCTGTCTACCTCCAAGGGGATAGTTACCGACAAAGAGGCTAAAGACCTTAACGTGGGCGGCGAAGTAATATGTTACGTACATTAATCAATCAACAACATGTCACGAATAGGAAAATCACCTGTAAACCTGCCGCTAGGAGTTACCTTTAGGGTAGACGCTGCCAATGTGGTTACGGTTAAAGGCCCCCTCGGTACCTTGTCCCAAAAGGTGGACCCGGATATCAGCGTTACCGTGGAGGGAACTGAAATTAAAGTAAGTCGTCCCACCGACCAGCCCCGCCACCGGTCTATGCACGGTTTGTACCGCGCCTTGATTAACAATATGGTTGTGGGCGTTTCTACCGGATTTACCACCAAGCAGGAATTGGTGGGCGTGGGTTATCGCGTAGAGGCCAAAGGTCAAGTTTTGGAGTTCAACTTGGGCTATGCCCACGATATACATCTGCTTTTGCCCCCCGAAATTACGGCTACTGCGGAAGTCTTCAAAAAAGGAGCCAATCCGGTTTTAACCCTCAAAAGCCACGACAAGCAATTGTTGGGTATGGTGGCCGCCAAGGTTCGCTCGCTGCGCAAGCCCGAGCCGTATAAAGGAAAAGGTATTAAGTTTGTTGGCGAAAAACTTCGTCGTAAAGCCGGTAAATCGGCAAGTTCTAAATAATAGGAGGATTTGTTATGGCAATGAGTAGAATAGAAAGAAGACAACGTATTCAATACCGTATACGCAAACGTATATCCGGTACGTCCGAACGCCCCAGAATGGCCGTTTACAGGAGCAACAAACAGATATATGTACAACTGATTGACGATGCGGCGGGCATAACCCTTGCTTCGGCTTCGTCCGCAGATAAAGGTTTGGTAGAAGCCGTAAAAGGCAAAGCCAGAGTCGAAGTGGCCCAATTGGTAGGCAAGTTAGCCGCCGAACGCGCCCTCGAAAAAGGAATCTCCCGAGTGGCTTTTGACCGCGGAGGATATTTGTATCATGGTCAGGTAAAAAGTTTAGCAGACGCCGCCCGCGAAGGTGGTCTTACATTCTAAAGGCACAAAAGTATGGCAAACACAAATATTAAAAAAGTAAAGACAACCGATCTTGAATTAAAAGACAAATTAGTAGCAGTCCAGCGGGTTACAAAGGTAACAAAAGGAGGACGTCACTTTAGCTTTGCCGCCATTGTGGTGGTGGGCGACGAGAACGGAATAGTAGGTTACGGTTTGGGTAAAGCCGGCGAAGTAACCTCTGCCATCTCCAAGGGCATTGAAGACGCCAAAAAGAATTTGGTGAAGGTTCCCCTAAACAAGCGCACGATTCCCCATGAGCAGGAGGCCAAGTTTGGCGGCGCCCGCGTGTTCATGAAGCCTGCGGCTCCCGGTACGGGGGTAAAGGCAGGAGGCGCCATGCGTGCGGTATTTGAGAGCGCGGGGATACAGGACGTATTGGCCAAGTCCAAAGGGTCGTCCAATCCCCACAACTTGGTAAAGGCCACAGTACACGCCTTGTTGGAAATGCGGGATGCCTACATGGTGGCCGGCGTACGCGGAGTTCCTATGAATAAAGTATTTAATGGTTAAGGAGCATATTATGGCAACATGGAAAATTACACAGGTAAAAAGTAAAAACGGCGCTACCAAACGCCAAATAGCCAGTTTGGAGTCTTTGGGTATCCGCAGGATTAATCACTTTGTGGAATTAGAAGTAACCCCGGTGGTAAAAGGCATGGTAGATAAGGTATTACACTTGGTAAAAGTGGAAGAAATCAACTAAAAAAGAAACAGATATGAAGCTACATAACTTAAAACCCTCAGCGGGTGCTATAAATCGGGAAAAACGAATCGGACGTGGAGAAGGTTCCGGACACGGGGGCACTTCTACGCGCGGGCATAAAGGCGCCCAGTCCCGTTCGGGTTACTCCCGCAAGCTTGGCTTTGAAGGGGGGCAAATGCCCTTGCAGCGCCGTCTGCCCAAATTTGGCTTTAACAATATAAATAGAGTTGAATATAAGGCCATTAATATTTCCGCATTGCAGGCTTTACACGAGAAAAACGGAGCGACCGAGATTACGGTCGAAACCTTAATCGAGTCGGGATTGATATCCAAAAATGACCGTGTGAAGATTTTGGGGAACGGAGTCCTTTCCGTTAAGATGAACGTTACGGCCCATGCTTTTTCCAAAGCGGCCATTGCAGCCATTGAGGCCCAAGAGGGAACGGCGACTAAAATCTAACCGCAATGAAAAAGTTTATTGAGACCATACAAAACATCTTCAAGATAGAGGAACTGCGTAAGCGGATTATTTATACCACTTTGCTTATTTTGGTATATCGCCTCGGCAGTTTTGTGGTATTGCCCGGCATTGACCCGACCCAGTTGGGCGCTCTAAGGAGTCAGGCTTCGGGGGGATTGTTGGGATTGCTCGACATGTTCTCCGGAGGGGCTTTTGGAAACGCCTCGGTATTTGCCCTTGGGGTGATGCCCTATATTTCCGCATCTATCGTGATTCAGCTTATGGGAATCATGTTCCCCTACTTCCAGCGTTTGCAGCGCGAGGGAGAGAGTGGTCGCCGGAAGATGAATCAATTAACCCGATATTTAACCATCGGGATTCTTGCGTTGCAGGGACCTGCCTATCTGACTAATTTGCATATGCAGTTGCCTGCTTCCGCATTCCTCATGCAGGGATTTTCGTTCAATTTGTTTGCTACTCTGGTATTAATCGGAGGCACTATGTTTATCATGTGGTTGGGAGAGCGCATTACAGACCGCGGCCTAGGTAATGGGATATCCATAATCATTATGGTGGGCATCATCGCCCGATTGCCCCAGTCTTTGATGGCCGAAATTACTTCGCGCTTGAGTCAGACTACCGGCGGCGCGCTCATGTTGATTGTTGAGTTCATTGTCATGTTTTTCGTCTTTGCAGCTACTATTGCTTTGGTTCAAGGAGTCCGCAAGATTCCCGTACAGTACGCCAAACGCATTGTGGGCAATAAGCAATATGGCGGTGTTCGTCAGTATATTCCGCTAAAGATTAATGCAGCCGGTGTGATGCCCATTATCTTTGCCCAAGCGCTGATGATGTTTCCTATGATGTTATCCGGATTTGAAGCAACACGTGGATTAGCCGCTACGTTGAGCAACCCTGTCGGATTTTGGTACAACTTTATATTTTTCCTCATGATTGTGGCCTTTACCTACTTCTACACAGCGGTAACGGTAAATCCCACCAACATGGCAGAAGATATGAAGAAGAACGGAGGTTTTATTCCCGGCGTCAAACCCGGAAAGAAAACAGCCGAATACTTGGATGCCATTATGTCGCGTATTACGCTGCCCGGCTCGATTTGTTTGGGTATTATAGCGATTTTACCGGCATTTGCCATGAAGCTCGGCATAATCGACGCTTTCGCCTATTTTTACGGCGGAACTTCCCTGTTGATTATGGTGGGCGTGGTATTGGATACCTTGAAGCAAATCGAAAGCCACCTGCTTATGCGGCATTACGACGGTCTGATGAAAACGGGACGTATGAAAGGCCGTGCGGGCGTGTAACAACGGTTTGCCTTGACTAAAGTTCTTTGAATGATAAAGATTAGAACCGGGGAGGAGATAGCGCTGCTCAAAGAAAACGCGCTGTTGGTCTCTAAAACCCTGGCCGAGATAGGACGGCATATAGCGCCCGGTGTTACCACCAAGGCCTTGGACCAAATAGCCGAAACCTTTATCCGCGACCACGGGGCAGAGCCCGCCTTCTTGGGTTATGACGGTTTTCCCGCATCCTTGTGCGTATCGCTTAACAGTACCGTAGTCCATGGGATTCCATCGGATTACGCATTACAGGAGGGCGATGTGGTGTCCATAGACTGCGGAACGCGCTATAAAGGCTATTACGGAGATTCGGCCTATACCTTTGGGGTAGGAACGCTTGCTCCTCCGGACAAACAGCTTTTGCGTGTTACCCACGACGCGCTGTTCAAGGGCATTGCCCGGGCAGTAGCCGGAAACCGGGTCGGCGATATTTCCGCCGCCGTGCAAAACTACGTAGAGCCGCTCGGATTTTCCGTAGTGCGCAAAATGGTAGGCCACGGCATAGGAACCAACCTGCACGAAAAACCCGATGTGCCTAACTACGGGCGTCAAGGTAAAGGCAAGAAGCTGACCGATGGCATGGTACTCTGCATAGAGCCCATGATCAATGCCGGCGGCAGTTCGGTCTACTTGGAAGAGGATGGTTGGACCCTAAAAACAGCGGATCATAAAAACTCGGCTCATTTTGAGCTGACTGTAGTGGTTCGCTCCGGAAAACCCGAAATCTTATCAACTTTTGATTTTATTGATGAATATTATAATACATATCAGGCTTAAGGATTAAATTATATGCCCAAACAAAACGCCATCGAAAAGGACGGCACCATTATAGAAGCGTTATCAAATGCCATGTTCAGAGTCGAGTTAGACAACGGACATGTGATTATCGCTCATATTTCCGGAAAAATGCGGATGAACTACATCCGGATTCTCCCCGGCGACAGGGTTAGGGTAGAAATGTCTCCTTATGATTTGACGAAAGGAAGAATTTCTTTCAGATATAAATAGTAATTAACACAAATATGAAAGTAAAAGCATCCATTAAAAAGCGCAGCGAAGATTGTAAAATCGTGAAACGAAAAGGTCGTTTGTATGTCATTTGCAAAAAGACCCCCAAGTTCAAAATGCGTCAAGGATAATCAATTGTATAACTAAAATAAAGACAATAAATAAATTATGGCACGTATAGCCGGAGTTGACTTACCAAAAAACAAACGCGGAGAAATAGGTTTAACCTATATCTACGGGATAGGGCGCAGTTCTTCTCAGCGCATCCTTACCAAGGTCGGCGTAGATTTCGACATCAAGGTAAAGGATTGGCGCGATGACCAGATTGCCGCCATTCGTACTATGATAGCCGACGAATTTAAAATCGAAGGAGAATTGCGTTCGTCTGTTCAGATGAACATTAAACGATTAATGGATATTGGCTGCTACAGGGGTATTCGCCATCGTATTGGCCTGCCCGTGCGCGGACAAACCACCAAAAACAACGCCCGCACCCGTAAGGGACGCAAGAAAACGGTGGCTAACAAGAAAAAAGCAACTAAATAATAATTAGATTATGGCAAAGAAAACAGGAACTACAAACAAGAAAAAAGTAGTAAAAGTGGATGCCTACGGACAGGCCCATGTCTCTTCTACTTTTAACAATGTGATTGTTACGCTTACCAACAGCGAAGGACAGGTAATCAGTTGGTCGTCTGCGGGCAAAATGGGTTTCCGCGGTTCCAAAAAGAACACGCCCTATGCCGCCCAAACGGCTGCCGACGATTGCGCAAAAGTTGCTTATGATTTAGGTCTACGTAAAGTAAAGGCTTACGTAAAAGGTCCGGGGGCAGGTCGCGAATCTGCCGTCCGTACGATTCACGGAGCCGGTATAGAAGTTACCGAAATTGTAGACGTAACCCCGCTTCCGCACAATGGTTGTCGTCCCAAAGGACGTCGTAGAGTATAAGCTGTTAAACCCTTAAATTGATAGAAAAACATGGCAAGATATACCGGGCCTAAGACAAAGATAGCCCGCAAATTTGGAGAGCCTATTTTTGGCCCCGACAAAAATTTTGAACGTAAAAATCATCCTCCCGGACAACACGGTTTGGCCAAAAAGCGGAAAAAAGCTTCCGAGTATGGTATCCAGTTAAAAGAAAAACAAAAAGTTAAATCAACTTACGGGCTTTTGGAGCGTCAGTTCAGGAACTTTTACGATAAGGCATCCCGCATGAAAGGACGCAAGGGCGAGAACCTGCTTTTCTTGCTGGAGAGCCGCTTAGACAACATTGTATACCGCATGGGGATTGCCCCCACCCGAGCTGCTGCGCGTCAGTTAGTAACCCATAGCCACATTATGCTGAATAACGACATCTGCAATATTCCTTCGGCTTTGGTAAAGCCCGGAGATTTGGTAGGCGTACGCGAGCGTTCCAAAAACCTTGAGGTGGTTCAAAACAACATTTCGCGCAGCGGGTCCAAATATCCTTGGATAGAATGGGATGCCCATTTAGTGGGCGGAAAATTCTTGAATTATCCCGACCGTACAGAGATTCCCGAGCTCATCAACGAGCAGTTAATTGTGGAATTGTATTCTAAATAACAATCAATTTACTTTCATATGGCAATTTTAGCATTTCAAAAACCTGATAAGGTAATCATGCTCGAAGCTTCCGACACCTTTGGTCGCTTTGAGTTCAAGCCTCTGGAACCCGGATACGGGATCACGGTGGGGCATGCCTTGCGTCGTATTTTACTCTCCTCTTTGGAGGGCTATGCCATTACCTCCGTCAAGATTCAGGGGGTAGACCATGAATTTGCAACCATTCCGGGCGTAATCGAAAACGTAGTAGAGATTATCCTGAACTTGAAAAAGGTGCGTCTAAAAAACATGGTGGAAGACTACGACAGCGAACATGTAGCAATCACCATTGCCAACAAGGAGCAATTTACTGCCGATGACATTTTTAAGCAGTTATCGTCTTTCAAGGTGTTAAATCCCGAATTAGTGATATGCAAGATGTCGCCGGAAGTGAGGCTATCCATAGAATTAACCATTGGCAAAGGACGGGGTTATATTCCCGCAGAGGAAAACCGTCCCGACCATGCCCCCTTTGGGTTGATTCCCATCGATGCCATTTACACGCCCATCAAAAACGTGCAATACTCTGTGGATCCTTTTCGTGTGGAACAAAAAACCGACTATGAGAAGTTGAATATAGAGATTACCACAGACGGGTCGATTAACCCTAAGGAAGCCCTCAAAGAGGCCGCCAAAATCCTTATCCATCATTTTATGCTTTTCTCGGACGAAAAGATCAGCATGGAAGTGACGCCTGATGTAATAACCAGTGACTTAGACGAAGAGTCACTCAGGATGCGCCAACTTCTACTTACCAAAGTTTCGGATATGGACCTTTCTGTACGCGCCTTAAACTGCCTTAAATCAGCCGAGTTAGACGTGTTTGCCGACGTAGTGTCGTATACACGTGCGGATTTGTTAAAAATGCGCAATTTCGGCAAAAAATCCATAGGAGAAATTGATGTGCTTTTGGAGCGACTCAAACTTAGTTATGGAATGGACGTAACTGCATTTAATATTGAGAAAAAAGTAAGGAAACCACAACAACAACAAAAAAATGAGGCATAGAAAATCTTTTAATCACTTAGGGCGTAAAAGCGGGCACCGCAAGGCCATGTTGGCCAATATGGCGTCGTCTTTGATATTACATAAACGAATAGAGACCACCTTGGCCAAGGCTAAAGCCTTGCGGGTGTATGTAGAACCTCTGATTACCAAGTCTAAAGAAGACACCACCCATTCACGGCGCATGGTATTCAGCTACTTGAAGACCAAAGAAGCTGTAACCGAGCTTTTTAGGGTGATTGCGCCCAAAGTGGCCGATCGTCCGGGCGGATATACCCGTGTGTTAAAAATCGGTTTTCGTATGGGAGACGCCGCAGAAATGGCCATGATTGAATTGGTTGATTTTAACGAAGCTGCCATGGCCGCTCCGGCTAAAAAGAAAGAGGAAAAGAAAGGCACCCGCAGAAGCCGCTCCAAAAAGAGCGAAGAGCCCCAAGCCGCCCCCATCAAAAAGACAACGCCCGAAAGGCTTGAACCGGTAGCTGAACCGGTAGCTGAGCCTGTGGTTGAACCCGTAGTTGAGCCTGTGGCTGAACCGATTGTTGAACCGGTAGTCGAGCCGATTGTTGAACCTGTGGCTGAGCCGGTTGTTGAGCTTGTAGTTGAACCTGCGGCAGAGCTGGTTGTTGAGCCTGTAGCTGAACCGATTGCTGAGCCTGTGGTTGAACCCGTAGTTGAGCCTGTGGTTGAATCGGTAGTTGAACCTGCGGCTGAGCCTGTGGTTGAGCCTGTGGCTGAACCGATTGTTGAGTCTGGGCCTGAGGAGCCGGAAAAGAGCTAAGCCGACAGCAAGTAGTAAGCCGCACCGAGTTTTAGGAGCGGCTTTTATGTTGCTACGACCGTCAATCTGATTAATGACCGGAGTAAGAATTTATTCCTACCTTTGCAGGTGGATCATAAAACAAGAGGCGATGGATGAGCGGTCAATAAAAGGTAAAAAGGGCGAGGAGCTTGCACGCATTTATTTAGGGCAAAATGGGTTTACCGTTTTGCATGTTCATTGGCAACACGGGCACAAGGAGTTGGATATTGTGGCGGAACGGGGGCAGATGCTGCATGTGGTAGAAGTGCGCTCACGCACAGAACCGTATTTAGTAGAACCGTCTCAGACGGTACAATATGCAAAACAACGGAATGTGATTGTGGCGGCAAGGGCGTATATATATAAATACAAGGTAGAGAAAGAAGTTCAGTTTGATATTGTCTCTGTGGTATATGGCGAGCAAGATACAGACATCGAGTACATTCCCAATGCTTTTTATCCGTATTACAGAAAACGCTAAAAATTTTAAAACAAATAGATATGAGAAACCATTATTGTATCATCATGGCCGGCGGAATCGGGAGTCGTTTTTGGCCGGTGAGCCGTAATGCCAAACCCAAACAATTCTTGGATATATTGGGAATGGGCCGGTCGTTTTTGCAGATGACCTACGACCGCTTTGCACAGTTCATCCCCAAAGAGCATATCCTCATTGTTACGGGCCACCAATACAAGGATTTGGTAAAAGAACAGTTGCCCGAAGTCTCGGACGACCGGATTTTGTTAGAGCCTTTCCGAAAAAATACTGGGCCCTGCATTGCATACGCCACCTATAAACTCATGGAAAAAGACCCCGGTGCATCTGTGGTAGTGGCTCCGTCTGACCATCTAATCTTGAATGACGGTGAATTGCTGCGCAATATTGAGGCTGCCTTGGAATTAGCCGACCGAGAAGAAGTGCTGATTACGCTTGGCGTTACACCTACGCGGCCGGAGACTAACTTTGGATACATCCAAGCCAATAAAGCCAAGCCTACTCAAATCAAAGGGCATGTAGTGTATGAAGTGAAGACTTTTACCGAAAAGCCCAACATGGAACTGGCTAAGGTTTTTGTAGACAGCGGTGAGTTTTACTGGAATTCGGGATTGTTTGTTTGGAGCTTAAAGGCCATTGATAAAGAAATGAGCCGTCTGCTCCCCGATATTTATACCTTGTTTAGGAATGGGAAGGGCATCTATTATACCACAGAGGAGCAGGCCTTTATCAACAATGTATACGCCGAATGTAAAGGTATTTCCATTGATTACGGCGTATTGGAAAAGAGTAAAAAGGTTCGTATGTTCGCGGCCAACTTCGGATGGTCGGACTTAGGTACTTGGGAGTCGTATTATATACAAAAAGAGAAAGATAGTAGTGGCAATGTAATTGATGCGCCGGTGAATTTCTTAAAAGATGTAACGGATTGCGTGGTTATTTCTCAGGACAAAAATAAATTAATCGCGATAAAAGAGTTAAAAGATTACTTAGTAATCAATACTCCGGATGTACTCATGATTTGCCCGAGAAATGAAAAAACCGTAAAACAAGTGATTACAGACATTTCTCTGTCCAAAGAGGAGAAATTTTTATGAAGCGGGATAAATGGAGTGTCTGTGTCCAATCTGAAGTGGGAGAATTGGAGGCAGTGATTTTGCATGTGCCCGGCCCGGAAGTGGAAAACATGACCCCCAAAATGGCTCAGCGGGCCCTATACAGCGACATTCTCAACCTCTCGATAGCCCGACAGGAATATGAACAGTTGTCGGGGGTGCTGAGAAAAGTAGCTCAAATATTTCAAGTTAAGGATTTGCTTTCAGGAGTTTTAGATGATTACGCCGCAAGGGAGGCATTAATCGGCAAGATTTGCATTACAGAGCAGGTTGTCGATTATTTTGTAAAAGTTAAGACTTGATCTGACAGTTGGGCTTTTTTTCAACTCAAGAAAGGGTTTTCTGAGACATAATTTTTTGGAATAATCAAGGGGAATTGGGGGATTATTTGGCCCCC
>Ga0131853_10006047_pt1 | contig 21855 bp, 14 predicted proteins | sample TergutLab28metaG_FD_92764 | JGI IMG/M metagenome (GOLD analysis project Ga0131853, IMG submission 92764) | Labiotermes labralis P1 segment gut microbial communities from Petit-Saut dam, French Guiana - Lab288 P1 (version 2) (version 2) | ecosystem: Host-associated > Arthropoda: Insects >... | reverse complement strand
TGGGATGAGCTGGGTTGATAATATTACATTACGCAGTGATTTACGAAACTTGTATTTAGCATTTGTTTCAGGACTCGCAACCACAATGAGTATCTTCGTTATTTCCATTTCGGTTATCGTTATTTCCAATGCTTTCCGTGTCAGTGCTAGTGAGAGAATGAGTCAATTCGGAATTTTAAAATCAACAGGCGCAACCAAATCACAGATTATGCAAACAGTTGTTTACGAGGGATTATTTCTAACTGCTATCGGAATTCCTATCGGTATCAGCATCGGATTAATTGTTCAGTTTATCAGCGTCGACATGATTAATACAGTCATTGAGCCCATGTTAAGCGTAGAGGATTTAGCAGATGGAAATAACACGATGCGCTTCGTATTTTCGTGGTTTGCCTTGTTGTTATCAATCGGTGTCTCTTTAGCGACAGTTTTCTTATCGGCATGGCTTCCTGCGAAGAAGGCATCTGAGGTGTCGGCAATTAATGCGATTCGTGGGGCTGGGGAAGTGGTAATTAAGAATAAGAAAATCCGCGGTGGTGGGGTTGTGCAGAAGGTTTTTAAGACAGAAGGAACTTTGGCACGGACGTTTTTGAAGCGGAGTAAGAAGAATTTTCGGGCGACTGTGATTGCTATGAGTTTTAGTGTGGCGATATTTATGATTGCGGGGAGTTTTTATAGCCAGATGATGCATTTTGCGGAGGTGCAGTGGGGGCGTCATGAGGATAATGTCAGGTTGAGTATGAATGTGAATCATCATATTCCAATTGACTGTGATGAGTTTGATGCGCGTGGATCAGACCCTGGTGGTTGGTCACAGACGATGGATGGCGTGCGGACATGTTATCTTATTACCGACCCTAGTGAGTTTTCTAAATCTGTGGAGGATTTTCGTGAAGTTCATGATTTGTTAGGTGGCATTTTAAATGAGGGTGATCAGTTAATCGGTATGGCGACGGAGTCGTGGTCGATTCGGCGGTCTGTGATGTTTCAGGACTCCGATGTGACAGCTGATTTTTTAAGAGTGCAGCGAGATTCGGGATGGCGAAGTCAAAGTGATGGACATGAATTAACTATTGAAATGGTGATAGTCGATGACGATTTTGCTGAAGTGTTAGCGGGGTTAGCAGGTGTTCCGGTTGGGTCAAATATTCTTTTGAATTATGGGCGTGAGTGGATGAGCGACGGGCGTGTGATTGAATTCGAGATGTTTGATTTTAATTATCAGACTTTGACGCTTTCTAGTTGGGATGATGAAAGTGAAAGAAGAATGGATGATAGTGAAGTAGAGCTTGAACTTCACGGACAAATTACACCATCAAACCGCCCGTCACAATTGGCTTCAGGAATGGGCGTTTGGGGCTTTCGTGTGATTGTGCCTGCTTCAAATATGGAAATTATGAACATGCAATGGTTTATCCAGACGGATGAATCAGCAAGGATTGCTGAAGAAGGGCAGACATTGATTTTTGATTACTTTGGTGAGGAAATCATTAGTATTTGGGCAGAAGACATTGATGCAAATGAAGCCATGACACGAAATACCATTGGCTTAGTTATTTTCTTCATCTTCGGATTTGTGGGTGTGTTAATTTTAATTGGATTAACCAATGTCATCAGTACGATTTCTGAAAATGTTAAGACCCGTTCAAAGGAGTTTGCTGTGTTGCAAAGTGTTGGGATGACCAGTGGTGGGATTAAACGGATGCTGAATTTAGAAAGTGTCTTTTCATCAGCGAGGGCGTTGGTTATTGGTGTTCCACTTGGGCTTTTGGGAAGCTATGGTGTTAATATGGCAATGCGCAATATGATACATTTGAATTTTAGCGTTCCGTGGTTGTGGTTGGTTGTTTCGGTAGTAGCTGTTTTTATTACGACTTGGTCAACCATGCAATTTTCGGCTAATAAGTTGAAAAAGCAGAATGTTATTGAGACGATTCGTTCTGGTAGCGGGATGTAATACTAATTCGCATTTAAAAAACGTCTAAAAACTTGATCTTTCCAGCCTATGCTGCGTCAGTATTTCGCTCACGTACCTTCTAGGTACGCTACGCAAAACACTTCCTTGCCTAGACTGAAAATCTCTGCGCTTTATAGACGTATTTCAAACACGAATTAGTATAAGGCGTTTACTGTATTACAAATTTTCAAAGGAGGGTGCTATTTATGAAATTAACTGCGAGGCTTGCTTTATCACAATTGAAAGTGAATCGAAGGCGTACGATTTGGACGCTTTTGGGAATTACGCTGTCAACAGCTATGCTCATGACCATCTATGGGCTTGGCTATGGTAGTGGGATGGATTGGCTCGACCGGATTAATTATGGGAGTGATTTTCGGGCTGTCTATTTTGCCTTTGTTTCAGCGTTAGCAGGGTTGATGAGTGTTTTTGTTATTGCTATTTCTGTTATTGTGATTTCCAATGCGTTCCGTGTGAGTGCTAGTGAGCGCATGTCGCAATTTGGTATTTTGAAATCAACAGGTGCGACTAAGTTGCAAATTATGAAGACTGTTGTTTATGAAGGTTTGTTTTTAACGACCATTGGTATTCCGATTGGTGTGTTCATTGGCGTTTTAGCGCAATTGTTTAGCGTCAACATGATTAATAATGTGATGGAGCCGATGCTAAGTGCTGCAGATATTGAATACGGGTTTATTATGGAATTTATCTTTTCATGGGGTGCCTTATTTCTGGCTGTTGGGGTTTCACTTTTTACGGTATTTTTATCAGCATGGTTGCCTGCGAAAAAGGCGGCAAGTGTGTCAGCCATTGATGCGATTCGTGGTACTGGGGAAGTCCAGATAACGAATAAGAAAGTCCGAGGTGGTGGGGTTGTTAAGAAAGCTTTTGGAATTGAAGGTGTGTTAGCGAGGACTTTTTTAAAACGGAGTAAGCGGAATTTTAGGGCAACTGTGATTGCCATGAGTTTCAGTGTGGCGATTTTCATTGTAGCAGGGTCTTTCTTTAATCAGATGAGCCATTTTGCTATTATTCAGTGGGGCGGTGTGGATGCGAATGTGGCGACATCTTTGAGGCTTCAAGGGATTATTGAAGTGGATTGTGAGGATGCACATTTGAATGAACGTTGGGAGCGTTGGGGGTCACACGGGACTAATTGGGAAACGGGAGAACCACAGTGTCAAATTCCGATTGAGTCTGAGAAAACCATGGTAACGACAGCTGATTTTCAGGGGTTAAATGTGGGAATTTCTGAATTTTTAAATGAAGGAGATAGGCTTGTTGGACTTGGCATGGGGCATGGAACTTATGGTACGGTTATTCCAGCGTCAGATTTGGCACGAGATATGCCTTTGATTTTGGAAGATTGGTGGGGATTTGATGATGTGACTCAGGAGTTTAGTGTTCAGTTAATTGTTGTCAATGAGACGTTGGCACAGGAGATGGCAGAGCTTGCGGGCGTGCCAGTTGGGTCGAATATTTTGCTTAATCAAACGCGCCACTGGTTGCAAGATAATCGTGTGATTGAGGCAGAAATGTTAGATTTTGACTATCAAACTTTAGATATTACCGTTTGGGATGATGATTTACAAGCACCAGTCCTCTCTCATCAAATAGAGCTTCATGGTCAAATTACGCCAGATGTGATGCCTGCTGTATTTGGTTCAACAGGAAGCTGGCCAACCCAGTTGCGGATTTTAGTGCCGGAAGCTAATATATTTTTGATGGAGTGGTGGATTGAGACTGATGAGGCAAGTCGTGTTGCAGAAGCAACAGAGGCGCATTTAACGGCGTTTATGGCAAATATGGAAACTGATATAGGTGCAGGTTTTGTTCAGAATGATGTTGATTTTCTTAGTCTTCATGCTGGTTGGCTTAATGTTATAGATTTGGATTTGGCATCAACCTATACGCGAAATATTGTTGGATTAGTTATGTTTTTCATTTTCGCCTTTGTCGGAGCTTTAATTCTGATTGGTTTAACCAATGTCATCAGTACCATTTCTGAAAATGTTAAGACCCGCTCAAAGGAATTTGCAGTGTTGCAAAGTGTTGGGATGACGGGTGGAGGAATTGGAAGAATGCTGAATTTAGAGAGCATTTTCTCTGGGATGAAGGCCTTATTGTTCGGTGTACCGCTGGGTATTCTGGGAAGTTATGGAGTTTATTTAGCGATGAGCAATATGGGGATTTTTGATTTTAATGTTCCGTGGTTGTGGATGATTACTGCGGTAGTGGCTGTCTTTATTACTACCTGGTCAACCATGCGTTATGCGGCAGGACGGTTGAGAAATCAAAATATTATTGAAACCATTCGCTCTGGTAGTGGGATGTAGAAATTGCCTTACTTTATTTGTAAGGCGATTTTGCGTATAAAAATTCATTTAGGAAGAGGTGTACGTGTATGAAGTTAACCGCAAGGCTTGCTTTGTCGCAACTGAAAGTGAATAGACGACGAACGACCTGGACATTGGTTGGGATTATTTTAGCAACAGCTATCATTACAGGCGTCTATAGTTTGGGTTTTGGCAGCGGGCTTGAATTCCTTGATCGTTTCGTCGGAGATGCTCCCTTTAGACATATCTACAACGGAATCATTACCGGAATCGCTGGCCTCCTGAGTATTATCATCCTATCCATTTCGATTATTGTCATTTCCAACGCTTTTAGGGTAAGTGCCAGTGAGCGAAGTGCACAATTTGGCATCTTAAAAAGTGTCGGTGGGACAAGGCGTCAAATTACAGAAACTGTTGTTTATGAAGCGATTTTTCTGACTGCAATTGGCATTCCAACTGGTATCTTTGTCGGATTAATGGTACAACTAGCAAGTGTTAGTCTTATCAATCATTTCATAGGCATTAGTGCTCAAAATGACCGTTTTTTTAACGATGTTTTGTATAATGGTCAGATTGTTCGATTTATAGTTTCTGGATTTGCTCTAGCAATCTCATTCGTGGTTTCTTTCACAACCGTTATGATTTCAGCTTTCTTACCCGCTAATAAAGCAGCCAGAGTTTCAGCCATTGATGCGATTCGTGGTACAGGAGAAGTCGATATTCGGAACAAGAAAGTTTGGGGTTCAGGGTTGATAAAAAAGCTTTTTAAAACCGAGGGATTATTGGCAGCAACATTTCTAAAAAGAAGCAAAAGAAACTTTAGGGCAACCGTTATAGCACTAAGTTTTAGTGTGATTTTATTTATCGTTGCTGGAGCATTTTTTACACAGATGGCGAGAGTTTCAGGTGTGTTTTGGGGTGGGCCAGATGCGACGGCTCTCATTAGGATTTCACCCTATGTCATTTGGGAGGAAGTGGGTAGAGGTCAATTTAGTGGTGTTCAAGCTGATACACGAGATATCACCATTCAGGAAATTAATGAAATAACGGTCAGGTTGCAAAGTTTCCTTGATGATGAAGATGTGATTTTTGGTGTTGCTCAACAGTGGATGAGCAGCTATTTGCCAGAGGAGATGGTCACAGGTCAGAGACAAGAGGTTCGTGAGTATCAATGGAATCAACAGGGGTGGAGGCTATCAGCAGAAGAGCGGAATTTTCATACTCTTTCGCTTGTTATGGTTCACGAGTCATTGTATGCAGAATTAGTCCAGCGGGCAGGCGTACCAATAGGGTCAAATATCTTGGTCAATCAAGCAGAGTTTCAATTTGGAGATGGCAGACGCATGGTCTATGTACCTTTTCATTTTGATGATACGATTACGCTTGAATATCATGAGTGGGACGACCATTTACAACAGGCTGTTGTGACTGAAATCGAAATCCATGGCCAGTTATCAGGGAATGATGTGCCAGCTGAGTTGTTTAAAATTTGGAATGGTTTCGATCAGCCCTTGATGGTGATCACGCCGGAAATAGATGTTCGTGATTATGAATGGTTTATCACGACAGAACGACCCGGTGCTGTTCTTGCCTATGCTGCGGAAATGCTTGAGCCGCTCATTGAGGAGCAAATTATAGATGCTTATTATCGAGATATGCATGCCGATATTGCAGCACAAGAAAATTCGCTCCGCTTGTCCATGATACTTACTTATGGATTTGTAGGCTTTTTAACTGCAATTGGATTAACCAATGTCATTAGCACGATTTCTGAAAATGTCCGCACTCGTGCCAAGGAATTTGCTGTGTTGCAAAGCGTTGGTATGACTATTGAGGGTATTAAAAGAATGTTGAGTCTGGAAAGTGTGCTTAGTTCTCTAAAGGCTTTGATGTTTGGTGTTCCAGGTGGTATCTTGTTTTCTAAGTGGATTCATCGAATAATGGGGTGGTCAGTGACATTTGATTATCAATTACCTTGGTTGCCCATTGGAATTTCCATTGTTGTGGTATTTTTTGTAACATGGGCGACCATGCGTTATGCGGCAGGGCGGTTGAAGAATCAGAATATTATTGAAACCATCCGCTCTGGTAGCGGGATGTGAAAATTGCCTTATTTCATTTATAAGGCGATTTTACGTATAAAAATTTATTTAGAAAGAGGTGTGAGTGTATGAAGTTAACCGCAAGGCTTGCTTTGTCGCAACTGAAAGTTAATAGGCGACGAACAATATGGACATTGATGGGAATCGTTTTGTCAACAGCCATGCTGATGACCATTTATGGTCTTGGATTTGGAACAGGGCTGGATTGGGTTGACCGTATTAGTCATAACAGTGAACTTAGAGAGGTTTATTTTGCTTTTATTAGAGGCTTGGCAATGGTCATGAGTGTTATTGTTATTGCTATCTCTATTATTGTCATTTCCAATGCATTCCGTGTGAGTGCCAGCGAGCGGATGATGCAATTTGGAATTTTAAAATCAGCTGGTGCTACTAAAGGTCAAATTATGCAGACGATGATTTACGAGGGGATTTTCCTAACGATCGTTGGAATTCCAATAGGTGTTTTTTTTTGGAATTGGTGCTCATTTTGTCAGTATCGGTATGATTAATGAGATGATTAAACCATTTCTTGGTCCTGCGGATCTAATTCAAGGGTATTTGATGGATTTTATTTTCTCGTGGGGTGCGATTGTCTTAGCTATCGGTGTCTCATTTTTGACGGTAATCATCTCGGTATGGCTACCTGCGAAAAAAGCGTCAAATGTCTTTGCGATTAATACTGTTCGTGGCATTGGAGAAGTTCGGATAAAGAATAAGAAGGTCCGTGGTGGTGGGGTTGTTAAGAAGGCTTTTGGGTTTGAAGGGGTGCTTGCGAGAACTTTTTTGAAGCGGAGTAAGCGAAATTTTAGAGCGACTGTGATTGCTATGAGTTTTAGTGTGGCGATTTTCATTATGGCAGGTGGGCTTTTTGATCAGATGATGCGATTTGCAGAACTCCAATGGGGTGGTGTGGAGGCTAATGTGTCTTTGATGGTTTGGATTGACCCTTTGAAGGAAGTGGATTGTGCTTATTTTCGTAATAATATGAGTGGGCGCATCAGGACGAATGAAATGGGGGAAGAGGAATGTGCACGGGCGATAGAAGGTTATTCAAGTACAACAGCGGCTTTTCAAGATTTGAGTGTTTCAATTTCCGAACATTTAAATGACGGAGATCGAATTGTTGGTATTGGCTATGGGTTCAGAGATTACCGGGTGACACTTGACTACTCAGAATTAGGTAGACATATGCCGATGCTTTTAGAGGAATGGCTTTCGAGCGGGTTTACTGGAAGTCATAGATTCCGTGTCCGATTTGTGGTTGTAAATGAAGAATTTGCTAATGAACTGGCATTGCTCGCCGGCGTGCCAAAAGGCTCAAATATTTTAGTTAACCATACGCGAAGTTGGACAAATGACAATCGCGTTGTCGAAAGTGAAATTATGAATTTTGATTATCAGACCTTAGAAATTACAGGATGGAGTTCAGTTTCAGGAAGCGTGACAAAAGAAATTGAACTTCACGGGCAACTTACAGCTGATACAGTACCAGCTGAATTAAGTAATCATAGCTGGCAAGACGAGTTTTTGATCATTGTGCCAGAAATAGAATTGATTCGTATGGAATGGTGGATCAAGACGGAGGATTCAGCGCGAATTGTTGACGTGGGGGAGTTGCTGATACCAGACTTATTATCAGAGGTTGAGGAAGAAATGTCCCAAAATTTCACACAGGAAGGGATTGAATATTCAGGCTTAGAAGGTGGTTATTTTATAGTTACGGATATGGATGCAATGGAAGCATCAGTTCGAAACACCATGGGGCTTGCCATGTTCTTTGTCTTTGCTTTCGTGGGTGCTTTAATTTTGATTGGTTTAACCAATGTGATCAGCACCACCTTTGAAAATGTTAAAACTCGTGCAGTGGAGTTTGCTGTGTTGCAGAGTGTTGGGATGACCAGTGGTGGTATTAAACAGATGTTGAATTTAGAGAGTGTTTTTTCATCAGCGAGAGCATTGATAATTGGAGTACCTTTAGGACTTATGGGTCATTATGGTATTTATATCGCAATGAGCAATATGTGGATTTTTGATTTTAGCATTCCATGGCGATGGGTGATTGCTTCAGTAGTTGCAGTCTTTCTTCTAACATGGTTGACCATGCGCTATGCGGCTGGTAGATTGAAAAATCAAAATATTATTGAAACCATTCGCTCTGGTAGCGGGATGTAGAAAGTGAGAATGATATGTTATGAAGTCACGTCGCTAGACTGAGTGCCCCTAGGTCTATAGTCCCTTGCAAAGATGATGTCGAATTTGTTAAGATAACATCATACTAAAATAACACGATTATCACATTTTATCTTCAAAGTGAGATGTGTCCATAGGGTTAAGAAAAGTTTAAGAAATTCTTAAGATTTATGCACACATTTTGTTAAGAAATTTATGATAGTATAGTAGCAGTCACATATGACGAAACGATTAGAAACAGAGGTGATTTGAATGTTGAAAGTCGGCTTATTTACCGATACCTATTTCCCACAAGTCAATGGTGTAGCCACGTCTACTGCGACGCTAAAAAGAAATCTTGAATTACTTGGTTATCAAGTTTATGTCTTTACTACAACCAATCCCCTAGCACCTGCCGAAGAAGATAGCATCTATCGCATTCCCAGTGCCCCTTTTGTCAGCGGACATCGCATTGCTAAATTTTATGAAACTCGCCTGGTCAATGAAATCAAAGCACTGAATTTAGATATCATTCATACTCATACAGAATTTTCCATTGGCATTTTTGGACGCCTTGTCGCTAAAAAACTCAACATTCCACGCGTTCATACTTACCACACCATCTACGAAGATTACACCCACTACGTTATCAAATATCAAAAGGTGGATCATATTAGTAAAAACCTTGCCAGAAAAATGAGCAAAACTTTTTGCAATAGTGCTGCGGCAGTTATCACGCCTACGGAAAAAGTACGGACCCTCCTGAGGACTTATGGTGTTAATAAAGAAATGACTGTTATTCCAACGGGCATTTCCTTAGAAAAATTCCAGCAGACAGACCTTAACTTAGATACCATTCAAGCCAAACGCTTAACATTAGGCATTAAAGAAAATGAAAAAGTCATCCTTTATATTGGGCGTATATCCAAGGAGAAAAACATTGAGGAATTATTCCACCATTTACAAAGCTATTTGAAAGAAAAAGCAGATGCAACCTTCGTTTTGGTGGGGGATGGGCCAGAAAAGGAGAACCTTGAAGCTTTGGCTATAACCCTTGAAATCCAAGATCAAGTTAAGTTCGTCGGTGAAGTTCCTTGGACATCGGTCATGGCTTATTATCAAATGGGAGATGTTTTCGTAAGTGCCTCTCAAAGTGAAACACAAGGACTGACCTATATCGAAGCCTTGGCATCTGGCTTACCGGTGGTTGCCAAAAAAGATCCTTGCCTTGAAGGTGTCGTTGAAAATGGCATCAATGGCTATACTTTTGAAAATCAACAAGAATTCTTACAGGCATTAGAGTCGATTTTTAACAACCCAAACCATCAAGCGCAATTAGCCATAAACGCTGCAGCATCTACCGATAAATTTTCAGAATATATCTTTGCTGAAAATGTAGCGCGACTTTATCATGAAACACTTCAAACGACAGTTGAAATGGTAAAAAATACCAAAGATAATCAACACGATGGCACCGATACAGAAGCCGGAAAACCAACATTGAAGTATAAAATATTGATGACTTCCGTTATTTTAATCGCGACTACAGTCTTGTTTCTATTAAATGCCTCCAGATGGGTTTCAAATTCAGGCGTTACTAGTTTTGAACAGGTTATTTTTAACTTGCGCGCACCTCGCGATGGTGTTAGTGCTGATATTGTCTGGAATTTCATTTGGGAAAGTGTGCCTTCTGTTTTCCTTGTAACCATGCTAGCCATCCTGATTTTCATTCGTAGTTTAAGATGGAAAACCAAATTGCAACGCCGACTTTTGACCTTATTTGCAGCGGGAACTGTCCTATTAACAGTTCTCACCTGGAATTTTGTGCGGATTGAATTACATGTACAAGCTTTTTTAGAAAACCAGCAAATAGACTCAACCTTCATTGAAGATCACTATGTATCACCAACAGATGTGACGCTCACTTTTCCTGAGGTGCCAAGAAATCTAATTCACATTTATTTGGAATCAATGGAAGTCACCTTCATGTCCACCTCTGATGGTGGTGCCCTAGAGGTTGACCTAATTCCAGAACTTACTGATTTAGCAAGGGAAAATGTCAACTTTTCACAGTCGACATCCGACAAAATAGGTGGTGCAGTTTCAACAATTAATACCACGTGGACCAGTGCGAGCATGTTTGCTCAAACAGCAGGACTGCCACTGAACATGCCAGTGAGAGCAGATTCAGCCCTAATGGATGCCTTGTTACTGACCTATGAAGATATCCCTCTGTTTCCATCAGGAGCCATGACATTGGGCGAGATTCTTGAAGAACAGGGCTACCGTCAAGTCATTATGATGGGTTCAGATGCGACATTTGGCGGTCGACGTTACTACTTCACCCAGAATGGCAACTATGAAATCTGGGATCACCATACTGCCATCCATCAAGGCTTACTACCAGAGGATTATCATGAATGGTGGGGCTTTGAAGACGAGCACCTCTTTAACTTCGCAAAAGACATGCTGATAGAGCTTGGTGAATCAGATCAGCCCTTTAACTTCACCATGTTAACAGCGGACACCCATTTTGAAGATGGCTTTTTGAGTCCAGCCTGTGACGAACCTTTTGAGATTCAGTATGCCAATGTTCTAACCTGTTCAAGTCGCATGATTGGTGATTTCATTAGCTGGATTAAAGACCAGCCTTTTTACGACAATACCACCATCGTTATCACAGGTGATCATCCAACCATGCAAAGTGCTGACAGCGATTTCTGGGAGGCATTTCCTGTTTCAGAAGATTATCAGCGAACTGTCTATCATGCCTTTATCAATCCAGCCACCTCTCCTGTTACAACAGCAAACCGCTCATTTACGACCATTGATTTTTTCCCGACAACCCTAGCCAGTTTAGGTGTTGAAATAGAAGGAGAACGCCTGGGGTTAGGAACCAATTTATTTTCATCTGAACCGACACTTTTAGAGCAATTTGGTCTTGAAGAAATGAATCAAGAATTGCAACGTCGCTCTGTATTTTTTGAAGAGATGATGAAAGCCACTAATGTGCAATAATTTTGTTTGAATATGGACGTTTCGGCAACAGGATATTATTAGAAGCTCAATCGAGCTTTTTTCAATTGTCGCTTGTAAAATGAACTAAAGTAAAATCACTTACTCGTAATTCAGTGAATTATGATTCACTGAATTTGGAATATTGATGAAAATGCTAAGTACTAAAAAAGGAGTTCTTTACCATAGCGGTAATCAGACTCCTTTTACTTAGGGGTTATATCAAGTTTAAAACCTAGTGCATCTATATATTTTAGAAGTATTCGGAGATTAGGGCTAATATCGGTATTGCTTTCAGCTCTGCTAATTGCGCGATGGTCAAGACCTGATATTAAACTTAATTAAGCCAGACTGCTTTCTAGCCATGACTAATTTTTTACGGAATTCGTACTCCTTATCCCACTCTTCTACATGATTCTTTAGTTCAGTATCAGCGTGGATCAATTCATCAATCATTAGCTTCTCAGCTTCAATATTTGCTTTTACAAATGGCATATTTTTCAAGCCCCTCTTCAATTCAAATATACTATTATTTCTGACGTTCCCAATCACGCTCTAGTATTTTTTTTAAATATTTCCCAGTATAGCTTTCTTCTACCTGAACAATTTCCTCAGGTGTCCCCTTGGCAATGATCATCCCGCCACCATTTCCACCTTCTGGACCAAGGTCGACCACATAATCGGCCATCTTGATAATATCAAGGTTGTGCTCAATGATGATAATTGTTGCCCCTTCATCAACCATGCGCTGAATGACTTTGATAAATCTTTTCACATCATCAACATGTAATCCAGTAGTCGGCTCGTCTAAAATATAAACGGTTGTGTCAGTAATCTTTCGGTGCAATTCAGCAGCTAACTTAACACGTTGCGCTTCGCCACCTGACAATGTAGAGGCAGGTTGACCCAATTGAATATAATCAAGCCCAACATCGACAATGGTCTGCAATTTGCGTGCAATCTTAGGGTGATTTTGGAAAAAGTCTAGTGCTTCAGCAGCGGTCATTTTTAACACATCTGCAATATTTTTATCACGATACTTTACTTCAAGGGTTTCACGATTAAAACGTGTCCCGCTACATTCCTCACACTCCACATAAACATCTGGCAAGAAATGCATCTCGATCTTTATCATCCCGTCACCACTACAAGTAGCACAACGTCCACCTTTAACATTAAACGAGAAACGTCCCTTTGCATAACCACGTAATTTCGCCTCATTGGTTGCTGCAAACAAATCACGAATGTCATCAAAAACGCCCGTATAAGTAGCCGGATTAGAACGTGGTGTCCGTCCTATAGGGGACTGGTCAATATCAATGATCCGCTCAATATGCTCAAGCCCTTTTACCCGCTTATGCGCACCTGGCTTCGACTTCATCTTATACAACCTCGTCGCAATTGCCAAATAAAGCACTTGATTGATCAGTGTTGACTTCCCAGAACCAGACACCCCACTGATCACATTCAAAACACCCATCGGTAACTTCAAATCAACATTCCGTAAATTATTTTCTGTTGCGCCGACCACTTCAATAAAGTTGCCATTTCCTTTTTTGCGTTCATCTGGGAGATAAATCTGTTCAATGCCTGCCAAATAGCGTCCCGTGATAGAATGCTCAACCTGCATCACTTCCTCAGGCGTTCCCTGTGCCACAATCTCCCCCCCATGTCGCCCAGCTCGCGGACCGATATCAATCAAATGATCACATGCCAACATGGTATCTTCATCATGCTCAACCACAATCAAAGTATTCCCCAAGTCACGCATGGACTTCAATGTCTCAATCAAGCGTTCATTATCTCGCTGATGCAACCCGATAGAAGGTTCATCCAACACATAAAGCACCCCCGACAAACGAGATCCAATCTGCGTGGCAAGGCGAATTCGCTGAGACTCACCACCTGACAATGTCCCCGCCGAACGGTCAAGGGCCAAATACTCAAGCCCAACATTAATCAAAAAGGACAGCCTTTCTTTAATCTCCTTCAACACAAGGTTAGCAATTTTCGCTTCCTTGTCCGTTAAATCGAGCCCATCCGTCGAGGCATGAGCCACCTTAATCGACATATCAGTAAAATCAGAAATATTCATCCCATTAATCAAAATAGAACGTGCTGCTACAGAAAGCCGTGTCCCTTTACACTCACGACACAACCGCTCCGACATCATACTTTCAATCCAGTCCCTAATATAAGAAGAAGACGTCTCCAAATAACGACGCTGTAAATTCCCAATCACGCCCTCATAGAACTCATATTTTTCCCAAGAATGCCCGCTATCAGAACTACTTTTAAAGAAAACTTCATCGGGACTCCCGTATAGAATAATGTCTTTCTCTTTTTTTGTCAATTTTTCAAAAGGTTTATTCAAATCAATCCCATAGTGTCTACATGTCGTATCAAGCAAACTTCTATAATAAGTATCTGGATTTTCCCACCCTTTAATGGCACCATTATTAATTGACTTTTCAGGCTCAATCACCACACGGTCAACATCAATCTCTTTCTCAACCCCAAGCCCTGAACAGCATCCACACGCTCCAAAAGGCGAGTTAAAAGAAAACATCCTCGGTTCCAACTTCCCCACAGAAAAATCACAATGAGGACAAGCAAAATGCTCACTAAAAAGCAATTCCTCATCGTCAATCAAAACAATCACTTTCCCCTCTCCCAGTTTCAGCGATGTTTCAATCGAATCGGACAAACGCCCACGAATCCCATCCTTAAGGGCAATTCTATCCACAACCACTTCAATCGAGTGTTTCTTATTCTTCTCAAGGATCGGTGCTTCTTCCAGATCATAATTCTCTTTATTCACACGTACACGCACATAACCCTCGTTACGTAACTTCTCAAAAACCTTCACATGGGTCCCTTTCGCCCCACTCACAACAGGTGCCAAAATCTGCAACCTGGTACGCTCTGGATATTCCAACAGGCGGTCAACCATCTGCGATGCTGACGTTGCCGTAATCTCAATTCCATGGGTCGGACAAACAGGACGCCCAATCCGAGCAAATAGCAACCTCAAATAATCATAAATCTCCGTCACTGTTCCAACTGTCGATCGAGGATTCCTATTGGTTGTCTTCTGATCGATAGAAATCGCTGGCGACAATCCCTCAATAGAATCTACATCCGGCTTCTCCATATTCCCCAAAAACTGCCTTGCATAAGCTGACAAACTCTCCACATAACGACGCTGACCTTCCTTGTAAATCGTCTCAAACGCAAGCGACGACTTCCCTGATCCTGACAACCCCGTCATCACCACAAACTGATTACGCGGGATGGTAATATCAACATTCTTCAAATTCTGCTCCCTAGCACCCTTAACAACAATCTCATTCTTCATCATGTAACCTACTTTTCTTATTTCTTTTTTCCTGAATGAATTATACAGTACGAACTACTCATTTGATATGGATCATTTATTCGGTATTCGACCCAGATGACACAAATCAACATTTTACCTAAATTAGTATACCACATTTATCGTCAGAATTGTATACTGGATACAGCTCTATCTGAATTATATCATTCTAAATATGACATCAGTATGTCAAGTTTGCGAATTTCATGATGGCGAGCAAATTATTTTCGTCGAAGAAAGTGTTTTAATTTACGAAAAATCTGTTATAATAAAGCTAGCACAATATTTAGGAGTGAATGATATGGAAAAGTATCGCATTGAAAAAGACTCACTTGGTGAGAAAAGAGTTCCAGTTGATGCCTATTACGGCGTCCAGACAGTCAGAGCCGTCGAAAACTTCCCCATAACAGGTTATCGACTAGACACGGCCTTTATCAATGGTCTTGCCATTGTAAAAAAAGCTGCCGCAAGAGCCAATATGGAAATCGGACAACTAAGCCCAAAAATCGCAACTGCCATCAGTAGGGCAGCAGATGAAATCATTGAAGGAAGACTTCACGACCAATTTGTTGTCGACCCTATCCAAGGAGGTGCTGGAACATCAGCCAATATGAACATGAACGAAGTCTTAGCCAATCGCGCCTTAGAATTAATCGGTGAAGAAAAAGGCAATTACAAAACCATCAGCCCCAACACGCATGTCAACATGTCACAATCAACCAATGATGCACTCCCAACAGCAGCCAACATTGCCATCATTGCCCGCCTAGAAGAATTACTCATTGAGATGGAACTCCTCCACAAAGAACTCTTGAAAAAAGCTGACGAATTTGATGACATGGTCAAAATGGGGCGTACCCACCTACAAGACGCAGTCCCAATCAGACTAGGCCAAGAATTTAAAGCCTATGCCTTGATGCTAAAACGAGACATCAAACGGGTAAGAGCAACCAGAAATAACACCTACGATGTCAACATCGGTGCAACAGCAGTCGGCACAGGACTTAATGCTGACTTAGGCTATATCGAGCGCATGTTGACCTACCTCAATGACTACACAGGCATGCCCATCAGAAACTCAGCCGATTTAGTAGACGGAACAGCCAACACAGACGGTTACATTGAAATTTCCGGTGCCCTAAAAACCTGTATGCTAGGCATGTCCAAAATGGCTAATGATTTGCGACTTATGTCATCAGGCCCTCATTGTGGATTAGGTGAAATTAACCTCCCACCAAGACAACCTGGGTCATCCATCATGCCAGGAAAAGTCAACCCTGTTATGTTAGAAGTTGTTAACCAAGTAGCCTTCCAAGTCGCAGGAAATGACCTCACCATCGCCATGGCATCAGAAGCGGGTCAATTTGAAATCAACGTCATGAAACCAGTCATGGTTTTCAAGGTTCTAGAATCCATCACGATTATGAAAAATGTCTTCGATGTCTTCTCTAAATACTGCCTAAGCGGCATAACAGCCAATAAAGAGCGCATGGAAGAATATGTTAATACCAGTGCCGGAACCATTGCAGCCCTCAATCCTCATTTAGGGTATGAATTATCAGCGGAGTTGGCAAAAGAGGTTTTAAAAACACAAAAATCCATCAAAGAAGCCGTTTTGGAAAAAGGATTGCTCACCGCTGAAGAATTAGAAATCATTTTGAACCCTCACGAAATGACCAATCCAGGAATTGCAGGAAAAGAGCTTATTCAAATATCCAAAGTCGATTCCCGCGTAAAGGAAAATGCCTGATAGCAAAAAGAAGCGTACACTATGGAGGTTAAACAAATGGACGTATTTAAAGAATCATTAAAACTACACGAAACACACCAAGGAAAATTAGAAATCAAAGCCAAGGTGCCAGTCACATCAAAAGAAGATTTAAGCCTAGCTTATTCACCTGGAGTGGCGGCACCTTGCGAAGAAATCGTTAAAAATCCCGATGCCATTTATCAATATACCAGCAAAGGGAATATGGTTGCGGTTATTACTGATGGGTCAGCAGTGTTAGGCCTTGGAAATATCGGCCCTGCAGCAGCACTACCAGTCATGGAAGGAAAGTCGATTCTATTAAAAGAATTTGCTAATGTAGATTCTTTCCCGCTGTGCCTTGATACTCAGGATGTGGAAGAGATTATTCGGACTTGCAAATTGCTTGCCCCTTCTTTAGGTGGAATCAATCTGGAAGATATTTCTGCACCTCGCTGTGTTGAAATTGAACGTCGTTTAATTGAAGAATTGGATATTCCAGTTTTCCATGATGACCAACATGGAACAGCCATTGTTGTGGCAGCGGGATTGATGAATGCTTGCAAATTAACCAGCAGAGCCTTAGAAAATTTGAAAGTCGTGGTAAGTGGAACAGGAGCAGCAGGGAGTTCCATCATTAAGATGCTCCATCAATTAGGTATCACCCAGATCATTGCTTACGATTTGAACGGTATCGTTCATAAAAGTAAAGTCGACAATTACAATGAGGTAGAAAAAAGCATCCTAACACTAACGAATCCCTCAAACTTCATCGGTGATGACACACTAGCATCAGCTTTAGTCGGTGCGGATGTGTTCATCGGTGTTTCTGCAGCTGGATTGGTTACAAAAGAGATGGTCGAGACAATGGACCCAGATCCATTCATTTTTGCCATGGCGAACCCGACACCTGAAATCATGCCAGAAGAAGCCTTAGCAGGTGGCGCATTCATTGTTGGAACAGGACGGTCAGATTATCCAAATCAGATTAATAATGTCTTGGCATTTCCAGGGATTTTCCGTGGTGCATTAGATGTTCGTGCCAGAAAAATTAATGAAGAAATGAAACTTGCTGCAGCAATAGCCATTGCATCTTGCATTCCAGAAGAATCATTACGTTCTGATTACATCATCCCATCGCCATTTGATCCAGATGTTGCCAAAAAAGTTGCTGAAGCTGTGAAAATATCAGCTAGAGAAACAAAAGTAGCCAGAATATAAAAAGGTGACGATCAGTAATGAAAACAAGCGAAAATATAACAGCAAATGACAAATTGATACCCTTAGCAAAAAAGCAGGGTGGTATCTTAAAAAAGTTCAAAGCAGGCAACCTTGTTAAGCTGATTTTTCCAAAAGTTGCCACAATGGCTTTAAATTTTGTGCGTATTGGACCACGTGTGATTTTACGTTCAGCCTTCCAGCTATTAAGAACAAACATTTGGACACGACTCATTTCCACTATCTTGCTTGTATTTTTTGACTTCTACAGCTTTTTCAAGGGGCGAATTTCTAGAAAGCAATTATTTATCGATCTCATTTTATCCCTCAGTTTACTCGCAGGAGGGACTGCTGGATGGGTCGTCGGAACAAGTGGTGCTTTATTGATTGTTGCAGAAAATACCTTCCTTTTCATTGTCGCCGGATTGATTGGTGCAGGCGCATTCAGCGCACTTTTGGATCGAATAAGTAAATGGATATTAGGCCGTTTTCTTTCAAGTGATGTAGAAGACATGTTGGTTGTGATCAACGAAGAATTTGCTCAGATGGCCACAGAATATCAGCTTTCTTATGAAGAAGCGTGTGACATTGCCAAAGCCATTGAAATTAATGAGCAAATTTGTTTAACCTGTTTTACAAAGTCAGATAAGAAAAAATACGTGCGAAAAATTCTTGAACCACACTTTTCATCCCTGAGCAAAGGGGATTGATTTAACACTACTTCTAAGCATAAAAAAGCAAATAGCCGTTGCAAGGGCATCAGCAATAGGGAATACCCACCACAAAATGAGAATATTATTTTCCACTATATAGGGTAAAAAATAAACCAGTGGAATCAAAATAAGGAGTGGTTTAAAGACGGATAAGAAAAAACTTTTCCACGCATTCCCAATGGCTTGAAAATAAGTGGCTGACAAAGTTTGCAACCCAACAGTGAAGTAAAGGACAAGTTGCATTCTAAAAATCAAGGTAGCATCATCAAGAATGTCGGCATTACTCGTAAACACACCCACAACATGATGGGGAATGAAAATTCCTAAAAATGTCCCAACCAAACCAATTAAACTTGCATAAATAAGCGCATATTTTAGCGACGCTTTCACACGGTCGCTTTTTTTGGCGGTGTAATTATAACTAAGAACAGGTTGCATGGCCTGATTAACCCCCATAATCGCAAAAAATAAGAAAACAATAATCCGAGTGACAGTTCCCAAAGCCGTCAAAGCCTCATCTCCCCCTAATTGATCCGCAGTTCGATTTAAAACAAGTGCGAAAATAGCAGCAGCAAGACCTCTACCAAGGGCAGAAACCCCGATACTAGAAATATTCTTTAGAATACCTAGATCCCATTTCAAAGCCGATTTCAAAGCTTTTTTTCCACCGTTAACCTTAAACAATAAAATAATCCCTACAATTGTCGCAACGCCTCCAGCAATTCCATTTGAAGCGGCGACACCAACAATACCAGTATTAAAAACGAATACCAACAATGCATCAAGACCAATAATAAGCCCTGCTTCAATTAAAATAACCAACATGGAGAGGTTAAGCTTACCGTAGGCTCTAAAAATAGCACTAGAAAGTAGGGTCATAGCGGTGAAAGGAATACTATAAATAAAAACAGATAAGTAGGTGCGAGATGTTTCTTCATAATCGCCGTCAGCACCAAGAAAGGCGAGAATCTGCTCTTTAAAAATCCAGGTGCTAACAATCAGCAAGATAGAAATAACGATCGTGAGTGCATAAGCAATTAAAATCGCTGACTTCGCTTCTGCCTGCTCTTTTTTCCCCAACATCCGAGAAATATAGGAAGCTGAGCCAATGGCAACCAGTTGTGAAAACCCGAAATAAACGGTTATTAAAGGAAAAAGAATCCCCATGGCTCCTACCGCGTGAATGTCGATTCCTCTAGAGACAATTAACGTGCCAACCATGCTGACAGCACCGGTTGCTAGCATGGTTATAACAGAAAAAGTTCCGAATTTTAAAATTAATTTATGGACGCTCTCTGTACCGAGAAACTCGCTGGTTGAATTCATGCTATCACCTATCATTCGTTTTTTGATTAGTATGGGCGAATGAGTGGGTTCTATGTGTAGGAAATGACAAAAGAAAAAGAGATTCATAAAGAAAAAGCCCTGTTCCACAGGAACAAAGCTTTTAATGATTTGTCATATACAGTATATCTATTAGAAGAAGCGAATGATAAATCTGATGAAATCAATCGCATTGCTGATTGAAGAAAAAATTGAACCAATTGTATCAAACATAAACATTCACCTCCCTCCCTAGGGCTATCACACTTCATTCGAGTGCAATAGAATTATATCAGATGAAAGCATAAATGTCAAGAAAAAGGCATTTTTTGACAAAATTAAAGAAAATGAATGCCCATTTAGCCAAGGTCATTCATTTTCTTTTGCTCAATCTCACGGTAATAATCCATCTTTTCCCTAAAAAGCTCTCCATTACTTGGTGGCGTGTAAGTGATGGCATTAGCACCTGCCTCAATCGTTTCTAAAATCGATGCATCAGTTGGCCCACCTGTTGCAATAATCGGTACATTAGGAAATCTCTCCCTGATACTCCTTACAACCGCCGCCGTTTTCGCACCACAGCTTACATTTAAAATATCTGCACCTGCCCGAAGCTTCCCTTCAATATCAGATAACTCTGAAAGAATGGTAATCACAATGGGAATATCAATATTTTCATTCACATAAGCAATGGTCTCATCTGTCGTCGGTCCATTTAAAACCACACCTAAAGCACCTTGGAATTCCGCATGCAAAGCAATATTGGCAGATCTCTTTCCGTGGGTTAAACCGCCACCAACCCCACAAATCACAGGAATATCCGAAACAGACATCAACGCTTGTGTAATGGTTGGCATAGGCGTAAATGGGTAAACAGCAATGACCGCATCCGCGTCCGTATTTTTAATAATCGCCACATCTGTTGTAAAAATAAATGATTTCATCCGTTTCCCAAAAATCCGAATGCCACTGGCTTCGCGAATCACCACTGGAACCTTAACATAACTATTCCGAAACTCCCCACTAACCGACGGAATCACACGACCTTTTGAATTAACTTCCATAAACCTTCCTCACATCCTTTTTAAAAACCTTCGTACCAACTTTATTATAAAAGGATTTTCCTAAATTTACAAGCTTTCTGGGTATAATTTCCTTTGAAAACGAGAAAATAGTAACAAACAGTGAAAGGAGAGCACCTATGAAACTTGAAAAAGGTAAAAAAAATCTCGGGAACAAAACACCAGCAGTCAAAAAACAAGGAAACGAAATAGATGAAACAGATTTTCTTGAATATGATGAACCTTATAAAGATGACCCATTTAAAGAACACGAGGTTATCATATCGTAACATGAGGCTGCGATATGGTGAAATTTTCAGTGAGAAATATATTTAAAAACAACGTGTAATCTCAATAAAAGGCTAAAGTCAACAACGATGAAAGTATTAAAATGGATATCTTCAATTGTTTTGAGATGACCACCCTCATAAAAATTTCCAAATCACACAACAAAAGTGCATAATGCATAACACATTTGTATTTAGATTTATATACTTGCGAGCTAGTCAAAAAATCCAATAGCTCGCTTTTTTATGAGAAATTCTATAATAATAGTGCTTTACATTTGTCTTTTTGCATAAAAAATAAAACACTTTTCCGAGGCTAAAACCCTTTCAAATTTGACTATTGGCGAATAACATGGTATTATATCTGTGTCGTAAGCTCAGTTCTAGATAGATTTGACCATATTTTATGGCTGAATCAGATTACTTTCTTGTGTTACATTAGACAAATGAAGGAGGTGAACTGTTGTAGGGTGCTAGCTTAATCCCTAGCTAAATGACACTTTACAACAGAGCACATGCAAGTAAAACGAGATATAACAGGCGGAATCATG
>Ga0131853_10006045_pt1 | contig 21856 bp, 15 predicted proteins | sample TergutLab28metaG_FD_92764 | JGI IMG/M metagenome (GOLD analysis project Ga0131853, IMG submission 92764) | Labiotermes labralis P1 segment gut microbial communities from Petit-Saut dam, French Guiana - Lab288 P1 (version 2) (version 2) | ecosystem: Host-associated > Arthropoda: Insects >... | reverse complement strand
TTACAGGCCCGGTGTGGCCCAGAGGGTGGGTAGAGGTATAGCTCTACTCTTCCATGACCGCGGCACTAGAAGGGGGTGAGTGGTCAGCAGCACGGCCCGGCCGCACTTTACCCCCGGGAAAGAACCGGTACTCATTTTACAGGAGGCTGGGTGGGCCCCAGGGCCGGTCTGGACGGGCGAAGAATCCCGTCCCCACCGGGATTCGATCCCGGACCGTCCAGCCCGTAGTCAGTCGCTATACCGACTGAGCTACCCGGCCCACGATACTGGTTATCATACGCGTAATAAATATTCGCAAAAGACTGAGTTCTGTGTGATGGAACACGTCGTTGTACATTTCAGTAGAATTTTATTAATGTTGAACCTGGTGGTGCTTATAGTGGTCACTAGGCTTTGAAATTTAAAGCTGATGACACCAACTACACGGCCTTTAAGCCTAATGCGAAAATAAATGCCTTCAAACAGAGAACAGTATTCCTTGACTAGTTGTGCTGTGCAGTTACACCCAACCTGTGGAGACGGCAGAACGCGGCTTCACCTTGCAACTTTAAAGTGCTGAATGTTCAATCAAGTTATGTGTTTTTTGTTGCTGGTATGTGGCCCGACGTAGGTAATCAAGATGCTGGTGGCTGTCGTCGTGCTATTTGTCGTCTGTTGGGCACCCACTCTGATCCTGAATGTGCTGTACGCCTACGAAGCCCTGGATAGGTACACCTCTCCGGAAGAAAGTAGGAAAATACAATCGGCATTCACTGTCATGGCTTATTCAAACAGGTAAGTGCATTTTGTTACTAGGATACTGCATCTTGTACAGCCCTGACTTGAAACATTGTTGTCGCTCAACTGTTTAATATACGGCCAATTCTCTAACCCAGACTTTCATTATAATGTCAGTAAGATAGATCCAACGTACGGTATTACGAGACAAACATGTTCTGTTTATATTTCCCATAACCTACTTCTTTCCGATCTACTACATTATTACCATCATCCCATTTAAGCATATGCCTCTCCGTTGGTTACCTTTCTTCACGGTTAGTGGGCCAGGAGGGCGTCGTATAGCGACTCGCTACGGGCTGGAGATACCAGGGTTCGAATCGAGGCTAGAGGCGAGATTTCCTGCACCCGTCCAGATCGGCCCTGGGGCCCACCCAGCCTCCCATACAAAGGGTACCCGGTCACTCACTGGGCTAAAGTGACCAGGGCCTGACAATAACCCACTCCCATCCAGCGCCAAGGTTAAAAGTGAAGAGCTGATCTATACATCTACTGCCCAACTCTGCCTTCGTGGCAGTTTATAGGGTGAATTGTACCTTTACTTTTACTTTCAGGTTTTGATATATGTATTCTTTTTTTATTTTTACCTAGTTTTATGATCCTGTCAATTGTTGAGTTAACGCAGTCGGATGTAGATGAACGAATAAGAAACACACATTGGTAGAGTAATACTGACAGCAGAAAACTGAAGGGCTCGAGGAAATTCCTGTTCCAGTGCTACTGCCCACCTTCAATCCCACATGGTCTGCATTGGGATCGAATACGGGCCTCTTAGACTAACTGCCTGATAGCAAGACCTACACATTTCAGTTAATTTCTCATTATACATGTGCCACCCATCTATATATTTTCCTTGTTTTGGTTGTCCTGTTCACAGCAGTAATGGATGGAGAGTTCGTAATTTGGTGATCTCCTACAAGGAGACCCAAAGTGTCACTGCTGTCATAACAAGTGTTTTGCTTTCCAGCTGTATTAACCCACTCGTGTATGGCTTCATGTCGAAGAACTTCCGTGAGAGCTTCTACAAGGCTCTGTGCAGATGCTGTTATCGCGGAGGGCGAGGGCCGAAACGTCACCTGTCGGTGTCCCAGACCAGGACGACGTCAGTGCGGTACGCAGACTCCAGGTAAACCTGTTGCTCCAACAGGTGAACCGATTTCTCTTAAGTCATGTTTCATACCTAGTGAAAGAAGTCGTTGAATTTTCAACGGGAATTATCTTACAGATGAAGGTACAGTTGAACTCAGTTACAACTTCATGAAAGTGACTGAACAATATGTGTCGTTATAAACGAGTGTTGTTACAACAGAGCAGAGTAGTATTATGGTTAACAGTGAGGAATTGAATGGGAGCACAGAATATCTGACGCTATAAACGAGGCATCGTACAAACCGATGTCGTCATAACCGGGTTCGAAACTATGTACTAGAGGTGGCCGGCTAAACGAAACTCGCGACCCGCCCTTCGAGAGACATCAATGAGGAAAAGTATCTGTTCCTTATTGAATGGCTTCTTTACGAGTATTATTTCTTTAGAAAAATATTTCAAAACGCCGTGCGATGTCTACCACATGTGCATGTAAACTACCTGAATATTATTACATTTTTAAAGTCAATTTTTGCGAAACGCGCCCATGACCTGTGCGAGCTGCGTTGTGGCAACCCCTGGTATATAGATATCTAGACGGTCGGAAGAGTAATGCTATCTGTCAGACACTTGGAGTCGAAACTGTGTACTTGTCAGGCCCTCAGACCATTAATTTTGTCCGTCAGAAACTGAGATCCTTCATTAGTTGAAGCATGTACAGTTCAGGCCATCGCCCGATTAAAGCCATCTATCAGACAGTGAAATTAACTACTGCCTGTTTAACTGAATAACATACACAGTTAGACAATCAATCAATTAATCAGTCAATTAATTAATCAGTCAGTCATAACCCTCCTTCTATTAAACTATAATTTATGTGGTTTTAGAATTTTGTTTTGTAATGTAAGAAAATTATCAACCGGAATGGCTTGAAAATGAATGGTACAGACCAACTATTGTTTTATGCTGATGATGCTGACATATTGGGCGGGAGCATAGTACTATAAAGAAAAACAGAGAAGCTTCAGTAGTTGCTAGTAAGGAGATAGGACTAGAAGTGAATGCTGGTAAAACTAAGTACATGGTCATGTCTCGAGATCAGAATGTACGGCGAAGTCACTATATAAAGAAGGATAATAGTTCCTTTGATAGGGTGGAAGAGTATCAGAATTCTATCCAGGAAGAAATTAAGAGCACATTTAAGTCAGGAAATGCTTGCTATCATTCGGCGAAAAATTTTTTGTCTTCCAGTTTGCTATTCAAAACGACGGAGATTAAAACATACGGAACGATATTTTTGCTTCTTTGTTTCAATGCGTGTGAAACTTGGTCGCTCACATTGAGGGAGGAACGTACGCTGAGAGTGTTTGAAAATAAGATGCTGAGGAGAATATTTGGGCCCAAAAGGAACGATGTAACAGGAGATTGGGTAAAACTATATAATGAGGAGATTAATGATTTGTACTTCTAGCCAGTCTTATTCGGGTGGTCAAATCGAGAAGAATGAGATGGTTGAGGTGGGGCGGGGCGGGGCATGTAGCATGTATGGGTGAGTGGGGAGGCGCATACAAGGTTTTGGTGAGGAAACCTGATGGAAAGAGACCACTTGGAAGACCTATGCATAGATGGGAGGATAATATAAAGATGGATCTTCAGGAAGTGGGATGGGGCATGGACTGGATTGATCTGGCTCAGGATAGGGACAGGTGGCGGGTACTTGTAAATGCGGTAAAGAACTTTCGGTTTCCATGAAATGCGGGGAATTACTTGACTAGCTGAAAACCGGTTAGCTTCTCAAGAAGAACTCTGTTCCATGGAGTACGTAGGTAAGTAATTAGGGTGAAAAATTACAATTCATGACTTGGGACTGCATATCTGTGTTTTCATAGACCTACTGACTAACCGCAAATAAAATTTTTTTAGACTTTGATAATGCTCTGATGCTGATATATCAGCACCACAACACTGTGATATGGATTTAGGGGGCATAGTTCACGCCAGATATTTTACTTGAATAGTTTGTGAACTTAGTGCAAAGCATTGATTCAGGATGTAATTCTGGATGCGCTCCATCGTCCCAGTTTATTAAAGTCACTATTATTTTCAGTTGATTACGCTTACATCTTCAGGAGCGTATGGTGATGACGATTTGATGAGATTTGCGTCAAGGGACACAGCTGAATGTGTTTTTTATCCTATCCTATAAACCTCGAGAAGGAAGTAGAACAAACTTCCCTAAATATATGTATATTACGGTCTAAAACACAACATATGTACATCAACACAGTGATGAAATATCAATTACATCATGGCTACATGTTTCGGCCGTGAAACAGCCATCATCAGGCCAATGCAGAACATACACAAGGTACAATATAAGTGTGCACTCTATGGAATCCCTTATCGTTTACAATAAAAGTTAAAATAATTGAGCATCAACTTAATATCAACATTAACTGTTATTGTAAACAATATGGGATCCAATAGAGTGCAAACTTATATTGTACATTGGGTGTTCTGCATTGGTTTGATGATGGTTCTTTTACAGCCGAAACATGTAGCTCTGATGTAACTGATATTTCATCTCTGTGTTGATGTACATATGTTGTGTTGTAGACGGTAATATACATATATTTACTACTACAAAACGGGATGGCCCCTATCAAAAAAAAAACTTCCCTAACGTGATTGTCCTAATAAACTGTGGCTGTGGAAGAAGTTAAAACAACTTGTTAGTCAAAACTGACAATGTTTATTCCTGGATCAGTTACTAGCATGACTACCAGAAAATTATTTTAGTTACTTCATCCCGGGAAGGGGGGGGGGGGGGGGAGGGACTTCTACGATGGAAGATTTCTTCGGGCAAAGACTTGAGAAGTGCGAGTATGAAAATTTTTTAATGTATAAATTTGGTTATGACAGGCGCTGGACGAGTGGCTTAACATTTGCCACTTTTAGGCAAAAGTCCTGAGGTCCGTAACGAAAAGAGCGTTATGTGTGCCGAGTCGCGACATGCATTTCCTACTTCACATCTGTGCCCAGTATTTTAAAGTTCGAGGTGTTTCGGTTTGTTTGTAAGCAGTTTTACATTTGTTTACACGCGCTAATGTATGGGGCTCTGAACGAGGTTTTGGGGAGGCTATTTGTATAGTTGGTACTACGGTGATCACTTTCGATTTGCACTCTCATTAATTTCACGTTTAAATGTTTGTGCCGTCTGGTGGTGCTGTGTGTTGTAATTGAGATTTTCATACGTTTTCATTCAAAGGAAAGACAAACTAACAAACCCTCCAAATTGGTGCTCTGCTTTGATGAATTTGGCATATGCGTGTTCTACTATAGGACCTGCTAATTTCCGCGACCCCTAATCTCAATATTTTTAACACCTTAATTAAACTGGTCACTACATAAACTATTTTATAAACACTAACTCTTTAAAGCCCAGTGGTTACTATACGTACCACCAGGTTTAACATTCAACAATTCTACATTCTGCCCACTTATCCTATTTATGTGTTTTATATGGATCTGAGAACAAACAGCGATTATTTCCCTATACAGCTTTAACTGACTCGTTTTTATAACCTATTCGGAGGGTGTTTACTGCGCGGTACGGACTGAATCTTTATACGTAATTTAGGTTAAATTCAGCATAAAAATAGTTAAATCATTCCGCATTTTGTCCACGAATTTTATTTATTTGCTTTGATTAATTTTCTGTTTAAAAAGCTATTGTTTCGAATTATTTCCACAAATAGCATTGATCTATATGCTCTTGCAATGGAAACACTGAAAATTACATCTTAGGTGGTAACTGAATATTTAAATAAAGTTTAAATTAATTTCAGGCTTCAAAGGGGTACCTTAATGGTTCTCAGTGTTAAGTAAATGAAATTGAGCTCATGGATGTAAAGAGTAGTATTGTACCAGTGTACAAACCATTCCTGCATATGAGGGATTGGAGATATAGCTTGACTCGTTCTTAAATTTGGTTCTACATGGATATGAGTGGTCACTTTTATTCCTCAGCGGGTTTTCTATCGAGGACCCACTGAACACCATAATTGTTTTTTTTGGGGGGGGGGGCGGCACCAGAACCAGGCTGAAGACTTTGGAGAAAAGAAAAATTTATTACTCTTGCCAGAAATCGAACTACGGTTTCTCGGTTGTCCAGCCCACAACCCAAGCGATATAATGTTAAGCTATCACGGTTCGGGATGGAAGGACCGAGCTTCATATGGGTGGAAGTGAGGAAGTAATACTGTCCGTCACAAACAGACTCTGGTGAGGAGTTCGGTCGAATTAAATCGTGCGTACAGAGCAACTGTGGCTTAGCTCTGCACCAAGAACGCCATTCCGCCTTATTCACGGACTGGATATAGAAAAGAAGCAAAGTTGAGTGCGCTGTATTTTTTTTTGTTAGTGGCTGTCAGAGTACAAACACCGTAATAAATACATATGACGTTCATGCACCGAATATACCGGATGGGGAGATGTGCTGTGGCCAAATTCTGCCGAGTACACATTTCCTGTAATTGTGTCTGCCAATTGTAATCACTATTGCCAGAAAAACCTACCTTTTTTTTTTTTAAATTTGACGGCCTATATTTTCCTCCGTTATTACAGACGATCGGTCTTACTGCTACAGTTTGTGTGGTGTCACACTTAACTGTCACTGCAAGCTCTTCAAGCGATGAAAAACAAGAAGCTCTGAAAAAGAACAGTATACTGCGTTTGAAATGTGATGGCACACGCGCAGAAACCAGATTTCGTCTTTCGGCGAAAGAGACGAGTCCATTTAAATCTGCGGGAGCGTCATTTCAGTCGACTATTGGCAGCCGAGGTGTTCGCATCAGCGGTAACAATGTTAGTAATGCTGGATACACCATGTTCCGAGGTAGTGTGAAGAGTACTGGTTACCCACTCCATTCGGCAGTTTCCCCTTCGCTTCCCCTCCCGTGCGTCACCGTGTGCCATCACATTTCAACGGGACTGTACCTCTTATGACTAACTTACAAGTAAGGAACATCTGACATGTGTAGGACTTATCCCCTTTTACGAAAAGCGGTAGAAATGGTGGTGGTAGTAGAAGTAGTAGTAGTAGTAGCAACAGCAACTGCTACAGGGTCGCTGGTGTTAATACCAGTCGAGAATTAGCACAGTTCTGTTGCACTACAAATGTAAATACCCGTTCTATTTCCAGGATACAGTTCATTTCATTTCCTCTATCGCAGCTCATAGTAGCTAAAATTTAGAGATGGAACAAGACTAAAGTTAATCAATTAATGTATATTCATATAATCAAATAATTTTGAATGAGGGTTGGGACCACGCACAAAAAATAAACCAGAGTATATCATTGTACCAGCGACGGTTACCTTAGTGTTTTTTATTAGGTCCGCGACAGGAAAATGGAAATAGAATACTCATTTTATCTAAGTTTCCACTTGGGGGTTCGCTACTTTGCTTATCTTGATAGCACCAGCAGTAGCTAATAGCGACTGTGATGGGGGTGATGACAAAGAATGCGACGAAAAAGGCAGATACAAAGAAATGCCCATTCCAGCAAAGTCGTCCATCTCTTATGAAAAGGCTTCATCACATGCTTGCATCATGGATTGTCAGTAGGAATACCTGTTGTACCTGTGGTTCTAGTCCAGTTAGTGGATACCTCGAGCAACTCTTCGATTAACCATTGAGCTTTAATGACACTTGTATTATAAGTACGTCATAGGCGTTTTTATCAATTCCGGTCGCCATGAATATGGCCCGAATTCTTATGCTCGTAAGGTGAATGTGTGATGTGCTGTCGTCAGAAGTCCTGCAAAAATTACATCTCTGTACAAATATGGCAGTTGGCATAGCGTTGTTCAATTGAATCAGCAACAACTTTTCATTTCTACAGCTACGCTTGAACTCAAGTCACAGTCGGTGACATGCTGCGGTTCTTTGATCTACAAACAAATTTCTGAATAAGATTTAGCTGTCGATCTCCTTACAAAGATCTCTTTCTGATACCGACTTTTTAATGACCCACCTTTATTGATAAGTCTTCTTGCGACTTTTAAAAATCGCGTATGATTTCTTGTTCAATCAACGTAGTAGCATGTCTAAGTCAATGGTGCTAGGTGGTGGGTACAAATGGTTTAGTTCCACGTTGTTTCATGCACAGTACCAGTCTTAATGGATCATCAGCAACAGTAAGAATGGTTTTACATCTTCAGAATGACTGTGACAACAGCAGTACGCAGCATTTCTCTCGTCAGTGGGTTTTTGTTTCTCTGCTACACACTTCTCCAGACAGATGCGAATATGCACTGAAATTGACCTTCTTCGGGCCCATGCATTACTTGCAGGATGTCAGCATTAGCGAAATGAAAACAGCACTGGGTTATATTGTGTGGAGTTTACTTGGCAAATGATGTCGACTTGATTCTATGTATTTTTGCAGAACCTTCCGAAATAGGGGTTTTATTGATCCCTGCTCAAGTTTTCCGATATGTATTGTCAGCTATCTTTTGGGGGAGGTAACGTTAACAGATTTATACAGTGGTGAAAAAAAATTGTTTTTAAACACGTTCAAACAGATGGAAATGTTTAGTGTTCCTTTTTTCCATTTCCTAACTCATAAGAACTTTTCACTTTTTTTTGACTGAAAGCCACACTTTTGACGTAGAAACGTGCATTTCATTTTCTAAATATTAGCCGAATAGACGAAATTTATTTATTTTCGGGGCTGGGTTTGTGCGAAGGAAAAAAGTGAACCCTCAGTACTGATGTCACTCATCATTACCGGGCAGTCCGGTACATAGATTCTTCCAAAGCGCGTTCTCCAGAGAGTGCGATATACTGCATCCTCTTTCAGTTTACAGTGTCTTCTGGTTACTGAAGGTCATTCAGTAGCTGTTTACGTCTTCTTTTTCGTCTTCCCATCCCCTCTTTCTTTCCTTCAATAACGTGTTTTAGAAGGCACTTCGTACTCAAGATGTGACCAATCCAATTGGCCTTCCTTCGTTTTAGTTCATGTAGAAGGTTTCGTTCTTCCCTCACTGTCCGTAATACTGATGTCACGCCAACACTTTAAGTGAAGAACAGCGGAACCTGCAACTTAATTTGTCCGAGATAAGTGGAACGTGTATGGAAAAATTAAACACAGAATATAAAATACACTGTTATTTTTGAGACCACGGTTTTTAGGCATATTCGCAAAATTGCGAAAAGCGACGATTAGCTTCGTCATGTCTGTCTGTACGCCCGTCCGTCTGTCTGTCGGTCCGCATGGAACAACTCGGCTCCCACTGGAAGGATTTTCATGAAATTTGGTATTAGAGAACTTCTCTAAAATCGGTTGAGAAAATTCAAGTTTCATTAAAATCTGACAAGAATAGTGGGTACTTCACATAAAAGCCTACGTATATTTATGATAATATCTCGCTGGATTCTTCCGAAAATGAGAAATGTTTCAGGCAAAAGTTGCAGAGAAAACCAAAACACACATTTTATGCTCTATAACGTCTTTTCGAAAATCATGCTGTTTGTGAGATAAAGTGGAAAAATGTTAGAGAGCCGAACAGGCCACGGATGAGAGTATGGCGCATGAGAATTGCACGCTGGATACATAAGGCTACAAATACACACCAAGAACATGTAATATTTATTTATTTTCCACTGCAACAATGGTTATACCAACCCGCCACAATGTTACGTTATACGTACATTGCCTCTGTTGCTTTCTTCTTACTACGGCATTCAGTGAAAGTGTAGGTTTAAAATAACGCCGTTCTTTCACTGAAAGTGTCTGCTAATCTTCTTTCTCTGCAGGGGGCTCTTGTGTTTGATCCACATGTGTTGGTGTGCTGAGCAATGTTTGTGACAAGAGTTGCATCTCGAGTCCCACGTAGGTCATAAACATTCCGTCCATATCGCAGTAAGCGTACAAATAGTTCTGTGATGTTTAGTGACTTAACAACTAACACACTACAATCGGCAACCATTTTAATTCAAGCAAAAATGTTTTAATTCATAATACATTTGATATGACGGCGTGTTTCGGCTAATTATGTGCGATCTTCAGGCTGAAGTAATTTAAAATTAGTATGCAAAATATAGAACCTGACTTACAATTATGTAGTTTGTATATGGGTTACTTTACAGCACGTCTTGGTTTTGTCTCATTGTCTCATTACTGCTTGCTTTATGTCTTTTGCTCTTTGTTATTTTATAATTAATTGTTTTATGTTTTTTAATTAATTTGTTTTATGTTTGTTTTCTTGTTTTTTTTATATTTTGCATTCTATTTTGTATGTTCTGCGTTATTGTATTGTTTTGTGTATTGTTTTCTCCCCGTGTATATGATTGTTTGTTTTCTATTCGTGTACAATTTATCGACCAGTGCCACCGGGCGGAAAGCCAGTTGCATCTAATAAATATCATATCACATCAAGATGGCTGTAGTTGCCCGAAACATGTAGCTATGCCAAATGTGTTAACAAACAAATTCATAATAAATAAATAGGTTTCAAGACAATCGGCACATGAAGGTAGTAAGTTGACAGCCCTAAACTCCGGCAGCATTTACCCCCAGGAAATATTCCTGGTACTCGTTTCTGTTATAGGCTGAGTTGACCCCAGGGCCATAGTGCGGCCGGAAAGATTGTGTCCGTGAAAAATTCCAGTGACACTATCGGGAATCGAACCCGCAATTTCTCGTTTTGTAACTCAATTCCTCAACCGACCGAGCCACCGCTTGCCCCCATTGCAAATTTATACCATCAGACCGATATACACGGAACTGAGTACGAATGTCATGCCAATAAGGAAAATCCATTTTTTTTTATTTTCATTTTTGTTACCGTGCAATATTATCAATTTTACCTTAAAATACCAACTAATTGCACACTATTTTAATACACTTTGTAAAACACACGCAAAAATATGTAGGTCTAATTCATTAAAATTCATATCACTCCTACATGTTTCAATCCTAAAGGATCATCATCAGGGAGTAAATGTTCCTATTTATGAAGTTACTGAAGGTTTCTTATTTTTGTTGATATTATTGGTGTGGTGGCGGCATACCTGTAATTATAAAACCTATAATCGTCTATTATAATTACAGGCATGCCGCCACCACACCAATAATATCAACAAAAATAAGAAACATTCAGTAACTTCATAAATAGGAACATTTACTCCCTGATGATGATCCTTTAGGATTGAAACATGTAGGAGTGATATGAATTTTAATGGATTAGACCTACATATTTTTGCGTGTGTTTTACAAAGTGTATTAAAATAGTGTGCAATTAGTTGGTATTTTAAGGTAAAAAAAAAGGAAAACCCATACATCACCATTTTTAATTTCAGTAAAAACGAAATTTTGACATGCGTACTTGGCAGGCAGGAGCGCCACTAGTACTAAGCCCGCACTTTTTTAGGACGTACGTAAGTAACAACACGGTGGCCATGCGAAAAAACATCTTATGTTTATATTTAATGACGATATATATTGAACCACTGGAAGCAGACATGTGAACGTTTACACAGAGATAGATTTTAAGCATCCCTATAAATTAAATACCAAATGTTGTTTGCAAATCTATAATTTTAACTATCACAACTTTCCAGATCTTTCATGGTATAGCCGACATAGTTAAGTATAGAGACTCTGTACCGGCACGTCAGTCTAATTTATGCAGAAAGACAAAATAAAGTGATAATGAAAATATAAATAGATCTATAAAGTGGGCTTTGTTACTTCTATCCGAAAATCTTTGTTAGCAGGGAGACAACTGTCCTTATATCACACCCTCCCCGCCCCCAAGAATGAGTTCCCCAGAAACGAAACAATAGAACCTTAATCAAATCAACACAAAGCTTCGTTAACGTACAGAAGCATTCAGTGTGTTTGTCACTGTTCCAGTTTCGGTCGCAGTGTGTCGGTCAGCACAAGCCCGTACTGATGCTGGTGGCGCAGCTGGCGCTGGTGCAGAGGACGTAGCCAACGGTAAGAAGGGAGCTATCTCGGAACTGCCAATGCAGTTGGTCGGTGGTAACATTGTCGACATTCAGAATTCGCCTAGGATGAAGACGCCAATCTCGGCATTGGTCGTGTTCTGGAAGGCGAGCAAGATGATAGACATCGCAGACGTTAAAGTCCCGATTTCCTTCTTGGCCGGTGGTGTAAAGAGTCCGCTCTTCATTTAGCCAGTAATCCAGCCTTAATACCCTCTTCAATATACCTGAAATATAGGAGACTAAAGGTCGAATCCCGCTGTAGTCCACTTTTTCGCCAAGGGATTGTAATTCCGATTTGAACTGCATTCATAACCTGTTGAAGGAAGATTACTATCTCGTGTCCCGTCTTAGTCAAAGTTCTTAAAATTTAATAATCCTGCATAATCGCAGGTAAATACTCAATTTTAGCCTAGTTACTCCATGGAAGCGAGTTTTCAGCTTTAGGAGCAGGCCGACGTGAACCCAGGAAAGTAACTCCAGTACCCAAGATTCCACAGATAGCCTTAAAAAAATTCCTGCCTCCCCTAGCGACTATCATTTAACAGTCTGAAATCCAGTGGTACCTGTGCGTATGGCTTGCTGTGACATTAAGGACTAGCATTTGGTCAGGCCAGTATTGCTATGTTCCATGTGACTCCAACCGTCAACTGCCATTATTTTCCTATGCAGCGTTAGCTGGTTGATCTTCGTGGTGGATATAGTGATCCCTCAGATTTCGAAATTGAATTTATACATAAAATGTACTGCATCCCGGTCGTCCAAGAGTTCAAGTACGTTTCAATTTATTTGTGAATTTTGTATTCAACAAATTCCTTTTCAAAATTTCAAACCCTTTTTAATGATACTTATTAAAAGTCTCCAATTGACTATGTTGTGGGGAACTCAACTTGACATTCGTAAAAATAAGTTACAGTGAACGTTACAATGCAACTCACTTGGGAAGCAATTTATCTCTACCGGATCAAATTGGCAGCTACTTTCAACCTAACGCCTAATTTGGGCAAGTAGGCCTGCAGTCAGTGTCCTTCTGTTTTTCAGATCTCTTGCATATTGACGTAACAAAATACCAACAGCCACAAAATTTGTGTAATAATAGCCTAAAATCCGCGTAATTCTAGTCGGCATAAACAAATGGATCTGAAGGAGTACTACATTGTGTCTGTTAGATGTTCAAACTCGTATGTGTTTAATTGGCTTGAAGAGATGAATTTAATTTTGCAGCCTGCGATAAATATTAGGTAACAGCATGGCAGGCTGCGCACTTGTTCCATTAACGTTTCACACTTGACTCGTGAGGTAATGTTTATATATCCGCTTCGATTTTGGAGACCTAGGATTTCAGTTCCGTTCCGACCATCGTGGGTTTTTGTACTTATTTCAGTTTCTATAGAAAGGCCCAAATAGGAATTCAGGGATATTATGTATTTGCGTTATCTTTTCTACGTACTTGGATTGTTACATGATTCAATAAATCACCCTATAATATTCTTCGATAAACTTGAGGTGCTGATGGGGACACATCCATAGGCCATTGTCTGTAAGATTAATTTCATCATCTATCAGTGCCTTGACTGACAGGCTCTTGGCACGGTGACATAATGAGAACGAAATTAATTCCAGATTTCTTTTCATCTTTAGCCTTCTGACCTAATTCCAGTTCAGAGACAGTTCTGAAAGGCTGAGTGCAGTGATAAGACACTTTCGATTTAATATCGATTGATCAGAAGGTCTGTAACAAACAGAGCTAACCTAATGGACAGCAAGTCGTTCTGCCGAAGACGTTAATGACCACACAACAGTTCATGAAATTCCACAAAATTTATGAAAGTCGAAGATTCTTGATCGTGCTCACCTTAGCGATACAGCACTAGAGAATGAACGGTAGGATGCGATGGAATTGTGTGAACGTCATTAGGTACGAAATTTGTAAACACCGTGATAAATATTTAGGTCATTCTTGTACTTCTACTTATGCTGTGTATATTTCAGCTGTCAGTATCTCGACACTTCTCTCACAGAATATTTATGGTTTGGTTAGGATAACCAACAATTGTTTGTAACCAACTGACGTTTGTAACAGAAAATTAATATGCTTACTTATAGGTGAGAACAAGTTTTTAAATATCATGTCAGTATGTAAGTTAGGTCCTTTCTGTGGGTGTTTAAAAATAATTTAGGCTAACTGCTCTCTCTCTCTCTCTCTGTCTCTGTCTCCCTTTTAGGCGCTTTTGCAGAATTGCGAAAAACGTCTATTAGGTTCGTCATGTCTGCCTGTCCTTCCTTCCGTCTGTCCTTCTCTGTATCCTCCGTCCGTCTGTCCGCATGGAACAAATCGGCTTTCACGGATTTCACTGGACGGATTTTCATTAAATTTGATATTTGAGCATTTTTCGACAATCTGTTGAAAAAATATACTTTACATTAAGACCAATCTACACTTTTGATCATATCTTGCTCATTTCTTCTTATAACGAGAAATGTTTCAGATAAACGTTGTAAAGAAAATCAAAACACATATTTCATGTTCCAGAACTTTTTTTTTTTCGAAAATCATGCCTTTTATTAGATAATATGGAAAAACACTGTAGAGCAGAACAGGCTGCAGATGACAATATGGCGCATGCGCATTGCATGCTGGATACCTAAGGCTACAAATACACATTCAGATTATGTAACACTTATTTCTATCCCACTGTAACAATGGTTGCACGAACACGCTTCATTGTTAAGTTATACATATCTTGCCTGTCTAGTTAGTTATTGAATTTCCTTAACATCTCCTGAAAAACTAACAGATTGAGGTCTGGTCCCAGAAGTACAGATTGTTGTGGACTTACACTACATGCTAAGCATTCTAAACCACTGCAACGTCTTCAGTGGTTTATTTATTTGTGTTTATGCCTTTCTTTTTCGATACTTTCAATACTCTGTATCAACTTCAGAGATTTAGTTGTGTTTCTTTCTTATTCAATGACGCTTTCTCAGGTTGTATATCATTAGTGTTAATACAGGTATGCCTCTAAAAAAAGCATTTGGAAGTAGATCTATGTATATCTAAGTGTCCGTAGCGTACTTTAAAACATACTTACTGAGCAGGCACTTACCTGATCGGATTTACCGAAACTACGGAAATCCTGGATGCTATTTTAGCTGGGAATCGAAAAATTCTGTTACTCCTGAAAAAGGCCATCTCAAAACTCTCAGCCACTTTTTTTTATCTCTGTTACACAAACACAAACACCCGCATATGTGAAATGGCACTTTGTAAACAGAAAATTCATGACCACAGGAGGAAGTGAAAGATACAAGTATACTGAGCTGCCTGTATCAATAGACCAATTATGCATATACAAATATACTCTACATACAGTACGGCATATTTGTGCATTTTGTTTTTCTAGTTGCTTGAAGCCCCTTGAAAATGGCTCAAAGTGTACCGAAACATTTAGCAGATAATTTATAGACGGTTAGGGGTTTCTGCTTCATTTGCTGGTTGTAATCTCTGTGATTTCACAAAGAAATACACTGTAATATACAATGCTATGTCCCAGAATTTCCCTAATATTACTGACCTAAAACACGCAAAAATTAAATAAGTATAGCTTGTCTCCGGGCAGAGATTCAATTCCAGGACTACTTAATTACAAAACAGGAATACTAGTTAATCCACTAGAAAGTTCGACTCTTAGTAACAGGCTGCCCTCAATTTTCATCACTGACTCTTTCCAGAATCGTAAGCAAACCGCTCTCATCACCACAATAAGCGAGGACGTGTTTGAAAACCGACATTCACTGTGCTTAATGTTAATATTGTAATTGATTTCAGGAACTTAATTTAGTGAACGAAGGTAGAAATGAACCAATTTTACGTGGCATTTATCAGTCTAATTTTACCTTATGCTATCGTATGACCCACAGGTTCCGGTGGCCACATTCCGCGAGGCAGCAATACCGGCGCAGCTACTGTGCTACCACTGAAGTGCAAGAATATCCAGAAGATTATTTGTCAACTGCCGAGTACAACTCGAAGAACTGCTGGTTTAAAATGGACAAGAGAGTGCAAAGTGACGGAGTGTGATGTCTCGGAAACAGGCTGCGAATAACAGGTCTTTGACAGCAGTGAAATCGAGGGGGTGTTTTAATTTGCCAAGGTTCGTCCCAACACTGTAGGTATCTACTGGTGAAGGCTGTGAACACTTCTGAACACAGCCAGCTCATATCAGAATGTTGGCTCCTTGTTTGAACACATAGACTACGACATGACAAATTGAAGTGCATCTTTCGTAAATGAGCTGAGGATATTGCTCTGAAACATGATCAATGGGCACAGATAGAGGGAGTGGGAGACAAAAAAATATTGAAAACTTAAGTGGTCATAAGTGTTGGTATTAATAAAGTGTAATGTATTCAGTCAACAAAGTGCTTAAAGAAAACTGTTTTTGGGTTGTGGGTTTTGCCTTACTTGTGGTAGACCCCAAAAGCCTGCATATTAGTCAGAATGCATTCGCGTATAACGTAGTCGTCTTAATGCAAAGGTCAACATTTCAATTTCCTGTTATACTAAAGTAGCTAAAATATTAATATGCATCTTCAGATTTGAATTATCTTAAAACCAGAAATTGGATTTGCCTCCCCCCCCCCAAATAAAGCAGATAATGCATGTCATATGTAAAATTCACTTGCCTATGAAACAAAATAAATGACACTATTTTTAAAACTCCTAGGAAAATTAGGAAGTGTATCTGGAAAATTAAGTACTGGCTTTTGGAAAAGCTGGAAACAATACATGATAATGGGATGAGTGTGTCACTCAAAACGCACTGGAAATAATTCGTAATTTCTTGGTCCTCAGGTGGGAGTAGATGCCTACACATTGCTTGCATTTTATGCCAAAGTCTGGCATTCGTCTCTTATTTCCTTATCAAATGCCAAGCACTGTACTTTTATTATACTGACAAGAGAGATTCCTTTAAATTTATGTAGGCTTAAATATTCGTAATGACGTAAGGCCTCAAGTGTTACCTACACGTAAAAGCTACAGTAACTTTGAGAAATTATGCAGTGTGCCCAAATAGTGTGTTTGGGTGCTTCGTATGATTCTTGCACTAAACACCTATTGTTATCCTTACACATTTGTGACCGTCTGACATTTATAACGGCTGTAGAATGTGTTCTGTCTGAGGGACAAGCTGAATCTTCTCTTCTGGACTGTGTAACAACATCTTTGGAATAATCTTAGCAAAGAAATCTGGCGAAGAAACTTCGTAAGAATGTTCTTGTGTGAGAGAAATAAGACCGAAGAACATCTCATTCCATATAAATACTCCAAAAGGAACTGCTAATGCGCTTTTAGAGCGTGGGCCTACAGGAAGTTTACAGACAACGACACGCTGCATGCTACATGCACGGTAAACTTTCTTAACAACCACTCTCATTGAGGCGTTCTTTGACTTCAAGCCTAGTCGTGTAATTCATCGACTGAGAATGAGTTTGTAAACTTTATACTGCAAACATACATGGTCACATTATTAAGTGTTAATGTTTCTGTTACATATTACATGTAAGATACCGTACTACGGGCACTGTTGGAGTACCGCACAATACATATACGGTACCTGCACGATATTGTCACCTACAATGTGATAAGTCACATTACAGTTCACATAAGTTCAATTAACAATAAAATGATATATTAATAATTTATTATTTTTTCTTGCCTAGTCTGAAAGCTGTTCATACTGAAAGACATTTACATGCTATTCCATTGGATTTGCTAAAAGAAAATTCAATTGCATTTCCACAGTTGGGAGATAAAGCTAACTCTCTCTATTCATGGTTCTTATTTAGCAAACTCTAAATATTTTCTCATCGCTTGTTACAACATTGTCTTTTGATAAGATGAAATCTATTTTGCCACCAAGACAGTACAGTGTTTTCCAAATAATCTGAGGTTACAAAATGTGGAATCCAACTGCAGTATCTCGCCAGTACTCTGTGTAGCCCTTTCTTTCTGCTCAAGAAACATTTTTGTATGTCATCTTAGAACAGGGCCGAAGTTTATCGAAATGGAAGGGTCAGACACTGAAATAGCGAAGAATAAACTCTAAAAGTCTGGAGGCGACTATTAGAGTTAATGTCTTTAAAACTATAGGTCAACTGACTCGTGCAACCAAACGCAAGTTTGACAGACGCCAGCCACGGCGTCACTGTGCTTTTGGTTCCACCGCAATAAACCGTCCCGAGTCGTGTGGAAAAAAAAATGGGTTCTAGCAGAAATAAAACATACTTATTGTGTAATTTAGAGTATAAATATGTTTAATCTCTTTTGTAAGACTGATTCAGCATCGCTCAAATGGAAACAATATGTAAATGGGTCTTTTTCTCTGTATTTTCACGTACGTGTATGTCAGTATATTTTGTGGATTAAAGTAGGGGATGTAATTGTACTGAGATGTAAATTCTCTTTTGCGAGAAAGAAATGTTGAAGCAAAAGGTGTAGTAGTAGAATTACTGTTTGTAATCACATAGCTTAAAACCTCCAATTTTATTGTTTCTTTGTGTGAATGTGTGAATGTGACGAAATAAATTTTATATTAGATCCATTCAGTTATCACAAAGAATGCATGTTCAGGGCGGAAATTCAGTATTGAAGGTTTCCAGAATTTATATTTGGTTTTATGCTAGCAGATTAAGTAACTCAGATTGGCCTGCAATAGAACAAAATAGTAGGTACCATGAAATTCACCTATAGATTTGTAAACTGGATGTTTGTGAGACCGTGCATCACTAGAACAACGATATAAGCAACCAACAAGATGCAACAAATTCCGTTTATTGATCTTTTTAAATCAGCACTACATGTTTCGGGCGACAAATTCGCCCATCCTCAGGAGCACTTTTTGACTGGATATATAGTGACAAGGTCACCGGTCGGCAGCAATATCGGTGCATTGTACCAAAAGCTCTATATTCAGTCAAAACGTGCTCCTGAGGATGGGCGAATTTGTCGCCCGAAACATGTAGAGCTGATTTAAAAAGATCTTGTTGGTTGCTTATGTCTTTGTATATTTGTAAATTTTTATCAGTCTGTTTATTTGAAAGGGATCATAATGTGTAACGCACGGACTCAGAATGAATTTTGTAGGCTGCTGTCTACATGTGCATCCTGTGTCTAGTGTACTGTGCATTATATTGTACTTCGTGGTGAAAACGGAAAAAAGGAAATATCTAGTTTTGTTGCATGTGGTGTATTTAAAGATGTTTTGGACTTAAAAATTCAAATAAAAATATACTCCACAAAAGAAAATAACGAAATATCTTTTGTACTTCCCTTTATATTTATGTTTATATCATTTAACCTTCTGTATAAGACATTAAATCTGTGTGAAAGATTCCTTGAACAGTATGGCGCTCCTTTACACATACAAGGATTAGTGTGATGCGAATTTTTTATCCCGATGAATATTAAAACTGTTAAAGTATAAGTAAAGGTCACTCCGTAACAGGCCTTGAAGGAACGGGAGGTGGAGAGAGGTGTAGCTGTGCCTATATACAACTTCGGCCCTGGAGTGAGGTGGGTGGTGAAAGCCATGCCTCGGGCAATTTTACCCGGGCAAGATCCGCACTACGCGTTTTATAGGAAGTTAGATGGTTCTGGGGGCCTATCTGGACGGATGCGGAAAATCTTACCCCTACAGGGGTTCAAACCCCGAAACAGCCAACCAGTAGCGAGTTGCTACTCCCACTGCTCTACCCTCTCCACCACATTAACCCTTTAAACGCCGAGTTAAATCCCATCTGCCATCTGCTGGTATTATTAGGAGCTCACCTTATTTTCCACGTTAGCAGGTTAGGCCTAAGGGTTAAGATGTGGGTCTTCTGAAATAAGAGGCTATGTAGTCATCGAACTGTGTTGATTTGTGCTCCGGTTGTCGTAGTGACGTAAAAATGTGTAGTTTCTGATCTCAGTCAAGCGCCCTTGTCGCATTTCTGTCTCCGACTTGTTTCCAAGAACCATGGCAATATAAGGCTTGTTCTTTTTTTCCTGTGTCGGTTATAAGCGTACATCACTAAATCCATGAACTAACTCCATGGAGAGAGTCCTTCCTGTGAAGCTTAGAGGTCCTCAGCCAGTCAAGAAACTCCCAGCATTTTACGCAACTCGAAGGTTCAATGCCGCATTCACAACAGCCCGCCACCTGTCCCTGTCATGAGCCAGAGCAATTCAGTCCATGCTTCCCCATCCTACTTCCTGAATATCTATTTTAATATTATCCTCCCATCTACTCCTACGTCTTCCAAGTGGTCTCTTTCCATCAGATGTCCCAACCAAAATCTTGTGTACACCTCTTTTGTTACCCATACGTGTCACATGGCTGGCCCATCTCATGCTCCTTGATTTTATTACCCAAATAATATTTGGTGAGTGTGTCGGGTAGTTCAGTCAGTATAGCGACTGACTACGGGCTGGACGGTCCGGGATCGAATTCCGGTGGGGACGAGATTTTCCGCCCTTCCAGACCGGCCCTGAGGCCCACCCAGCATCCTGTAAAATGGGTACGGGATCTTTCCCGGGGGTAAAGTGCGGCCGGGGCGTACTGCTGACCACTCACCCCCTTCTAGTACCGCGTTCATGGAAGAGTAGAGCTACACCTCTACCCACCCTCTGGGCCACACAGGGCCTGTAACGGGAACACTTTACCTTTTTTAATATTTGGTGAGGAGTACTGAGCATGAAGCTCCTCGTTGTGTAGTCTTCTCCACTCCCCTGTCACCTCGTCCCCCTTACGCCCCGTACCTCCCTCAACACTCTATTCTCGGACACCTTCGGCCCACATATGTTACTTCATCAGAGTGAGTGACCAAGTTCTACACAAATAAAAGCCAGACAAAATGAAACTCGTAGTTCTGCCAATCTTGATCTTTATATTTTTGGACAACAACATGAAGATAGAAGATTCTGTGCCTGATGGTAACAAGCATTCCGTTAGTTCAGTCTGCCCTTAATACTTCTGACCATGGTAACCTACAACACACTCAGTGTTAATGTGTTGCTGGATCTTCTTCATCACGTAGGTCAGTTGTTCTGTTGTGTTCTGATCTGTTAATATCAGTGTGCATGGTAATTTTGTATTACGGTAATATGGTAATACGGTATATGGTAATAGTGTAATATGGTAATACGGTAATATGGTGATACGGTAATATGGTAATAACAGAACTGTCGACTTCACTCTGCCAATGCAGCTGTAAATCTAAAATTAAATAAACTGTTTTGCAAAAGTTAGCACTGTTTCACACTCGGTACAGCAACTTCTTAACCAAAACGACGATTCTAAAAGTATCGTATTCAAAATATTTAAAAATATCACTTGTCGATTGGAGATGTTATTTCAGTTTAAATGTTACAAGTCCATTTTAAAGGGGAGTAAGTCATATTAGACGTTTCTTGCGGTCAGTAAATAAATCGCCAGGGCAGTAGAACAATCTCACGAAAGCCATCCCTTTTTAAGATCTGCACTTCTCACTCCGTCTCTGGTGTACAAGCCTATAGCAACATGTAGAAGCTAAGTGACAGCACTAATTATAGAAGTTTGTAGAGTTGTGCCTGCGACGTGGAGTTTAAATATCTAAAGGTACTCAAGTTGTACTCGGAGAATCACTGAACCGTATGGAGTACGATATAGTGTGGACTGTGGTCCGCTTTTAGAATGATCTTGATGTCTCGCGGTATGTGGACAGCAAATAACATGTTTGCTGTCGCATTTACATCAACATGTCAGAATATCAAGGCTGTGCAACGACTGTCAACTGCAGTCATCGCTGGAAGGATAAATATCGAAAATGTTTACAAAGACGCGACGGATGGTTCGGGGGGGGGGGGGTCGCTCCAGGGAAAACATTTCGGCAAAATGGGGGTGTTATTTTTACGGTCTCGTTTGGTGTTTATTTTATGGAATTATATCGTTGTATCAGC
>Ga0131853_10006044_pt1 | contig 21856 bp, 8 predicted proteins | sample TergutLab28metaG_FD_92764 | JGI IMG/M metagenome (GOLD analysis project Ga0131853, IMG submission 92764) | Labiotermes labralis P1 segment gut microbial communities from Petit-Saut dam, French Guiana - Lab288 P1 (version 2) (version 2) | ecosystem: Host-associated > Arthropoda: Insects >... | reverse complement strand
TACCAGTGTAAGAGCAGAGACAGTGCTAGTGTAAATGTTAGTGTAAGTGCAGAGGCAGTGCTAGTGTAAGTGTTAATGTACAAGCAGGGACAGTGTTAGAGTAAGTACCAGTGTAAGAGCAGAACAGTGCCAGTGTAAGTACACAACAAAATGTGTACACGTTATTGTAGCAGAAACAGAGAGACGCTAATGGGTGAACTCTTAGGTTTAGTGCAACATTAATAATTTAGGATAGACTAAGATTGCTTATTAGTCCCTGTGACTAGTTTGTAATGACATAAAACTCTGAAAGGATTTATATAAAAAAAACTGCCGCTTATGATTACATTCCCGCCACATTCGTCATTGCATGAAGTTGTTGTTGTTGTTGTTGTTGAAAGAGTGTCTTTAATCTATCATTCCACTGTTGTTTTTTACATTCTGAATATCTAGTTACCGTAACGAGACAAGAGGTGTTTCGTAGCATGTCGAGCGCAGAGCAATGGTCGGTGGGGCTACACGATGGGTGTTCACAGATCATTAAAGATAAAGACTAACCTGAATTATATTGAAAACATTCAGTCAGCAACGCACAGTAGATACGCTCCGCCCCTTTGCAAAGCCGTATGTTAATTCTGTATAGGAAGAGCTGATGTTTTCTGAGATCCATGCAAAACACGCAAAAGCACTGTGTGGTGGGAACGAATAATTCTTGAACGTAAAACTTGGTGGTTCATAGACTAACCACTAGGTTTAAAGGATTTAAAAAATATCCTAGTAATCATGATTTTAATAATATATATTAATATTAATAATTGTCCAATGAGATGAATTACAAAGCAGTCTATTTATTATTCTGCAAGTTCACTCTACATGTTTCGGGTGTCAACCACACCCATCATCAGGAGTACACAAACCTGTAACTGCAGCCTCCGGTACTGATCGTGCTGTGCTGTGCTGTGCAGCTACCTCCCTCCAACGTGGCCACTCGGCAGCTGCACAAAAAATATGACCAGTACCAGAAGCTGCAGTTACAGTTTTGTGTATCCCTGATGATGGGTGTGGTTGACACCCGAAACATGTAGAGTGAACTTGCAGAATAATAAATAGACTGCTTTGTGTTGCATCTCGTTGGACAATTATTAACACAGAACAGCGATGCACGGAACCATAAACATAATATTTAATAATACACTTCACAGAAACGCAGAAGATTTTATTACAATGGGACTAAACAGTTTGACGAAGCGTCTGGCGTGACACAAGAAGCAACACGTGGGAAATCATTACGTAAGCGGACACATCGTACGTGCAGGCTGTTATGAAGCACATGGCAAGGGGTACGAATTTAATCCGAGAATAACGTCCTTAATTTTCATTGATCTGACGAGCAATGTAAGACGGTGAGACCTCGTGTTACGTTCGTTCTCGTACGCAAATGACCTACATATTCATCTACTGAACTAGTTCTGTATGCAAGGCAGCATCTTTGAAAGTGGACGTCACACATCCGTCGTCCTTGCAGCAGTTACTATTTTTATAGCTGACGACGCTGGGATACTTGGCGTTCTCACGTTGCAATTTGTTGCTAGCCCCCTTAATGAGGGTTATATTGCATCCAATTCCATCGAGAAGAGTCATTCTTAAGAAGCCAGCAGACCCTCAGCTAGCCCAGTCAAGATAACTGTGCATGTATCTAAACAAGACCGGCATTGTAGGTATAACGAAACATTGAGGAGCGTTCGCGTAACCACTGGTGCCGTGGAAAAGCAATATTACATATTCTGAGAGAGAGAGAGTGTGTGTGTGTGTAGTCTTGCCCTATTTATCCAGCAGGCTAAAAGCATGCGCTGTATTCCATTGTCAAGTGGCCTGTCCGGCTCTGCCACATTTTCCCACCTTAACCCCTAAACCGCATGATTAAAAAAAAATATTGACTATAAAATGTGCGTTATTTATTTTCTCTACAAATTTGTATGAAAATTTTCACATTTTAAGAAGAATTTAGCAAGATATTATCATAAATGTACATGGACCTTAAAGTAAAGTGCCTGTTATTCTTGTCACATTTTAATCAAATTTCAATTTTCGCTACAGACTTTCGATAAATCCTCAACTATAAACTTTCATGAATATTTGTCCAGTGGAAGCCGAGTTGTTCCATGCGACTAACAGACATGACGAAGCTAACAGTCGCTTTCCGCGGTTGTGCGAACATGCCTGAAACAGGAACTAACTATTCGTTTCTAAGTGAAACCATTTCCACACAGGACGGACAGGCGTTTGTTTCAGGCAAAAATACAATTCACACAGGCAAAAACAAAAAAACAAAAAAAATGGGATTGACAGAGAAGTATAGGGTGTTTAAAAATGTGATATCCAGAGAATGGGCGTATTTAATTCCCCAGGGACCCCACCCCCTATGAGGTCCGATGACAGTAACAATTTCCTGTTTTATAAGATTATGTCAATGGCGACAGAAGCCACGATGGATGGTAAGTTACATAACTTGTAAATTAGATAACCGGCCACATGACTAAATTAATCAACGAAATACTTTAGCCACTTAGCGTGTCGTGCAACTTGACGACCGGCTCTTGCTTTGTCTCCTTTCAGAGGACTCTTAGTTAGTTATACGCCGCTACCGAATACTGAGTTGACAAAAACACAAAGTCATCATGAAATGTCTTGTTCACGCTGTCTGCACTTACCAACAACATAACTGTCTAACGCGTTTTGAAATTCTCCAGCCTCCTGTTCAGTCGGTACCAGGGGCTAGTTCACTGGGGATATAGGGGGCAGAGACACGAGGCTGAACACTCGCCTCCATCTAGTCGAGGTTCAGAATGATTGCATTTTTACCCCTGCTTCACCTACCGACTTCGCGGCGTGTAGGGAAACTACTTTATGCCTATCTTTACCTTTTTTTTAAAATAAAAGCCCTCCAATTCACGATTCAGTGTACTGAATTGCCTCTTCCTAAGAGGAACATAAGGTTAGGTTCTTACAGCAGGCACTACGAAGACTGCTGCTTACTGGGATGTGATGTCATGTAGCTGGGTAAACAAGTACCAGAGTTTCGGATAAATTATCTGCCTTCCTCTTCAGGGCAGGTTATTACAGTTTTTTTAATGAGTGAACCAACGTCTTTTACGTGTGGGGCCCTCTTCAGCAGACCCGACTCAATCGAGCTATACAAAAATGTAATATTATAACTTTTTGAATTGCGTTGGTAGTTCGCCGCTCTTTACAGTCAAACACCAGAACCAGCATCTTATTCTTAGAGACTGAAAACCTCTCGTAGTATATACAGATAAAGGTAAGTTTGTCTCTGTGCACACCAAGAAGGCATAAGGGGGAACATAGGTATTGCTCCACTCAGTCTTAACATCGACAATATATGGAGACGAGGGTCAGACAGACACCCCAGTTACTTTACCGCAGAGGAAAAAACCCTCAGTGCACCTTGAATAGAAGGCGAGTGGGTCTCAGTGCCGGTTTGTAGGTTCTGGAGGTAAGGAAGTCTCTTCGAACCACCATAACGCGGTCTCCTAGCCTGCAACCTAGTCTCGACACCGAATGAGATATCCCGGCTCCTCATACTACAGTGAAATCATAAGTACTGGTGAATGTATTTTATTCCTGGCCGATCCCAGTGGCCACGCGGTCTAAGGCTGCTACAACTCGTTTAATGGGGTTGCTGGTTCGAATCCCGCCGGCGGCATGGACATCGGTCTCTTGTGAGTGTTCTGTGTTGTCAGATACAGGTCTCTGCGTCGGACTGATCACTTGTGCAGAGGAGTCCTACCAATTGTGGTGTCTCAGTGTGATCTTGAAGCCTCAATAATGAGGAGATCCTGGCCCACAAGGGGTTGTTGCGAGCGGGGGAGAGAAACCATGTGACCATGTACTTGCCTGGCCTTAAATGCTAAAGCAGCTTATGGACATGGGTGTTCAAAACGGCAAAGTCGAGACAAGATTTAGAATATAACATCCCATAAAAACTTAGAAGCTCCACAACACGGCTAATTACGGTGGTCAAATACTGCTTACTCTTCCCTGACTGTCCAGATTGACACGCTGCAAACAAGAAAGACGGGGGACAGTAATTGTCATCATAACACACAGCTATTTGCTGGCTGAGGTATTGTAATACCACAAGATCTCATTCTATTGCGTCCATTGCTCAAAGAATGCTAAAGACTAAAACTAAAAGCACCTGTATATTTCCTTCTTTTTTCCTCAGCCCGACAAAAGAGCTATGTGGGTTTGCTTCTCTACCGCCAGATATTGCTAAAGACTGAAACAAAAGCATCCATATATTTCCTTCTTCTATCTCCAGCCCGATAAAACGGCTGCGTTTGTCGTCCGTCAAACAATTCCAGACTGAAATAAAGGTATGGGCATATTTCCATGTAACTAAGTACATTTTCTGCTCGGTCCTGAGACTTAGCGCGGTCAGATGGCTTCCGAAAGCTGACTGACGGTGAAGCAGGAATATTACAGGAACACTACGTGGCGCTAAAGCAGTGTAACAACACCCTGCACCTCTCACTTACAACACTTTATTTTTTCCAAGATATGCCTTCATAAAGAAACACTATCAAATATTTTCACATCATGAGAAGGGTATAAGCCGCTTTCTGGCTTCTTCCCGTCTTCACATTTAACATGGTCGACCTACGTTAATTCTAACAGTGAGAATGTATTCTACGCAAACTTCGGAATGTCTGTATCATTTATTCTGAATACACGTTGTGCCCACTTACATCTGTAAACCAAAATATTTTATTTAAAATTTAAATATTTCATTCTCCTCTTATTTATTCATTTGTTCTATGGTCAGATAATGTACATCCCGCAACTGACGTCAACAATTTCTTCTTTTCTGTTTCAATTCTTCTTCCACGCTGTTTTTAATAAAGTCCAATTCTAAAACACATACGAGCATTGACGCCGCCATTATCTTACATAGCTTCAACAAGTACTGATTTCCTAACGTAACCGTAATATAGAGTAAGTCTGCTCAGTGACTCGCATATCACACAGTTTCCGGTTTCAAATTAACCAATTGCTTTCTAACAATTCGTACTCCTAAACCATGACAATTCTTAGAGAAACCCACAAGGAACAAAAGACAAAGCCCAGCGCAGACCGACCGGAGATTCGCAGTCCGTGTAGGCCATATGGTTTAGGTTTTTAAATATTAGACAAGTATCATCCACTATGGACGAACTCTCCCTATAATGTGCATTCTACTATCACTGCAACCCTTTAACCTTTACTACAGGCTCCTCAGCACTACAGCGCGATATCAAACCACAAATACAAATAAAATTGCAATTCTGAATGTGCTTATTGCATGACAAATCAAGTTCTAAAAATGGAGCAATAAGGTGCAAATTATAACTAATTAACTAACTCCATGAGCAGTATACTTCTTGAGAAGCTAACAAGCCCTCAGCTTATCACGAAATTACCCGCATTTTATGAAAACCGGACGTTTATTACCGCATTCACAACAGCCCGTCACCTTTTCTTATTCTGAAACAGGTCTATCCCATCAATGCACCCATGCCACCTTTTGAAGATCTATTGTAATACTGACCTATCTACGGCTTGGTCTTACACGTGGTCTCTTTTCCTCGGGCTTCCGAACCCAAACTCTGTAGGCACCTCTCCTTTTCCCATCTCACTTTTGATTTGATGACCCTAATAATGTGAGGTGAGCACACATAATCAAGCTCCCCCTTATGCAGTCTTCTCCACTCCCCTGTTACCTCGTCCTTCTTAGGCCCAAATATCTTCCTCAGCACCCTATTCTCTAACACCCTCAGCCTGTGTTCCTTCCTCAGTGTGGGAGACCAAGTTGACGCGCGCGCGCGCACACACACACACACACATAAACACACGCATACACATACACACACATACATACACACATACACACACGCATACACATATACATACACACACGTGCACACATACACATACAAACACACATTCAAAACAACAGGCTAAATTATATTTATATAGTCAAATAAGTTTTATCATTATAATAAATATAACAAACTAAAGGGCTGTTCCAACAGCGACTGAACTTATTGCTACAAATGACTGCAGGGTACTCACGCGTCTGGCCAGGACTGTGCTGAAATACGTAGCTAGGATGAAGACAAGCAGCGCCAAGGATCTGTAAAATAAAGCAAAACATAATGTTTCAGGTTTTCCTGGCGGTCAGTATTCGTCGCGGAGTCTTTTGGGTGTAATATTTCCAAACTGAAGAAGCAGACAGGAAATTCTCCTAAACGTTGCGATGTTGTATAGCTCTTCAGCACAATTAAATACACAAAATATTGTGTGTGACGCATATACAATAACGCTGCTCAAGATCAGAATTCTAGATTGTGACGCCATGTACCCTGGTAGAAAGGTTTCTCAACTTTTCGAAGTAAATTCCTGAACCCAAATCGAGGCTAGTTCTAACTACAAATGAAGTGTGTTGGTATCTTGAAAATATTGGCTTAGTTCTGTCGGAGTACAGGACGTCACATAGGAGCAGGCAGAGAGAATCATCGCATTCACTGCCGTGATAATGATACCGCAGAAAAACTATTGCTGTTTGCAGAACACATGCCAAAAGTAAAATGACTGTGCAGTTACTGGATAGCCTACGGTAGTCCTGGGTTAGATCCAGATCCGTTAAAATAAGAGGTCACAGTAATGCATTGCCATGAATAAGACATGAACATACTTCCATTTCTACAAGTTGTGCTAAGTGGCATCCTATTCCTACAGTCACAATAGATGAAAAAAATTATGAAAGTGCATCCAAAGGCCCTGCACTTGTCCCTATCCAGAACAAGATAAATCCAGTCCACAAATTCCTATCCTGTTTATTTAAGATCCACTTTCATATCATCCTGCCATCTTCAAAGCTGTCCCTCTACTTCAGGTTCTTCAACTAAAATCCCATATTCATTCATGCCTCCTCAAATACATGCGACGTGGCCGCAACTCTCGTGCTGCCTTGGCATTGAGGTAGGTGCAGAACCTTCATTTCTCTGGGAAGTTCAGGAAAGGGTATTTGCGGGCTGTGACCCAACCGGGACATCTTGAATACAGAGTGCGGAGTCTCACTGCTGCACCGCCACTGGCGGTGTTAGTAGCTTGCGCTTGAGAGTAGGGTGGCTTGACCGACTCTGAAACCGAATGGTAAGTTTCATGCTCAGGTCACTGAACACGCAGAGTCTCTGGCACCCAATGAATAAGAAGCTGTGTGTGCTCGAGCGGCTCACAAAAATGTCCGTTCCTGCAAGTAATCGAACCCCAAATGCCCGAGCCGTAGCCACTCACTATGCTGACTGGGCTTACCCTGGACCATCCACACAAAACATTTGTGTTTAATGTTTAGTCAAAATGAGTCCCTTAGTTCACATCGTTTGAAAATGTGTATTAACTGACATTTCTATTCAAGCTATCGTAGAACCAAGCGCCACCCATGTCTTTCACATAAATAACGGGGGTTAGTATAGAAGCATGTTTGATTAATAGGAACACCTGGATATAATTTAAAATGCATTATTGCACCCCGCTTATTTGTGTTGCGTGTATGGAGATGAAATACAGGCTAGAGACAGACTGATTAGGGACCCACTCAAAGAGGCGTGCCAGTGAGAAGGAATATAGGGCATAGAAAGGAATGAGAAGAAGAATAAGAATGAATTGTGGATATTAATTACGATCCCTAGGCAAAAAAGAAGTCCCGAAACATGAACAAACAAGCCCTTCAACTTCCCGGTGGTAATACAATAGGGTTACAGCTTTGATAGTGGTCGAACAGCGGAGGGGTGATCCACGGACGTGACGTGTACTAAGACGCCATCTAACTTAACATCCAAAAACAGCTTGTACCTGCGAGCCAGCCGTAAGAGTTCGATGTACTTCAAGAGGGAAATCCCCTTTGCAAAAGCTGAGCAACATGAGGCTCAGTCACTTTACGAGAGGCGATCGCTCAGTCTGTCTTGGTGTCGAATCCCTGTGTGGGATCGCGGTGATCACATGCAAGTCAGAGGTTTGAAACGTCATGCCATGCAGAACTGGGGCCCCTCTCTGACAACACGGCGGATCTGCAGTTTGCCGGAAGTCGCATTACTACCAACTTGCGGACATTAACAACTTTTATTGTATACAAAAATTTTTACATACTCACGGTATACACACGGCCACCATCAGGCCTGGCCTCGTACAGCACATTATGCCTCACTTCCTCAGCTTTTGCCATGACAGCAGCTCAGTCACTTCAACGACAGTAAGTTTGACCGCCACGAAGCTTATACGTCTTATATTTCAACTTAGCAAGTTCCATAAACCCTTGTTCTTCAATTCAGGGCAGACAGGCAAAATTCTGAAGTGAGAGAGAAAACCAACAAGATGCAACAGTTAGATGTTTATTATCAACACTTTCTCAACAGTAACCTTCACAGTGCTCGCATCCTACAACGCAGCGCCCCACAACCGCTACCAACCACATCCAGCAGAACCAGCGCGGCACACCACGTGCAGTAACACACGTCTTGTTCTCCTGAAGATGGGCATAATGATGCCCGAAACATGTTCAGAAAGTGTTGATAACAAACACCTAACTGTTGCATCTTGTCGGTTTTCTCTCTCACTTCACAATTTGTTCACGATGCACGGTCACAGAAACCTAAAGGCAAAATTCATTTTACGGAAGGAACACAATGTTACACCAGGCCTGCTCAACCCGTAGCACGTGACAGTGTTAACGTTGTCCACGGAAACATTTACAAGAGTGACCGTCTTCTAGCCTTTCCCATGGCAAAACCCAAGACAGTGCGCCAAAGCACTACTGAACACTTACATTTGTTTATGGTGGCATACTTTACATTACTGTGTGAAAATGTGTTAAATATAGCGACACTCTAGCCTAGGTTGTAAATTACATTTTTTTTACGATTTTCCTTACTGTTATCGGTATAATTTTCACTGCACATTCGTGCAGAAAAATAGGCAGGTAAAATTATACACATAGCTACAGTACAATTACTAACATTTCATTCAGTGTACTCAATTTAATGCTGCCCACTTGCAGACAAAATTTCCTCGAATTTGCCCGCACCACGTAAAAGGTTCAGCAGGCCTGTATTATACAGTACATAGTCTGTTACACTGCAACGAGCAGTGAATTTAGAGATGCTGTTAGTAACTCTAGTTCTACAGTGTCGAATGACTTGTTAATGGTGAAAAATGAACTGGAAAGAATATGGAAGGAACAGGTCGTTGCATGGTACTGCACTATCACGGAATTTGTCGGAATGGAGTAAGGAAAACCACGGAAACGTCATTAAGGATAACCAGTGTCCCGACCGACATTCAAACTGTGGCCTCCCGATTCGGTCCAGCGGTCAGAAGACATACCGCATGAACCGGCATCACTGGAGTAGCATGTGTAATTAAGCACTGTCCACAGACCAGGGGATGATCTCTGCTAGGAACGCGGCAGATGCCCATGCGCAAGTTTCGTTTCGAAAGACGAAATGCTGCTATCCATCCTAAAAACAAACATTCACACAGTTCACAGGCCCACTGCGCGCTGATCGAAATGCTTGATGCTTTCAGTCTGCTTGTACCAGTAGAACAGTCTGTAGCCCCTACCAGCAGTCCAATAGTCCCAACCATAGCCAGCACTCACCGCACCACGCCAGACATGCCTACCACTTGGCAATGACCAGCTCGTGGTCTGTGGTGTTTATATTAAAGTATTAATAAATTCACCATTTCTGAATTACTAACGTGGTGTTAGCACCACCCTGAATCTGGGGGCGACGACGACAGTGACATAAGGCAGAGTATCCACTTTAACGTGTATCCAAGCACGGCAGATTTATTGCAAAGGAAAACTACATTCGCCGGCACATCCCGTGACAGCGGTCTTGTTGAAAGACACGACAAAGGTGAAACTCTGTAGTCTAGACAGGCATTACTTTGCAAGATACATAGGGTCAATAAGTCGCTCGCTTCACTTCATGCAATTAATCTAGTTCGATGTATTATTAAGAATAGCGACGCTACGCCAAATTACGTAGTCTAATCTTAATCGTTTGTAAATTTTGTTGCTGCTGGGAGCAGTATTTCTATACTCAGTGTAAATTTCAAGTCGTTTCATGATTCATTCGAAAACTACGAATCTAATGCTCAGAGCAGCTATGAGAAGCGTACCTAGAATATCTCAATATTACTCGCACAAACAGCTAACTAGTGATAAAGCATGTGAGACGAAGCAGGTAAAATCTGCAGTTGTTATTCTGTCTGGCCGGGGAAGTAAAGAAACCACGAAAACCCCATCAGGGCAAAGGATGCAACTTTCAGAACAGAACAAGAAGGAAAGCCGTTCTCTTAACTGCTTTTCTAAGGTCATCACATTTTAAGGCTCATAAAACACTATAAGGTAGAAGGTTTAACCTCTTACAATCCAGTAAGAAGTACAGCTCTGGACTCAGTGACCACAGGACCTGGGGAAATGTACAGTAAATGTGAGTCCGATAAGCCCTGGTTCGCATGCCTTATACAGTCCAAAAGCTGGGTCCCGATCTGTGCATGTGTCATCTGCTTCAATATTCCAGAACTGTATCCTGCCAGACAGCGTATTTGTTTACCATACACAGCGATCGTGCCCCTAAACACCACCAGCCGACTGGTTCTTATAATGGACGTGTACTCTTTAGAGAGGAGCACATTTTTATGTATTATTTAGATAAACTTCAGAACTAAAAGTTACGAAGGTGAATACGATCCCACAACTGACCTTAAATGTAGTATAAGAAACGCTGTAGATAATCATTAAAAATATGGTATCCAAATAAACTCCAATAAAATAAAATGCACATTAAAATCGGCCACTTGAATAAAAAAAATTGTTACAACGTAATGCGCGCGCAACCTCCCCTCGCCCCCGCCCCCGCCCCCGCCCGGACCAATGCAGATAAGCAGCACGTATTGCCTTAGAAAGCAGTTTACACACACACACACACACACACACACGCCTAACAAACGGAAGAAGGTGTAACAAAACAAAACGGTACGCAAAATATAAAGCCTTACTTAGAAACATGAAAGGTGAGTTAGATACAACCTGGGCTAACAACTCACTCTAGGTTATGTGAAAGTACCGTATCTATCACAAACTACAGCTGACTATTCGCATATATCAGGCACAGCACTTGAAGTAAATGCTGATGTACCAATACGGCTCAAATGAATTCTCCATTAAGTACAGGCAAATGGCGATATGCACACGGAGAAGGACGGAATTTGCTAGGGAACCCAAGATTGGTCATCGTGATCTATCTTTCCTGCCATGACGAAATACATTTGATACAGTCTTTCAACTTGATAAGAATATTCTTATTAATGTGCACAGCATCCAAAAGGAACTTATGTTCGTGTTTGGTATATACCTCACTTTTTAAATTGTTGGTAAATAACGGCTGTAATTAATGGTTTCCGTTTGGCTTATTCATAACATTTTTTTCTTACCAAGCTATGAATTAAGCCCCGCGTTTGGACTTAAGCATTCAGACAGCTGTGAAATCCAGCCGAAGCGTCCTTCTTTGGAGCATGAAGGGGATAAAGTACCATTGTTTGTGCTTTGCCTTCGCGAAAGGGGGAAAAAAACAAAATACTGGCACAATGTTCAACATAACTCGCTCCTTAACAATTTCACAGCATACTGGTTACCATATGTGCCACTTACTTAACATTCAAAGTTCTAAACTCTGCCCACATATTGCTCTCGTGCGCATAGTATGGTTCTCACATAAATTACTGATTGGGTTTTGTAATACAGATTGTGTTTACTGGAAGGTAGGGACCCTATGTTCAAATATTTGTTACTTGAAATTTGTGCTTCATAATGGCAGTGAGAGACGTTTTCCTCCAAGTAATTCAGATTTCTCCTGTCAGTGTCAATAAAGTACTGCTCGCTACTTATCGTACTCTTCATGCTGCTCTTAACAGAAGGACAAGAGGGCGAAGCCTCTCATCTCTGTAATAAAGCAAGTCTCATAAAAATGAATCTTCAGTCAATTAGAAACAAGAAAGTGAATGCCAGTATTTTAGACACTTTATTTTTAGTACATGGAAATAAATAACAATTACAGCTCCATTACAGCTCCTGGGGGGGGGATCGTGACAATAAAGAGCTTAGTATAGGTAAGCCAATGATAGAGAGAATATTGTTATAAGATAGACTTAGGAGCTATAGCAGAGCCAGGATAGCGAAGTCAGTGTAGCGACTAGTACCTATACGGGGTTCGAATCACTGCAGGTGCAAGTGGTTTTACTCTCCTCCCAAACGTCCACATTGGCCCTGGAACCCAGCCAGCCTTCCAATCAGTGTGTATCACGGGCTGTTTCCCCGGGAATACAGCGGCCGGGGCGTGAGGCTGACCACTCAAATTTAGTGTCGAGGTTACGAATGAGTTGAGCTATATCTCCAATCCCCCTACATGCCTTAACGGCGCGTATATAGATAACTTTACATTTATACGTTTGTAGGTCAACACGTTCGAAGGAGAAAATACAGAAAGCAACAATAAAGAGAGAAGATGAGAAGTAAGGAAAAAGGAGGTGATGAAAAAACACTATTAAATAAATAAGACAGAAACATTTTGTGACGATATGAACCAGGATCAGATTTCGTGTGAGTGATAGCAGACGATCATAATTAAAATTAGGTATATTATTTCGAAATAAAAGGCTCAAACCTAACACAGAACTACTGTGCAACAATTAGACTATTTTCTTACATACCCAGTCACTCTCCATAGACGTAAAAGTAGCCGACACAAGGACGGATGTTAGCGTAGCCCGATGGTTTAAATTGTAATGGTCATTTCCGGAGAAACATCAAAATCACAGTTTTGAAATCTGGTTCGTGCCTATGATTAACAATTTCATTTTAAGAACCATCACCCTCTACTTCACCTGACAAAGACAGCTGTCAGTACCTCCAGAACACACACAAGTACGACACCGTTTTAAAAAATCAGCAGAACTGAGCAAGCTGCTCTAACAAACAAGTTCAGCGACTTCAGTCCAGAATTGATGTTTTGTATGATATTATGGAAACCGCAGCGTCTTATTCTACACCTCGTTTAAACAGCACATGTTGGTAAGTATACTGCACAAGAAGGCCTTATAATCCTGAAAAGTTTTCGTAATAATTGCAACCTAACCGAACTATGAAGCTGCCAATATTTTAATGTAATATATCAGTTTCCATGAAAAATCGGCCTAGGATCCTAAAAAAAACTTTCAATTTCGAACTGCAAGACTGACGTCTCACTTCCCACATTAACCAGTGTCTTAATCTATAACTGTTATTAAGCCGAAACACGTAGTACAGTGGAAATAAAAAGAATTTTCTGAACTCACAACCACATATCTTTACATGTCAAGAATGGTACGCCTTCTACTTCTATATGTAAGACCTAACAGTTGCAAATGCACAAACATTGGAATTTTACTGAAACAAAAATCGAGACACAAATATGCATTTAATAACATCGTTAAACCATTACAGCCTAGAGGTGTACCTTCAGGTTTACCATTAAAAACTTTCCAGTTTATTCACACATTGTATTCATTGCTACGTCAGATGCCTACAAAATATGCTCTGTTTTCTATTTAGAATTCGTCGACTAGTCTTTCCAAAGGCCACAGACTGTGTTCTCTGTGCGGTACGAACTCAAACTTATGTGCAATGCAGATCTATTTCTCTTCAGCGCGCTAGTGTGAAATACCTTTAATTCCTTTTGAAAGTTTCACAGCCTACGCCTTTAAACTACGTTTCATACCATCGTTCCATCTACGCCTTAGTCTTCGAAAAGGTCTCCTCGCTTATGGATTTCCGAACAAAAATTTTCAGTCTATACTTAAGAACCCTTCAGAAAACCCTCTGTCATCATCTTTTCTCATATGAGAGCTTTGCATTTCGTCTCCCCCTAACCGTGGCTTCAGGTTGTAGAATAAGACGCAACACTGCATTTTTGTGTCCAATGTTAACCAATTAGCAACAATGGAATGCTGATTATCTACAGGCTTCCACAACGAAGAAAGGGATGCTAAATCACCTAAATGCACGCATGATGACAAGCCTACTTATGCCTGTCGTTATTTCTTGGTTCATCCATATTTATGATGACAAAGGTTCAGGAAGACTAACCAAGCATAAAATCATCAAACTCCATTAGATACCAACATTACAAGGTCCTGGTCATTCATTTAAAGTTACATTCTCGTATTTGAAAGCATTAAGTATGTACATTCAGAATCTCTTTCAATAGAATTCAGCTGCAGTAGCCCTTTCTCCCATTAATCCACGTTCTTAAAGTCTTAGTACAGAAAGACCTGCCGTACTCCTGCAAGCTTCTAAGAAGAATATAAAGAAGATGCTCGTAAGTCCACACTTGCTGGTTCTGGGTAATGAATATCGTTATTAGCTTCATTGTAACAACGTACTAAGCGCTCAGGTTTCGACGAAACATTTATGCGTGCAGACATTATATTTAGAGTCTCCTGTTACACATCACCACGGGTAAATTAGAAACTCGAACCGACGTCGCATGTACTAAATCCATGGAAGAGGGGCCGACAGTTTCACGGACCAAGAAATTTCCCCTCCATTCTATGCAACCTGGAGTTTTTTTTTGCCGTGTTTCACTGGACTCTCTTCTGAGCCATTTGAATTCAGTTCACATGCTCACGCCTCATTTCTCTAAGATTCATTATCATGCTATCGTATGATCTGCTCCCTTTCTTTCAGGATTTTCGATTAAAAGAATATATGAATTTCTCACCTTACAAATGGATACTATATACTTGCACATTTGGCCGTTTCAATCTCATTGATTTCATCACCCTAAAAATATTTAGCAAACAGCGCAACTTCCAAATCATTGTAAAATTTTCTCCCCATACTTTGGTTAATTAATTCACCTTGTCTATGGCATTAGACAACAGTGGCCTAAGACCTCCATTTTTCTGGGTTTGTAAATCTTGCGAGTTTTGGCGTTTTCTTTTATGACAGTCCAATTCTTCTGGGGTCTGATGCTGAATCTTTGGGTGTGTAGTTTCAAATTTCTCGAAGAAACAAACCGCCTTTATCTTCAAGGGTCAAGAGGTCTTCTGGGACCTCTTGAATGACCTACAGTCCCCTGAAGATAAAAGCACTAGGTTCGCTCGAAACGTCTGAAACCACCCACCCAACGACTCAGCAACACATACCAGACAACCTATATCCTTTCTAAATCTTGTCCGTAGACATAAAGTATGGTTCCACAGAGAAGTGTCTGGCCGGCCATTACGCCTCCACTTGCAGTTCATAACACAGACATGCATTCATACCCCACGTGCGATTGGAACCAACGATCCCAAATATTCAAAGAGGATAAACACCTCAGGCCGAGTGGTCATTACGGTCTTTTTTTTTTCACGTTGGCCCAAATATTACTATCAGTTCTCTATTCTCACACCCCCTAACTGTTCCATTTATCTAGGGTTAGGGACCAAATTTTATGCCCTAACAAAACTACTAAATTATTGTAACAGTTCACAAATTGTTAACCCGAAAAATTTCCACAGAATCTACGGATACCGTCTTAAGTGCCGAAGTTTAATTCCACGAGTCCCTGAATGAGAAATATGAAGTTGCTTTATTTGTGTGATACGCTGAATTGCCATGCAGATAGGAAAACTGGTTATGAAGAAACGCCCAATTCGGAACAGAATTCATCACTCGTTATCGAACACAGAACTTAGTCAAATCACTTCAGTTTATATGCTCACAATCTATTTAACTAACATCAATTTTAACCTTCTAACGTCGCATATTAATGCATATCACTTACTGAGTCACAGCCACTAACACCAACAAAATGCACTTCATTTAGGGAAAAATCGTAATTGTCTGCAGTTCGTCTTCAAGAAATATGCAGGAGACCAACTGTAGACAACCCGGGGGTTTCCTTAAATAAAGTGTATTTTGTTGGTTTTAATTTCTGTGCCTCAATTCTAATATAATTTCTATCCCCCCCCCCGCCCTCCAAGTGACAGCTTTCAGGAATTTTCCGAACAAAAATTCTTGTCTGCCTACACGTAATGCTGAACTGTACTCTACATTGTGAAGGTCTGGACTGGGTAAATGCGGCCCAGAACAGGATCTAGGGGTCCAGTCTTAACCACGGGAATTAAGCTTCGGGCTCCATAAACAATGCATGTTAATAAGGAGTCGAATGCAATGAAAGATAAACATGCATGCTGAATACAGGTATCAACAACTGGAAAGGTAGGTGTTCTGTCCTGTTTCAAAATAATATCGGTTCGTCTGCAATGACTTACTTATAACAGTAAAAATTCTGATGAAAATGGAGGGTAACCATACCTGGATTCGAAATGCGTACCTCTCAGAAATAAATCTAAAACGTTACCTGCTTCATCCTCTGTGCTAGCAAGAAGAAGTGTTCAGCCGACAGTGACATTCCATGAAGCAAGGTACGGGGATGAAGGAACTCCGTCAATTTAACAACGCGGGTGGGGTATCCTATAAAAGTGTCGGGTTCAGGTTCATTCACATTCCACAGTCCACAGTCCACACCTGTATCTAACTGGACCAGAGGGTGAGGCTGTTTTTGTCAACGCCGTTGCCTTACCCCTTTCTTCTCCACACCTCTACAAAGCCATCTCCCAATCTAGCTTGTGGCCGTCCCACCCCGCGAGACGAGGCACGAAGTGCGGCATAGTTACAATTGTTCAAAAGAAGGACGGCAATGATGAGGAGAATGAGGTTCAGGGACGATCACCAGTGGTGGCCACGAACACCAACGACTGGTGTGATCGGGAGGCGGAACAATTACAACTCATGCAAGTTCAATGCTTGAAACTTGTTACAACACTCACACTGAATGAACGAACGATGAGAGCAGCCACCGAAAAGCCACCTCATACAAACCTAGAATTACAAGTCATAAGAAGAGCTGTAAATATTAAACTGTGAATGAATGAATGAGTGAATGAGTGAATGAATAATGCAACATTATTTCAGGACAGGTTTCAATTACAAATCTCAGATGGAGATGAACAAAACTGATTCTCAGCTTGCTTAAGAATATTCAGCTGCAGAGGATACAAATCATGGAATGCGATGTCAGTACGATCTTGGCTGACAATTATGTGTGGATTTGGAAGGAGACAGTGGTGGTTTATCTCAAACTATTATTTTACTATTAGCCTGGAAGTAGGAAAATCACCATCATGGTCACCGACAATTCGATCAAGTTTGTAACAGGTTATCTTTCGATATAAGGTCTGGAACATTGGCATTACAGCAAGCCTCTCGGTATTGAATGAGATTGCAGTAATTGTTAAGAATAGGTACGAATGATGACTTGAAAGAAAGAGGCCTACATGAGGGCCTACCTACACAAAGGGCAAGCCTACTTGTACGACTATTTCTAATTGATAACACACCAGAAGTTCAAAATGTAAGAGCAGTCGTCTAGCAACCGCTCTCAGGGACACGGTCACTTCCCAAGGGTCGCTTGACCATTTAAAGCCGAGGGACTTTAAATGGTTACGCACACATTTATTTTGGCACATAGTACATTTACGTTTCATATCACTTCCTGTTGTCATTTTATTCATCGTCCAGGTTTAAAATACAGTTAAGAAAACTACGTTTCGGCGAGAGGTTCTCTTTCCATCCTCACGTAGAAGAGCGAAAACACCTGCCCAACTGGGCACAACACCCGCTGTAACCAAAGTAGAAGAATGAAGTAACAGAGAAACAGGGTTGGGAACTGCCATTACCGCAAACAACCGAGAAAAAAAGTGAATTTGAGCTCTCCTAGTGATAGCTGCCAAAACAAGAAGTAAAGAATTCAGTCCTATTTCATCAGAATTTTCCAAAAATTCCAAGTAATAAACAAATTTCCAACTCTCAAAATTAATCATTCAAGTTTTTGCCATCAATCAATCCACATCTTCAATTCGATTTGATTTGATAAAACAGTTAACATACTATCACCATAAGACCTTACATTCTTATGATAAATTACCAAACAAAACCAAGCCCAAACCATCCCAGTCCAACAAAATTCTGATTATGTTTGGTCCAAAAACATTACGGAAAAAACAAACATCAAAACAAACTTTAAAAAAAACAGGCTAATCCTCAAATCACCGGATATGCAATCATTCTTCTACCTGCACAAGTGGTACGATTCTCTGTCAGAAACGTTTTCAATTTCATTTTAAACAGAAGACGAACGAAATTCGAGGAGTCAGTTACTTCTAATGTGATGCGTCATTGTCAGAATCTTATAGATTTTACCGTGTTTCGTATGATTCTCACAAACACCAGTCCTTCATTTCTTGGTACAGCATTAAGCGGTCGGTTTTTAAGGCTGTTCTCTGTGAAGCAGAAACCGAATTCCTATGTATAATTTAGATGGCTGTCATATTCACCTCACGCAGTGCCCTGGCAGAGGCAGTTGGTTGACAGCTTCTAAACACAGAAGCCCAGGATCTATGCCGGGACAATCCTCGGAAAACTTTGGTGAAAAAATAACACTGGGACAATACATCTTCGCGTACTCCGGTTTTCGACCGTCAGTATCACTCCGCCAACACACCGTCACTCATACTAACATTAAAGCTATTCGTATCAGAAGGACAAGCGCGGCGAAGGCTGGGGACTTTCATAAAAAGCGGCGCTTTTTCATTAAGGGGGAGAATTTGACAGAAAAACACATTCACGTTTTTTTTGTTGCACCACACTCATATCCATCGTAATGCTGCCCTTATCCTGCGGAAAAGCTGGCGAAGTCTGGATAATTTCAAATACGGCAATGTTCTTACGGAAATCGGAAGCATTGAAAAGAAATGCAATTTCGGTTTTCAGCAGTCTCGAAAGGGTGACGGAACCTCATCTTATCGTCAGAAATATCTGAACTATTCACACGAAGTGAGAGCAGATGAACCAGTAACCGAAGAACACAAAAATTTATGTGGTCTAGTTCAGATATTCTCTCGACAGTTGCTTCGAGAATCGAGTAAAACTAGAAGGAAAGAAAGAACAAATGGAAAAGAAAGCGAAGAAGAAAAGAAGAAATAAACGGAGTAAAGGGGGAGGGGTGGGGGAAGCGTGCTTTCTCAGAAGGTGTCACATTCCATCACCCAAGTGGCAGCGCAGCGAACTGTCCGTTGAATAACTTCATACGTAAATTGCAGCTGCAATTATTGATTTTATCTAAGTGGGGGGGGGGGGGGGGGATGGACAGGTGATGAATTTTCTTAAAGAAAACGCGATATTTTGCTGCTTCACAAAGGGCAGAACAGGGGAGTTATACTTACAGAACAGAATTGTTCAAGACGCGCAGTATTTTAGGCAACACCGCAACAGGCTCTAACACTAGAACTTGCTGTCAATCAGCAACGTATCCGAGTCACGCCCTGATAAATTTACCATTATTCGTCAAAGACAGTGGAATGCAGGTCGTTTCTCTCAACGAAAGGCCCACTTGAATATAACAGTATGCGTTCCGCTTCTTTTGTGAAGCAACAGCCTCTAGCAGACCAAGGACTGCCCTTTGTCCAGGCTTCACGATCACATTCAGACACACCACATTTGGTAGGACTCCTCTGGACAAGTGATCAGCCCGACGCAGAGATATCTAACTGACAACACACAACAATAAAAAAGACGAAACATCCATGCCACCGGCGAGATTCGAACTCGCAATCCCAACAAGCGAACGGCCGCAGACCCAAGCCTTAGTCCGCGTGGCCACCGAGATCGGCACTTGTTTTATTACTTACTTACTCCATGGAGTGCGTCCTTCTTGAGAAGCTAACCGGTTCTCAGCTAGTAAAGAAATTCCCCGCATTTTACGGAACCCGAAGGTTCATTACTGCATTCACAAATATCCGCCACCTGTCCCTGTTCTGAAGCACACCGATCCAGTCCATGCCCTCACATCCCACTTCCTGAAAATCCACCTTAATATTATCCTCCCATCCATGCCTGGGTCCTTCAAGTGGTCTCTTTCCCCCAGGTTTCCCCATCACAATTCTGTATACACCTCTACTCTCCCCCGTACGTGCTACATGTCCCGCCCACCTCATTCTCTTCGATTTGATCACCCGAACAATATGCGGCGAGACTTTGTTTCCTCGCCTCTCTAAAACTATACGAACCCTCTATGGTACTGTAATAAGTAAATTCAACAATTTGGTTGTGACAGTGGATCGAAAATTTTCCAGCGAATCAGTGAACTGCTTTTCTTGCGACTAGAATACAGATGACCCGCTAAATGCAACAACTAAACACAGGCGGTATTCCTTGCTTATTTTCATCACCCGCTAGTACCGTTTCGGTAAACCCTGCAATATAAAAAAAAAATTGCTCTCACGTTCTGGCGCTCGTAAACAGTTATTCATTTCCCTGTTCGTGCGTCCTGTTGTGCAATTAATAATAATTACATCATCAAAGTACTACAATCATGCAGTACTCATGATGTATAGATAGCTGGTGCACAGGTTATAATGAATTTGACGTTCATACGGCCGTGCATCATGATATTATTTCTAGGCTATAGTAAAACCAACTACATGCACCAATGTATCAAGTTTATTTTATTTTGAAATGACACTCTACATGTTTCGGAAGGTCTTTCCGTCCATCATCAGGAGTTCAAGAGTCTACGTACAACAACAGGCATCAGTCAAACAGATACTGCTACTGCTTGTTAGCTAGCAAAGCAGTAGCAGTATCTGTTTGACATATGCCTGTTGTTGTACGTAGACTCTTGAACTCCTGATGATGGACGGAAAGACCGTCCGAAACATGTAGAGTGTCATTTCAAAATAAAATAAATTTAATACACTGATGCATCTAGTTGGTTTTACTGTAGAAGTTATAATGAATATTCCTTCATGCGCTTAATTTCTAATTCATTTCTTTATTCGTTTACTTGTCACTCTTGCTAGAAAGTGATTCCAATTCCAGTCACCTGATAAATCTGTAATATATCAACAGATCTGACCTTGAGATCTTCGCTCTTCGGGGATGTTACGCTCCCTAGACTGGTAGTTACCGACGTTTCAGGACAACCTAACAGTCACACCTTCAATGGTCAAGCAGTCTGCTTTTATAACAAACGTTAATTTGGTGCTGGATGTGTAGGCCTAGCTCGAAAGGGAAATACAAACAGACGGACACTGAGACCTGTTGCGGTTGCAGCTCCCGGTAAAGTTACGCCGCGGAAGGCGGAGTGAAACGCAGCTTAAGAAACGGTTTTAGTAAATGTGAGGTGCACCGTGCTGATTAACCTTTTGGCGCCGGAATTATTTTTTTTAAATTTTAGCACACCTGTATATAAAATGTGAATAATACAAGAACAAAACAAGTTAGAATTATGAAACAAACTGCATTTTGAAGAGAAAGAAACGGAGAGTATATACCATGTTTAAAATATTCGATACCTGTATTTGTTTAATAAATATATATAATGCAACTTTAGAGGTTAACGGTGCGGCACGACCACTATAGTTGACATTAGGCGTCTAAAGGTTAAGTTATGGCCACGTGTTGAGAAATCGCAGTAACAGGCAGGAACATTTGGCGAACTTCATTTCGCACTAAAAAATCCCCTTCCGTTACGTTGTGCTTCTGTATTACAGCAGACATTTTTGTGCCTTTATATTACCATAAACGTGTTCACCACTTTTCATTTTTAAGGTATACATTTTATTGCTTCAGGAATGCAACAAGTGTTCTTCTTTTCAAAAGGAATTT
>Ga0131853_10006043_pt1 | contig 21856 bp, 23 predicted proteins | sample TergutLab28metaG_FD_92764 | JGI IMG/M metagenome (GOLD analysis project Ga0131853, IMG submission 92764) | Labiotermes labralis P1 segment gut microbial communities from Petit-Saut dam, French Guiana - Lab288 P1 (version 2) (version 2) | ecosystem: Host-associated > Arthropoda: Insects >... | reverse complement strand
GCCTACGTCAACGACATGATCGCGCAGCAGGTCTCCTTCCACCCGGACCGGTTCGTCGGCGCCTCGCAGCTTCCGGTCGACAGCACCGCCCCCGACGCCGCGCACTGCGTGCCCGAACTGAACCGGGCGGTGGAAGAGCTGGGCTTCGTGGCGACCTACCTGTCGCCGGACGCCTCCGGCGACCGGACCACGCCCGGCCTGGGCGACCCGTGGTGGAACCCGCTGTTTTCCCGGGTTCAGGAGCTGGACGTCCCGATCATCGTGCACGGGACCAACGCCCTGGACCCGCGCTACCGGGACGTGCCCAACAACTACCAGCTGCACTTCCTGACGGAGCAGTACCTGGCGGGGCAGTTCCTCGGGCACAGCGACACCTTCGACCGGTTCCCGGACCTGCGCGTGATCATCTGCCACTGCGGCGGCGCGCTCAACCGCTTCGTGGAGAACGACTTCCACCTGCCGCAGCGGGACCTGTCGAACAACCTGTTCTACGACAGCTGCGGCTACGACCTCAACTTCCTCGAGGCCGCGATCAAGCAGCGGGGCGTTCCCCAGATGGTGTTCGGCACCGAGGCCCCCGGATCGGGCAAGACGGTCCGCAAGGACACCGGCCGCACCTCCGATGACCTGGTGCCGGTGCTGGACTCCTTCGAGTTCCTGTCTCCGGAGGACCGGCTGGACATCCTGTACCGCAACCCGCTGCGGGTCGTTCCCGGCCTGAAGAAGGCCGAGCGGCTGGCCAAGGCGCTGGCCGAGTAAGGGAGACTTCAATGCTGAGTGCTGCCGACAACGAACTGCTGACCCGGACCGGGAAGGGCACGCCGATGGGCGAGCTGTTCCGCCGGTTCTGGATCCCGGCCCTGCTGGAGAGCGAGGTGCCGGAGGCCGGCGCCCCGCCGGTGAAGGTGGGGCTGCTCGGCGAGAAGCTGGTGGCGTTCCGGGGCAAGGACGGGGCCGTGGGCCTCCTGGAGGCCCGGTGCCCGCACCGGCACGCCAACCTGTACTGGGGCCGGAACGAGGAAGACGGGCTGCGCTGCGTCTACCACGGCTGGAAGTTCGCCCTCGACGGGCAGTGCCTGGAGATGCCGGCCGAGCCGGAGGACTCCACGTACAAGGACCGGGTCCGTGCCGTCGCCTACCCGACCCGCGTGGCGGGCGGGCTGGTCTGGGCCTACCTCGGCCCGGAGAGCCAGAAGCCCCCGTTCCCGGACCTGGAGTGGACCGGGCTGCCCTCGGACTGGTTCGCCGCGTCCAAGCGGCTGCAGCGCTGCAACTGGTTCCAGAACGTGGAGGGCGAGCTGGACACCGCCCACGTCCAGTTCCTGCACCGCAACCTGGACGGCGGCTTCGCCCGCAAGGGCCTGTCGGTCGTTTCCAAGGCCGGCTCCCCCCGGTACACGATCGCCGAGACGGCCGCCGGCATGCTCGCCATCGCCGAGCGGGACGTGCCCGATACGGGGGACAAGTACTGGCGCATCACCCCGTTCATGATGCCGTCGTTCACCCTGGTGCCGACCGGCCCCGAGGACCTCAACACGTTCACCGCCGCCATCCCGGTAGACGACGAGAACATGTGGGGCTTCACCGTCACCTGGCGGCAGGACCGGCCGTTCGACGACGCCGACCGGTGGAACTACGAAAGCGGCCAGATCCTGCACGTCAACGTCGACCCGGAAACGTTCATCCCGCTGGCCAACCGGGAAAACAACTTCCTGAAGGACCCGGAGCGGCAGCGGTCGGTGAACTTCACCGGGATCGAGGGCATCCGGAACCAGGACCTTCCCGTGCAGGAGGACCAGGACGGGCCGCTCTGCGACCGGTCGACCGAGCACCTCGGGACCACTGACCGCGCGATCGTCGCGGCCCGGCGGATGGTCCTCAAGGCGGCCAAGGCCCTCGCGGCCGGGACGGAGCCGACGCAGCCGCACGCGGCCGACGGTTTCCTGGCCCGTTCCCTGGCGCTGCAGGCCGACGGGACCGAACCGTGGGAGAAGCTGTGGGACTCCGCGCAGCCGAAGCCGGGCGACAAGTTCTTTGAGTCTTCGGAGGTGAAGGCATGACCGACCTGCTCAAGCGGCTGGAGGCGCTCGACACCTGCGCCGTCTCCGACGCCCTGGACCACCTGGGCGTCAGCGGCGCCACGGTGGGAGTCCGGCCGATCTGGGGCCGGCCCAAGGTCGTCGGGCGCGCCCGCACCGTGGAAATCGTGGACGCGGCCGCCGCCGGCCCGGTTCGCGGGCGCCATCTCGCGACGGCCGCGGTGATGGCCTCGGGCGCCGAGGACGTCATCGTCATCGGCAACAACGGCCGGACCAATGTGTCCTGCTGGGGCGACATCCTCACGATCGCCGCGCAGCAGCGCGGCATCCGGGGCACCGTCATCGACGGTGCCTGCCGGGATGTGGACGCCATCGCGGACGCGGAGTACCCGGTGTGGTCCCGCGCCGGGGTGCCGGTCACGGCGCGGGGCCGGATCGCCGAGCGGGCCAACGACGTGCCGATCTCGTTCGGCGGCGTCCGGGTCGAGCCCGGAGACCTCGTCATCGCGGACGGCAGCGGTGTCGTCTTCGTGCCCGCCGCGCGGGCTCTCGAGGTGATCGAGGCGGCCGAGCGGCTGGCCGACCGCCAGGCGCGGATGGCGGCCGCCGTGCGCGCGGGCCGGTCGGTCATCGAGGTCATGCACGACAGCCAGTTCACCTCGGCCCTCTCGGGCAGCGAAGCCCCTGCTTCTGCCTCCGCCTCCGCCTCCATCTCCACCTCCGCCTCCACCTCTGCTTCTGCCTCCGCCCCATCCACCCCATCCACCCCGTCAACCCCCACCTCCCGCGACTGATTACCGATATTTGCCGAAATTTCGGCTGGGGTGTGTGCCTCTTTGGCTGCTACAACGACCAGGCAGGCACACACCGGCGGAGGCACGCTTATGAGGAGAGATGATGGCTGCTGACTACAAGCGGTTCGCCGAACTGGGAACCGCCACCGTTTCCGACGCCCTGGACCGGCTCGGCCTGCCGGGCAGCGCGCACGGGATCGCCCCGATCGCCGACGGGCTGACCATGGCCGGCCCGGCCTACACGGTCCGGTACGTGCCCGCCGGCGACCCGAAGGGGACGGTCGGCGACTACATCGACAACATCCCGGAGGGCGGCGTCGCGGTCCTGGACAACCAGGGCCGCACCGACGCGACCGTGTGGGGCGACATCCTCACGGTGTACGCGGGAGCCAAGCAGCTGGCCGGGACCGCGATCTGGGGCGTGTGCCGGGACACCCCGGTGGCGCTGGAGCAGCGGTACCCGCTGTTCACGCACGGGCGTTTCATGCGGACCGGCAAGGACCGGGTCGAGGTCGCGGACGAGCAGGTGCCGGTCGCCCTCGGCGACGTGCAGGTCCGCCCGGGCGACTGGGTGGTCGGCGACTCCGACGGCGTCGTCGTGGTGCCCTCGCACCGGCTGACCGAGGTCCTCGACCTGGCCGAGTCCATCGGCACGACCGAGGACGCGATCGCCCGGGCGGTCCTGTCCGGCAGCACGATCTCCGAGGCCCGCAAGGAGCACGGCTACCACACCCTCCAGCGCAAGGGCTGACGAGCACGATGAGAAGGCGCCCGCCCCCAGGGGGCGGGCGCCTTCTCCGTGCCGGGGCGCTCAGGCCGGCCGCCGGGCGCGGGCCGGGTCAGGCGATAGCCTGCCGGGTGCGCTCCGCCTGCTGCCTGGCGTAGAGAGCCGAGATGCGGGCCGCGGTACGCAGGACGCGGGGCGCGGTCTTCTCCGGATCCAGGCGGCTCGTGGGGCCGGAGACGGACACCGCCGCCACCGCCGTGCCGCGGAACTTGATCGGGGCGGCGACGCAGGCGACCCCGAGAGTCGATTCTTCCCGGTCGAAGGCGACTCCGGTCTCTCCGATCCGCCGCAGCTGGCTGGTGAAAAGCCCGGGAGCGGTCGCCGAGTGCGGGGTCCGGCGGGTAAGGCCGGCCGACAGGATCTTCCGGGTCGCCTCGTCATGGCCGAACGGCAGCATCGCCTTCCCCAGTGCCGTGCAGGACGCGGGCATCCGCCCGCCGACCGCGGTCGGGACCCGGGGGGCGTTGTGCCCGGCGATCTTCTCGATGTACAGCACTTCCGGGCCGTCGAGGACGGCCAGGTGCGCCGCGTGCGACGTCTCCCGGAACAGCTCGGCCACGAACGGGGCGGCGAGCGCGCGCAGCCCGTCCGGGCGGCACACGCCAACCTGGCTGCCCAGCTCGAACACCCGCAGGTTCAGGTAGTAGTCGCTTCCCGAGTGCTCCACGTAGCCGGCCATCTGAAGGTGGTTCAGCAGCCGGAACGCCGTGGACTTGGGCAGCCCCGCGGCCCGGGCCAGCTCGCTGACCCCGGCCACCGGGCCGATGGTCAGGAACGCGTCGAGCAGCTGGAGGGCCTTGCCCACCGAGCTGATGGACGGGCCCCCGGGGTCGGTGATATCGGCCTCGGCCGGCGGCATCGTGTCAGTAATGGTCATGAGGCTTCCTTGACCGCGTCATCGTGCGGGGCGCTGTCGGCGGAGAGGGAGCGGGCTGTCTCCAGCAGACGGGCCAGCCACTGTTCGACTTGAGCCGCGGTCGCCTGGAGCGGCAGCTGGCTCAGCCGCAGCACCATGAGTACCTCGCCGTCGGCGCCGAAGACCGGCGCCACCAGCGAATTTATGTCATATCGGGTGTTTTTGGACAGGTTTACCGGCGAGTAATACCGCGAGACCTGCGTAATCTCGTCTTCGATGCTCCGCTGCCGGGCCGGAGTGAGCTCCGGCGAAGAGTACTCCACCAGCGCGTCGCTCACGCGATCGTGCGGGTCCGTGCCGCCGCTGGCCAGGGACATGGCCCAGCCGCGCTGCCGGGTCAGTTCCAGCCGGCGGCGGTAATCCGATCGGGTCTCGTCATCGATTGTGGGCGCGCTGGCCAGCCAGGCCTCGGCCGCCTTCTCGCCCTGCCACGCGACCCACAGCTCGCCCAGCGGCGGGCGGAGCGGAATGCGCTGGCCGACTACCCCGCGGGCGTCCAGGCCCGGCGCCGCGGAGGTGGCCACGACGACCAGGTCCCCGCCCGCCGAGGTCAGGGCGGAACACTCCGCCTCCAGGCCGGCGGCCAGGTCCTGCATGCCGGGCCGGGCCGCCTCGGCCAGCCGGGTGCCGGTGATCAGCTCCGCGTCGCGGACCGTGGTCCGGGACAGCGGCACGAACCGGCCGTAGCCGCCCTGGAAGAACACCAGCGGCTGCACGGGCCGGACGACCTTCAGGTCGGTCACCTTCCCCAGCACGAAGTAGTGGTCCCCGGCGTCGGCGATGTCGCCGTAGTCGCAGTCGATCCACGCGACGACGTCATCGAGGACGGGCGCGCCCGACGGCGCCGGGTGCCAGGGAACGCCGGCGAACTTGTCCTCGATGGAACTGGTGGCGAACCGGCGGCACACCCAGTCCTGATCGGCCGCCAGCACGTTCACGCAGAACGACTTCGCGTCGCGGATCCGCGCGAAGGACTTGGAACCGCGGGTGGGCAGGAAGCCGATCAGCGGCGGTTCCAGCGAAACGGACGTGAACGATCCCAGCGTCATGCCGGCCGGATCGCCGTTGGCGTCCAGCGCGGTCACGACCACCACGCCGGTTGGGTAGTGGCCCAGGATCGTGCGGAACTGGAACCCTTCGAAGGGCACAGAACCATTGGTGGCCGTGGCCGGCACAGCCGTATTACTCGTAGCGGCGTTGCTCATTGGCTGCCTCCCAGGTGCATGGCGCCTGGGTAAAAGGCTGCACTGCGCGGCCGCGGGCGCGGAGGAAACTCGCACTCAGCGGAACACGAGGTAATGAGGGTTCCTGATCGATCTATGCTTCACGAAACGTCATGCGGGAGGTAACCGGTGAGCGCGGACAGCACTAGCAACACCGACGACATCTGGCCGGTCGAAGAGCTGACGGCCGAGGTAATGCGGAAGATCGCGGACCGGATCGCGGTGGCCGGCAGCTTCGCCGACCTGATCTACCGGGAGTCCGAGATCGACGCCCTGTGGAGCCTGGCTGACATCGAGGCCCGCGACGCGAAGGCCAACGGCGCCGCCGACGCGGACCGCAAGGCCGAACTGCTGAGCAAGATCGGGGAGGCACACGACCTGATCCCGGAAGGACAGTGCGCCGAGGCCGCGGAGATTATCCGGAAGGCTGTCGCCCTCCTTCCGTAGAGAGAAACACGAAGCGGCGGCCGGGAACTTCACTGTTCCCGGCCGCCGCTTTCGCTGCTAGACGTGTTCCCTAGCTGACGGGGGTCGCTCCGCCGGCGGAGACGATGGTCTCCGCGCTCGGGGCGAGGTCCTGGTTGGTCTCCGAGTTCTTCATCATCAGCGCCGCCACGATGGCCACGACCGCGGCGATCGCCATCATCAGCCAGGCGTTGGTGTAGTCGCCGAGGGCCGGCGGGCCCGGGACAGGGCCCTTCGGGGTCTTGATGACCATCATCTTCGCGGTGATCAGGGCCACGGTCAGCGTCGGGCCGAGCGCCTGGAAGGCGATCTGGATAACGCTGCCGGTGCCGGAGACCATGCCGCTCTCGCCGGGACGGGCACCGCGCATGTAGCCGGACACGGCGGCGGTGTTGGCCAGGGCGAACCCGACGCCGAGGATGAAGAGCTCGAGGGCGAACTCCCAGATCTGCGTGTGCGCCGCCATGAACCACAGGAAGTTCACGCACAGGATGACCGTGCCGAGGACGGCCGAGTTGCGCTGCCCGAGGCGATTGATGACCGGGGCCATGATCGGGCCGCCGGCGCCGATAGCGACGCCGACCGGGACCAGGATCGCGCCGGCCACCAGGACCGTGGTGCCGAAGCCGTAGCCGACCATGCTGGGCGTTTCCACGAACATCGAAACGGCGAGCGTGTTGCAGGTGCCGAGCATGGCGGCGATGGCGGACACGGCCATCGCGGGCCACATGGTGCGCCGGGCGATGAGCTTGATGTGGATCATCGGCTCCTTAACGCGCAGTTCCCAGGCGGCGAAGAGCGCGAGGACCACGATGCCGCCGACGAGCACGCCGAGCGTGAGGCCGGAGGTGGGACCCCAGGTGCCGGCCTCGCCGAGCGCCACGACGACCAGTGCCAGGCCCGCACCGATCAGGACCGAGCCAACCCAGTCGAGCCTCACCCGGGCGCGGACCGGGTGGTCGGGGACGAACAGGTAGACCAGGGCGAGCCCGATGAGGCCAAGGACGACGATGACCCAGATGGCCATCCGCGCCGTGCCGCCGAGGGACAGGATGATGCCGCCGAGCAGGAACGAGAGCACGAGCGCGATGCCCACGGCCGCGGTCATCACGCCCATGTTCTTGTCCACGCGGGAGTCGGACTGGGCCCGCAGCCGGAAAATGGCCTGCATCAGCGGGGTCGCGGCGGTGAAGCCGGCGATGGCGCGGCCGATGATGAACAGCGTGCCGTCGGGGGCCGCAGCGGAGATGACATTGCCAACGATGATGGTGACGATGCTGAGCAGCAGGACCCGGCGGACGCCCCAGATGTCGGAGGCCCGGGAAAGGGTGGCGGTGACCGCCGCGCTGACGATGGCGAGTGCCGAGATCGCCCACGCACCCTGCACAGGGGTCATGTTGTACTGCTTCTCCAGGGTGGAGAGCAGCGGCAAGATGGTCTGCGCTTCCGCGGAGAACGTGATCCACATCAGCGTCATGATGACCGCCATCATGACGGGCGCCTTCCGGAGTCTGCGCTCCGGTGCGGAGAGCGTCGGCTCCGCATCCTGGATGACTGCCACCTCGAACCTCCATTGGTCGTTACGAGCTTCCCGCAATGGTGAGGGTGTGGTTGGCCTCACAAAAGAGACGTGTGCCACATACCGGAACGGCCGATCCGAGGGTCTCGGCCGCGGGACGCGCAGTAGCCGACGAGGGAGGAAAAGCGGCGATTATCCGTTATGAGTTATTTATCCATGAGGGCGGCCTTCCGGGCCTTCCGGGGCGGGTCCGGCCTGACGGCCGGACCCGCCAGAAGCCAAAATCCCGCGTGACCCGGACGTGCATCAGGTGTACGGACTGGTGCAGGTCACGCGGGGGCTGGGGGAACCGGGGCCCGGGGAGGTGCGGGCGGCCGCACGGCAGGGTCGTTCCGCGCGGCCGCCCGGGGGGAGCGTCTGGGCGAGTTGCGTGAAAACCGCCCAGTGCCGGTTGCAAGAAAAATATTGCTGCAAGTTGCAGCGCAAGACATCGGTCAGGTGACGTAGATGCCGTGAAACGACATCCGTCGAAAGATCCCGCCGTCCCGCTGACAAGGCCAGACAGGGAACAGCCGGGCGAGGTGGGGCGCCAGGGGCTCGAACCCTGAACCAACAGATTAAAAGTCTGCTGCTCTACCATTGAGCTAGCACCCCTCGAGACCTCCGGCCACGCCGGGGGTTCCGACTTAAAGAGTACCGAAGTTCAGCGGTACGCGGAGATTCCTGTCAGCGCCTGCCCGATCGCCAGGGCATGAATTTCCTCGGTGCCCTCGTAGGTGATGACCGCCTCCAGGTTGTTGGCGTGCCTGATTACCGGGTACTCAAGCGTCACGCCGTTGGCGGCCAGGATCGTCCGGGCCGTGCGGGCGATGTCGATCGCCGCCCGCGCGTTCACCAGTTTGGCCGTGCTGACCTGGACCGGCTTGAGCTGCTCCGCCTCCTTCAGCCGGGCGATGTGCAGCGCCAGCAGCTGGGACTGGTACAGCGACACGGCCATGTCCGAGAGCTTGGCCTGGGTGAGCTGGAAGGACGCGATCGGCTTGCCGAACTGCGTCCGGGTAGCCGAGTACTCGACCGCCGCCTCCAGGCAGGCCCGCGCCGCGCCGGTCACGCCCCAGGAGATGCCGTAACGGGCCTCGGTCAGGCAGGACAGCGGGCCCTTCAGCCCGGTAACCCCCGGAAGGGCAGCCGAGGAGGGAAGCCGCACGTCGTCGAGGATGAGCTCGGACGTGACGGAAGCGCGCAGGGCGATCTTCTTGTGGATGTCCTGGGTGGTGAAACCCTTCGTCCCCTTCGGCACCAGGAAACCCCGGATGCCGTCGTCGGTCCGCGCCCACACCACCGCGATGTCCGCGACCGACCCGTTCGTGATCCACATCTTCGAGCCGTTGAGAACCCAGTCATCGCCGTCGCGCCGGGCGGTGGTCCGCATCGAGCCCGGGTCGGATCCGTGGTCGGGCTCGGTCAGGCCGAAGCACCCGATCGCCTCCCCGGCGGCCATCCGCGGCAGCCACTCCTGCTTCTGCTCCTCGCTGCCGTACTTCCAGATCGGGAACATGGCCAGGGACCCCTGCACGGACGCGGCGCTGCGCAGCCCGGAGTCCGCGGCCTCCAGTTCCCGGCAGGCGACGCCGTAGGCGGTCGCGCTGGCGCCCGCGCATCCGTATCCGGTCAGATGCATGCCAAAGAGCCCGAGTTTGCCCAGGTCCGTTAGGACTTCCCGGGGAAGTTTTCCTTCTTCGAACCAGTCGCCCAGGTTGGGCAGCACCTGCTCGGTGACGTACTGGCGCACGGTGTCGCGGAGGAGACGGTCCTCATCGCCGAGCTGATCATCGATGCGCAGCAGGTCGGTGTCGGTGGACATGTCGTCTCCTTGGAACTCGGGTCGGCGCTAGCCATCAGGGTATTAACAGGGGGGTTCCTGATGACAGCCGGCAGGCCCAGTGGGCATGATCACACTATGAGTGAGAACAACGGCAGCGGGGGGAGACGCCTGCTCCGCGCCAGAGAAGGCAAGCTGGTCGCGGGGATCGCATCGGGGCTCGCGACGTATCTCGGGGTGGACGTCAACCTGGTCAGGCTCGCGTTCGGGATCTTCACCGTCTTCTACGGCCTGGGGGTCCTGCTTTACCTGGTGGCGTGGGTCATCATTCCCGAGGAAGGCGAGGACGGCTCCATCCTGGAGTCCTTCATGAGCAAGCACGGCCCGCAGTAAGGGCGGCCTTCGGCGGGCGCTGGCTGGCGATGACCGCGCGGCGCAGCCTGGTCCACATCAGGGCCAGGCCCGCGGCCGTGATCACCCCGGCCATGCCGGACAGTCCCACCGCCGCCGGGGCCCCGAAGACGCTGGCCAGCACGCCCCCGGCCAGAATGCCGGCACCCTGGACGGCATACAGGCCGGACTGCGCGACGCCGAACGCCCGGCCCCGCGTCGCCGGGGTCAGCGCCCGGGAGAAGGCCGGGATGGCGATGATCTGGAACGCTCCGCCGACCCCGGCGAGCACCCACAGGGGAAGCACCGCCCACAGCGGCGGATCCCAGGCACTCACGACCAGCGGGGCGCAGGACATGACGGCCAGCCAGCCCATGGCCCACAGCTGGGTCGACGGGCGGGCCAGGCGGCCGATCAGCATGGCCCCCAGGGCGGTCCCGGCCGGAACCGAGGCCATCAGCAGGCCGACAGTGATCTCGTTGCCGCCCAGGGCCCGGGCGTACGGCGCGGCCAGCCCCTCCGGGACCACGTAGAACCCGGCGAGCCAGCCGAAAAACACCAGCGTCCGCAGCGTCTCGTTGCCGAACACGATGCGCAGGCCGCTGCCGGGCTGACGCGCGGGCAGTCCCCGCGGCGGAGTGTGCTTGCCCCCGGTGCGCCGGTGCCGCGCCGGGCGGGCATGGCCCGCCGGATGCTCCTGCCCGTCGGCCGGGAGGCTCGCGGGCGCGGGACGCCGCTTGAGCGCCATCAAGGCGATGACGGCGGACGCCACGAACGTGAGAGCGTCCAGCTGCAGCGTCCGGTACGGGCCCAGGGCCGCCACGACGGCCGCTCCGGCCACGAAGCCGAAGATCTGGGTCGACTGGTGCAGGATGTTCGAGATGGCCGCTCCGATGCCCAGCTGCCCCGCCGGCAGGATGTCGGGGAGCAGGGCGGCGCGGGCCGAGAAGAACGGGGCGCCGAGCAGCACGGTGATCACCAGCAGCGCGCACAGCGCCCAGAACGGCATGCCCGCCAGGGCCATCAGCCCGACCGTGACCACGCGGATCAGGTCGCAGATCACCATGATCCGGCGGCGGGGAAACCGGTCCGCGAGCCCGGACAGGAGCGGTCCGCCCGCGATCGGCGGAAGATAGGTCAGCGCGTAGGCCACCGCCGTCAGCAGCGGCGACCCGGTACGGCCGTAGACCAGGAGCGCGATGGCCACCTGGGCGAACTGGTCACCGAGGAAGGACAGCGCCTGGGCGCCGGCCAGCCAGCGGAATTCGCGGATCCGGAGCACGGCCCCGTAGGAGCCCCGGGGGTCCGGCGGCCTGCGGTGCCGCCCCTCCGCCGGATTCGCCGGTCGCGTCGGCCGTGCCGGGTTCTCCGGGTTCTCCGGGTTCTCCGGGGGCGCCGGGCTGTCCACGTCGCGGACCAGCGTCAGATCCGGGCGAGTCGAATCCGCGTCCGGGACCGGGTGAGGTCTGGACGAGCGGTGGCGTACCCGGCCCCGCTGGGTAGGGACTTCTCCCGTGTGGGTGGCCGGCAGGCCGCTCATGACTCTCCTGATGATCGATTTGCGACTGTTAGTAGTGACTCCATTGCTCAGGGTGGCTGACCGGAGGGCTGCGCGCAAGCGGTATCGTCGTACTCGGCAATTCGCTTTGGCGGTTGGGCCTTCCGTCCCCTATGCTGTGCAAGTCCCCGACGGCGGACTGATGCAGCTGAGGCGGTGCCCCGTCGAAGCCCCCATCGTCTAGCGGCCTAGGACACCGCCCTTTCAAGGCGGCGGCACGGGTTCGAATCCCGTTGGGGGCACTGCGTAAAGCCGGCTACAGTAAGGCTGCACGCAAGCGAGGTCCTGTAGAGCAGTTAGGAGTGCTCGCCACCCTGTCAAGGTGGAGGTCGCGGGTTCAAATCCCGTCAGGACCGCTGAGGTTGGCCCCGGGCGCGCCGTCAAGGCGCAAGGGACCGCCGTCAAGGTCAGGTAGCTCAGTTGGTACGAGCGTCCGCCTGAAAAGCGGAAGGTCGGCGGTTCGACCCCGCCCCTGACCACCGCAAACCGCAGCATTCGAAACGCCCCGACGGGTTATCTCGTCTGGGGCGTTTTTCGCGTTTCGCGTGTTATGAGTGTTAAATCGCACCCGCCGCACTGTCGCGGGTCCCGCGGAGTCCGCATTATCAGGGCCGCAGGGGTCGATGAGCGTCCGATTTTCAGGCGGACGCTCGTTTGCCGGCTTTCGAGCCGCGCTGATCATGGTGTTGACCACTTGGGGCGCGAGATGGCTTGGTAAAACTCGTATTCCCGGCAAAATTCGAACCAACTCGCGCCCCAAGCCGGCGGTCTGCAGGCTCATGCGGCCCGGATATCGGCAGGACCTGCGGATCGGTGCATGGGCTGGATGACACGATTGCACGGGAAGACCAGGAGAACGCCGACGGCGTCGCTGAACCGCGCTGGTGTGGTGAACGCTTGACCTGGAGCGCGCTCCAGGTCCGATGCTGTCGCCATGAGCAGAACACTCGGGCATACCGGGATTCAGGTCAGCGACATCGGGTTCGGCTGCTGGGCGATTGGCGGGCCGTTCACCCTGAACGGCAAGGCCAACGGCTGGGGCGACATCGATGACAGCGAGTCCGTCGCAGCCATCAGGCACGGGCTGGAACTGGGCGTCACATTCTTCGACACCGCCGACGTCTACGGCGCCGGCCACAGCGAGGAGATCCTCGGCACGGCCCTCGGCGGCCATCGCGACGAAGTCACCATCGCGACGAAGTTCGGCTACACTTTCGACACCACCCGGCGCGCGGCAGGCGGTCAGGACGTCAGTGCCGACTCCATCAGGCGGGCCTGCGAGGCCTCGCTGCGCAGGCTCGCGACCGACCGGATTGACCTGTACCAGCTGCACGTCGGCGACCTCCCGGTCTCCCTGGCGCTCGATGTGGCTGAGACCCTGGATGGCCTGCGCCAGGACGGCCTGATCAGGGCCTACGGCTGGAGCACCGACGATCCCGGTAGCGCCGCCGCCTTTGCCAAGGGAACGAACGCGACCGCCATCCAGCACGACCTCAACGTCCTGGCCGACGCTCCCGCTATGCTCGCCGCCTGCGAGGAGGGGGACCTCGCCAGCATCAACCGCACGCCCCTGGCCATGGGGCTCCTGACCGGCAAGTTCAGAGCCAGCAGCGAGCTCCCGGCCGACGACGTACGAGCCTCCCAGCCCTGGGTCCGGTACTTCTCCGGCGGGCGCCCGAATCCGGAATGGCTCGCTAGGCTCAGCGCCGTCCGCGACCTCCTCACCGAAGACGGGCGCACCCCCGCCCAGGGAGCTATCAGCTGGCTCCTGGGCCGCAGCTCGCGCACAATCCCGATCCCCGGCGTCCGGACCGCCGCCCAGGCCTGGCAGAACGCCATGACCCTCCAGAGCGGTCCCCTCAAAGCCGCGACTATGACCGAAATCGAGCGCATCCTTAATCCATGAGCGGCATGTTCTCCCCGGGCCAGGCAGCGCAGCAGTCCGGCTTCAGCATCGACACCCTGCGCTATTACGAGAAAATCGGCCTCATCGCCGTCGATCGCCAGGCCAACGGACACCGTGCCTTCGACGCCGAAGACCTGGAATGGCTCGGCGTCCTGCGCTGCCTCCGCGACACCGGCATGCCCATCGCGGACATGCGTCGCTACGCAGAACTCGCCCGCACCGGCGATGCCACCCTCCAAGAACGGCTCCGGCTGCTCAGCGAACATGACGTCCACGTCGCCGAGGCGATCACGACACTTCAGGCCCAGCGAGAGCACCTCACAGAAAAGATCGCCTGGTACCAGGAACAGCTCGGCGTTCATATGGACGAAGGCGACGGCGACTGACAATGCCGCCAAGAGAAGCGCAACTGCGTGGCATTCCGAACGGATCATGCTTCCCGCCCCTCCTCCGGCCTCTTCCAGCCCACCTCCGGAAGAGCGGCCGCCGGTTCTACTGCAGCGATTCCACGAACGTCCGCCAGGAGGTCGGCGATACGGCCAGGACGGTGCGGTTGTCACCTAGGTGGTGTTCCTTGGTGTCGCGGATCATGACGTTCCTCTGGCCGTCGGCGACTTCGATGCAGTTGGTGGCCCCGCCGGTGCTGTAGCTCGCCTTGCGCCAGTTCATATCTGGTCCTTCCAGTGACCCTCTTGCGTCCGCAGGAAGTCTAGGGACGCTTCGGGCGGCATGGCGTAGCCGAGTAGCCGTTCGAACGCCTGCACGCTGCTGTCGGCCAGGTCGGTAGTCCTGGTGGTGACGTCGGTGCGCCCGGTGGACAGGGACACCGTGGCGACGCCGTCTCGGGAAGCGATGTCCAGGCCGCCCCACACGCCATGATTCGTGTTCGGGGGGATCACGTGCAAGGAGATATTCGGGCGCTCGGCCATGGCAACCAGGTGGCCGCACTGTTCCGCCATCACCTGGGCTGACCCGATGAGCAGTTGCAGCACGCTGTGGTCGATGATCGCGATGAGCTGCGCCCGGTCTAGCACGCGGTGTCGTTCCATCCGGGCCTTGACCAGCTCGTCCAGGCGTTCCGGGGTGTACGGCTCGACGCCCAGGATGGCCCGTGCGTACGCTTCGACCTGCAGCAGTCCGGGCACGATCAGCGGTCCCCAGCATCGGAGCATGGTCGCGACGACCTCGGCGGCCGCGTACGGCATGAACCATTCGGGCGAGCCCGACCGGCATCGCTTCGCCAGCTCGGTGAGCTCGTCGAGGGCGGCGCCGGTGGCCCCGGCCCAGGCCGCGAGCAGTCCGGCCGACGGGATCGGTGCGATCGGATTCTCCGCCTTGCTTACCACCGGCCGCGAGACGTGCATCCGTTTCGCCAGCGCTGCCTGCGACTCGCACCCGGAATCGACTCGTGCCTGTTTCAGCAGTTCAGCTAGCTCTTCCCGTGGAGTAGCCATCGTTCGTTACCTCGGTTACCAGCGTTGAGGGGTGATCGGTAAGCAATGAACGTCTTACCTACCGTAACCCGATTAGGTCATCTTTGTGCCTACGGCAGCCGGTAGCGGACAAGAGTTCCCGACCGATAACGGGCGAGGATTCCGCTGGGCTGCCATGCCGAGATCCGATGGCGAGAGGCGATGACGATGAGCCAGCTCATGAACGACAACGACGGCGAGGCCGACGAGAAGTGGGTGGCGAGGATGCAGGCGCTGCCCATGGTGGAGCAGGCGGACATGCTGGCCCGGGCAGTCCGGCTCCTGGAGTCCCCGGACGCGATCAGCGATCCCCTGGAGTCTGAGCTGCAGGTGATGGCGGAGCAGGTGTACCTGGCCCTGGGTCGGCACCTGCTCGCACGGTAGGGCCTGCACGGTGGACGCGTACACGGAGATCGCGCGCCTGCTGGGGCCGCGGCCGGTGAGGCCGTGGCTGTGGACGGTGGTGCCGAAGATGGCGGGTAAGTCGAGCGTCGGCTTGGGCGTCAGCGACAGCGAGGCTCGTGCCCGCGCCGCCGTCGAAGACATCATGGCCAAATATCCAGGGGCGGCGGCGTTCGGCGCTCTGGAAGGCCCGGCTACGAAGGAACGGTGCCTGCGCAACGCCAATGGCGGGTTCACCTGGGTCGAATGCAGATAGCCGCCCCACTGGCGCCTCGTTGTAACAGCTTCAAGGCGAACGACACGCTTTTGAACCAGAATGAGCAGCGGTTCGTGCATGTGTAGTGACAAGTCGTTGCGCGTGACAGTTGTTGGCTCTGGGAGGTTGGGCGCGTTGGTTACCGAGGACCTGCCGATACCAGCGGTGCCGTTGCCGAACGCCGTCAGCGCGAGCGGGCCGCAGTCCTGATGGCGGGCGCCGGGGAACTGAGCGCAGCGTTCCGTGGCTTGGCCGAGGATGCGGCCCAGGCCGGGGAGAACATCGGTAAGTCGATGAGCCGGTTCTTCGAGGACACGGCCGAGCGTGCCGATGCGAGCATCGACACCACGATGGCCGCCGAGGAAGCCAACGCCCAGGCGGCGCGTGCGATCCGCCCGTCAGACGAGAATCTGCCCAGCGGCGGTGCGGGAGGCGCTGGCGACGGCGCTCCCAGCCACGGGTCTGACCGGATCGCACGGATGCTGCGAGGGGAGGACCCGGGAGACGCCACCAGGCAGATGTCGGCAGAAGAGCCGAAGATGGGGTGGAAGTCCTACGGGCCGCTGTCTCCCAAGGCCAAGAGCCTGTCCCGGGCGCTGGACCGCGGAGGTGTTGTCGACATCAAGCCGGGAGAAGTCGGCACGAGCCACTTGGCGGAGCTCACCCGGGGATACGAAGGCGAAGTCGGGATCGTTCAGGGCCCAGACGGCGACCTGAAACTGATTCGGGGCAAGGAGCGGGCAGTGCGGATCCCTGATGATCTGACCGCGCGCGGTTACAAGTTTGTGGTCCACACCCATCCTGAAGACCGGGTGCCGGGCGAGCTCACCGAGATCGACAAGATGCGGGGCGTGCGCAACACCATGACGTACGACCTTGAGCAGCGCGCATCTGGCGCCCATACGCACATAGAGGCAGTAGTGAACAGGCACGGAGACGTCACGCACTTCGACCATACGGGGATCTTGTCGACCTCCAGCAGCTCGATGCCGGGCGGTCCCGTTAACGAGCGCGGCTTCGTCGTTCCGGTCAAGGGCCGGTGAGATGATGAGCCTTGGACGTCTTCCCCGATACAGCCCCGTACCGATGCGAGGAGCAGAACGATGAGCGCGCCTGGCCCGGATTGCGTGATCTGCAGCCGTCCCGCCCTGGGCCTCAGCGGACGGGACGGTGGGTTTGCTTCCTACTACGAGTTCCGGGCGGTCTGGGACCCGCCCCGGGTGTTCCAGGACATGGTCCACTTCTCCTGTCTGCATGGCTGGGAACACCGGGACGCGATGCTGACTGAGCTCGTCGGCCTTGCCACGAACTCGGTCCTGGAATGGGACGTGGAACTGAACGGGGAGACTTACCACCTCACGCGGAACGGCCTCGGTTTCACTGACCGGCTTCTTCAGACCAACGACGTCCTCGTCCTTCAGCACAATTTCAGTGCGGACTGGATGATCATCGACTTCTCTGGAGGCTGGCAGTTCATCGGGCGGGAGGACCTTCTCCGTCTCGTGCGCGGTGAGTCGTTCAGCGTGGACGGAGGCCGGGACCGGTACGGGCTTCGACTCTCGCCCGCGCCTCCGGAATCAGCCGTTGACTCCTGGACGCTCAGCGACTTCCTCCGCCACCTCGACATTGAGTCCCGCTATCCAGGGCTCGTGGACGGCGGTGCTTCCCTTGAAGTCCGCAAGTACTACCCGAACAACGGGCATCTCGAATACTGCGTCCACCACCCGCTGTCCATTCACCCGGCTGCCCTCGGCTACTTCCGCGACCGCTACGCCCGCGGAGGAGAAGCTGCCTTCGAAGCCGCATTCATGGCCAGCGAGTTACCTGGTCAGCAGCGAAGGCGATCTCGGATGGCGATCTACCTTGAGCTGAAGAAGCTCTCCGACGACGAGACCCGGACGACCTACGGCTTCGCGGGCGCGGACGGTGCGCGGCGGACGCTGGTCTTCGACCGGACCGAGGAGCGGATCTGGCCCGAAGACGACGTGAAGGACGGCATTTTCCGGGCCGCCGCGCAGACTGTGGCGAAAGCCTGGCGCAAGCACGGGAACGAGCTGCCAGATACCATCCGTCACCAGTCATGATGCGTGCTCCCAGCAACCGGGACCGGAAGCGCTGCGGTCAGACGGCGGCGCAGGCGGGCTGAATTACACGGGCGGATCGGTACGGAGGATGCTGTAGATCACGTCGTCCCGCCATTCGCCGTCGCGCCAGAACGCGCCGCGCATCACGCCCTCCCGGGTGAAGCCCGCCTTCTCCAGCGCTCTCCGCTCCGCGACGTTTCCGACCTCGGTGGCGGCCTGGATCCGGTGTTCGGTGGTGTGCGCGAACAGGTACCGCACCAGGAGACGATGCGCCTCGGCGCCGTACCCGTGGCCGCGGGCTTCCGGCAGCAGCCCGATGCCCATTTCCCAGCAGCGCGAGACGGGACTGGTCTGGCGGCGCCACCAGCTGACCCGGCCAACCGGTTCCTCGTCGCGGATCACCATCAGCATTCCGCCATCCGGGCCGATGAGGCCGTTTTCGTCCCAGTCTCGCCGCAGGCCCCGGAGGTTGTGCCACCCGACCCACGTGAACTCCCCGGCGGCATCGGGATCTTGCCGCAGCTTCTCCAGGATCGGCAGGTCATCTTCGCTGACCGGCCGCAGCCTCATCCACTCGGTCACGCCAAAATTATGCACGTACCGAAAGTCTGCGTGCTGGGGGCTGGTGCGAGTGGCCCGGGTTCCGGCAGGCCGGGGGGCTGGGCGGTGCGCGCGGCGAGTGGCCGGGGTGCTGGCTGGGCGGGGTGCCCTGACCCCGGTGCGGCCGCGCACCGAGCTGAGCTTCGCCAGGGCCGCGGGCGGCCGTGTCGGCACGCACGCGCACAGACCGCGCGCACGAGCCGAATCGCATGACCGGGGTGCCGGTGTCAGGCCGGGAGGCGACCTGGTCGCCGGCCACTGCCCGAGACCGGGCCGGCCAGGTGATCGCATGACCGCCTGGGTGCGCGTGTCGGGAGGAAATGGGGGATCGGTTCCCGCTATGGTGTTGGAAATTAGCCGAGACTTACCCAAGGCGGAAAATGTTCCCGGTCTCTTTGATCTTCACCAGCGGTGTCGCCAGCGGCGTCAACGCCTACGCGGCGGTGCTCGTGCTGGGCCTGATCGGCAAGTACGGGCATGTCGCGGCGATCCCGGGGGCTCTGGAGAAGCCCGCGGTCCTGATCGCCGCCGCCGTGCTGTTCTGCGGGCAGTTCGTGGTCGGCAAGGTTCCGGTGCTGGACTCGGCCTGGGACGTCGTCCACACCGTCCTGCGGCCCGTCGTGGGCGGGGCGATCGGCGTCGTCGTGGCCCAGCACGGGCACGCCGGCACCGCCACGACGGTCGCCGCGGCCGCGCTCGGCGGCGGAACCGCTCTCACCTCGCACGTGGTCAAGACCGGGACCCGGATGGGCATCAACGCGAGTCCCGAGCCGTTCAGCAACATCGTCGCCAGCATCCTCGAGGACCTGGGCGTGGTCGGCATCGTGTCGTGGGCCGCCTACCACCCGCTTCCCGCCGCCATCGTCACGGCGGTGATCCTGATCGGGGGCATCGTCCTGGTGATCCTGCTGGCCAAGCGGATCCGCCGGGCCTGGCGCCGCCGCAAGGAGGCGCGCCAGCGGAAACGGGCGGGGATTCCCGGTGATCTTCCGGACGACGTGCCGGCCTGATACTTTCCTGTCCTGCACGGGGTTTGTTTTATGAAAACACGATGGTTCTGTGACAAAGGGGGCAGTCAGTGCCGGACTTCGGTGAGCTCATTAACAAGGCCAAGCAGATGGCGGGGGAGCACCCGGACCAGGTCGTCACGGGGGTCGAGAAGCTCGAAGAATTCGTCGGCAAGGAGACGGGCGGCAAGTTCGAGGGGCAGATCGAGAGCGCGGGGCACATGATCGAGAACTTCCTCGGCGTGCATGAGGGCGAGGGCCCGAAGCAGCAGGGCGAGGGCCCGGAGCAGCAGAAGCGGGGCTAGGGCGTTGTCTGAGGTTGTTCCTGCCTGAAAGCGGTCGTTTGTCTTCCGTGCGTTAAGCTGCCATGGTGGGAACGGGGGACGATCGTTCCTGTATCTGTCGTGTGCATTAGGGGGCACCATGCCAGACTTCGGAAAGCTCATCAACAAGGCCAAGGAGATGGCCGGCCAGCATCCGGACCAGGTCTCCAAGGGGCTGGAGAAGGCCGAGGACCTCGTCGACAAGAAGACCGGCGGCCAGTACCACAACCAGGTCGAGAACGCCGGCCACGCCGCCGCCAACTACCTGGGCGCGCAGGACCAGGACCGTCCCGGCGGCCAGCAGCAGGGCGGCCCGCAGCAGGGCAACCAGCAGCAGGGCGGCCCGCAGGGGCAGAATCAGAATCCGAACCAGCAGGGTTACGACCAGAACCAGCGTTAAAGCGTCCGCGTTCCGGACCCCTCCCCGGTCACGCCGGTGAAATGACGTTCTCCTTGTGGTAGAACCTTATTACCGGCGAGGCTGAGGAGGGCCCGGGCGTGGCGCTGCGTTTCTTCTTCCAGTATCCGGAGACCACCGGAGTCGACGCGGACATGCTCGACCTGGGATCCCTGGATGAAGTGGCGGCCGCGGCCGAGCGGGCCGGATTCACCGGGATCGCCCTGACCGAGCACCCGGTCCCCAGCGCCCGCTGGCTGTCCGGCGGGGGTCATCAGAGCCTCGACCCGCTGGTCGCGCTCGGTTTCGCCGCGGCGGCGACCGAGCGGCTGAAGCTCCTCACCAACCTGGTGGTGGCGCCGTACCGCAACCCGTTCCTGCTGGCCAAGGCAGCGGCGACGGTCGACAAGCTATCCGGAGGCCGCCTCATCCTCGGGCTCGGCGCCGGCTACCAGAAATCCGAGTTCTTCGCCCTCGGAGTGGACTTCGACGAGCGCAACACCCTGTTCGACGAGGCGCTGGAGGCCTTGCCCCGGCACTGGAGCGGAGAACCGTTCAGTCAAAAGGGTTCGCATTTTGACGCCCGGGAAGTGATCGCCCGCCCGCGTCCCGTCCAGGACCCGATCCCGATCTGGATCGGCGGCAATTCCCGGCTGAGCCGCCGCCGGGTCGCGCGCAGCGCCCAGGGATGGATGCCGATGATGGGAGGGGCCCAGCTCACCGCGACCGCCCGGACCCCCGCGATCGAGTCACTCGAGCAGCTGGCCGGGATGATCCGGGAAGTCCGGGAAGACGCCGAGGCCAACGGGCGTACCGACCCGGTCGAGGTGCTCTCCTCCTACGCCGGCACGTCCAGCCTCACCCCGGCCGCCGACGCGGACCGCCACCGGGAGGCGCTCGCCGAACGGGAGAAAGCCGGGATCACGAACATGGTCATCTCCGTCCCGTCGCGGTCGGCCGCGCAGACGATGGAATTCCTCGCCGCCTTCGGCGAGACCTATATCGCATTACCGGCCACGGCGGGTCACGATCCGTCCGGGTTTGGGAGATTTAAGCGCATCGTCACGCGCCAGGTATGTAACATCGCCGGGGACAATAACGCTTTCATCTCAAAGGCCCAGTTTCCACGCCAGGACGGAGATCACCGCACATGCGTCGACATCTGGTCGGGATCGGCCTGGCGATCATCATGGTCCTCGTCATGTTCTTCGCCGGGGGCTGGGGCTACGTGCGGCTTCTGAGGCTCCCGGCGGCGTCGAACGCCCCGGTGTCCGCGCTGCCCGCGCATGGCGGTTCGCTCCTGTCCACGCACGGGGTGCTGGCCGCGGTCGGCGCCGTGGCCGTGACGGGGATCCTGGCCGGGATCCTGGTCGCCTACCCGCGGATCTCGCCGTTCGCCCCCGGCCTGGCCGGGATGTTCGCGATCGCCTGGCAAGCGGTCTACCTGGTCAGCGTGCACAAGGCGGTGGCGGTCATCCCGCTCAAGGCGCACGCCTTCGGCTCGGGCTGGGAAGCGCTCATGTTCAACGGGATCCTGGGCATGGCCGGAGTGGTGATGATCATCCCGCTGTTCGTGCCGTCCCGGTGGCGAGGCGGCTACGACGACTACGAGGACGAAGACGAGGATGTGGAAGCCGGCTACGTGCGCGGCCTGAGGTCCTCCATGAGGTCCACGGACCTGCCCACGGACCAGATCCCGGTCGGCGCGGCGGCCGAAGGCCCGAGGGTCCCGCGTCCGGGCATGATGCGCGGCGGCCCGCCGGCCCTCCCCCGGGGCGGACCGGGCGGACCGGGCGGACCCGGCCGGCCACCCGGTCCCGACTTCGGAGACGCCCCGACGGCGATCCGCCCGGGTCCCGGGGGCCCGGGAGGCCCTGGAGGCCCCGGGGGCCCCGG